>VMHT01087673.1_pt1 | contig 21788 bp, 33 predicted proteins | sample 4693611 | NCBI WGS metagenome assembly VMHT01 (sample SAMN12280063, study PRJNA550983) | marine metagenome | isolation source: seawater sampled from same location over 5 years 0.02-0.2 micron viral filtrate | place: USA: collected off the coast of southern California halfway between the port... ...
CTTTTAATATTTAGTTAATATATAATGAATTTATTACAAGATGCTATACATCTTTCATCAGAGCCTAAAAGTAAAATATCACATTATAAAAAATATTTAAAAATGCTTGATAAAGATGCTGATGAATACTTAGAAATATATAAAGGGGATTTTCCTGAGAAGGAATTTGTATCTAGTTTAGACCACGTACAGCCGTGGGATACTAGTTGGCGTGATAGTGATAAATGGGACGAATTAAGGTTACGTGCAGCCAAGACTAAAGAAAAAGTTGATTTTTTATATGAAGAATTATATTTAGAAGATGAAAGGCCTAGGAAAAAATTAAAAAAGTATAAAAGAATGTCTAAGTTGTATGATAGCCTAGAAGCTGATTTATTACATTTAAAAATTATAAAAAATTCTTTTAAACAAGTAAAAGAATCATTTGTTCCAGACAGAGGAGGCAGGAGAAAATCACGAAAGAAAAGAAGAAAGAGAAAATCACGTAATAAGAGAAAAAAAAGAAAAACGAAAAGACGTAGAAAAACGAAAAGAAAACGTAGAAGATAATTGTATATTTTAATATAAAGTTTTTAATAATAATAAAATATATATGGCTGTAGTATTCAAGAATGATAATATATTTATCAAGAAAATGAAGAACAATAAATATAAATTGGACTACGAAGAAGGTGATTATAAACATTACTGGAAGTTTGTGAAAGAATTAATTGGAGAGAAAAATGGAAATTTTGAAGCACATAGTGTGGTTAGTTTGAAAGAACTATTAAATAAAAAGAAAAATAAGTTATCATACCATCATTTAGTATCATTTACCAAGCAAGTAGGTAATCAATATGTAAATTTAGAGAAAGATGGTTATGGAAAGGTGTTTATTGATGTTGATGATATAATAGTAGTTCATAAAAATGAAACATTACAAGATAGTATATTCTTGTGTCTTGGATTAAAAGATGTTAATAAAATAGAAAATTTGGATATTAAAATAAATTTTCCATATAAAAAATCAAGAAATAGTACATTTTTCTCTCCAGAATTAAGAAATGGAAAAGTCTTCCCACTAAAAATAAATAAAACTTCATGTATTTTTTCTCTAGCACTATTAGTTTCTTTTTGTATAAACGATAAAATTACCTTGGAAACTATAAAAGAAAGTCTAAGTCCAATAGCTGAAACTAAGCTATATTATTGTTTATTAAGATGTTTAGAAGAAGAAACATATAATAGATATTATTTATGGATTTAATTTTCTATATATTAATTATATGTCTTTAAAAGTATTAAAAGCAAGAGCTCAAACAAGAAGATTAGTATCAGAAAAAAATAGCACAGCAATAATGCCTGTAAATTTATATTATTCACGAAATAAAGGATTATGTTGTCCTACAAAGTCACAAGCCCCAAATGCGTCAGGTGGAATTTATGTGGCAAAAACACCTGCTCCACAAAAAAGTTATGGTAATTATACTAGACAAGCTATGTTAGGATATAGTGGTCTGGCTAATAGGGTTGTTTCATTAAGAAACTCTCAGACAAATGCACAAATACCAAACGAACCGTCAGGAAAACCTGAAAGAATTACATTTAAAAGAATGCCTGAATTTTCACAAAGCCAATATTTAAGAAATCTTGGAAAGCCTCATATTAGAGAAGATAAATGTAATCCGGTGTCTCCAAAATGTAATAATGATTGTTCTGGTAAGAACAAACATTCTATTACAAAACCGATGGGATTTTTGAGCGAAGGTGAATATTTACATCAAAAAATAATCCAGAAAATAACTCCAAAAGACCATAATGATGATTGTTCTATTAAATTTAATTATGAATTACCATTAGCCCCTTCTTCTAATAATAGAAATTGTTAATCGCGGTATAATAATATAAAAAAAATTATATATTATTATAAATGTCTAATTATTTAGAAGCGTCAAATACGTCCACCAATACATTACTTGAAAAATTAGATTACGATGAATATGAAGGTAAAACATATCACGTAAATTTTAAAATAAATACAACGGATACTATTGTGAAAAATTTATATACAAGTAAAAAAACTCAATTAGAATCAACGAATTATAAACAAGACGCTCATAAAGACTCGGGTATTCCAATATATATGCCTGAGACGAAATCTTTTGCTCCTATGACTATAACAGAAGTAGATTTTAAAATAGAATCTATCATATATTATAAACACAAAGTTAAAACATACGCTAATATTATGTCTTTTGGTGATGATGAGGACACTATAGAAGAAAATTGTGGTTGTTCAAGTGATGCTTCAGGGAATTTACATACCGATAATTCAGGTAATGAAATAAATCAGAATGATCACGAAATATTAGCAAGTCAACCTTTTCATTCTGGATTATCAAAAAGTTATTTTGAACCTATGCCTTATTTCTTGGTTCCATATCAAGGTATATATGCTAAAAAACTAATATTAATGAATTCTATTGGATTAATGGATAGTAGTTATAGAGGAAATTTAAAGGGATATTTTTTTAATACATCAAATCAAGTTGTAACAATGAATAGAGGAGATAAAGTATTAAATGTAGCATTACCTAATTTATCTAGAAATTTTAAACTAAATCTTTTTGAGGAAACAGATGATGTTGAGGATCATCCACCTAGAGAATTAGAAAAACAACAAGAATATTTTCCAACCCCTTTTGACCAGATTTATTAATTATTTATGGAACAGGTGGGGGTAATTATCACGTATATAGGTATTACAGTCAGATGCGAATATTAAATAGGAAGTTTTATTTCTTTCAAAATGCTGATTACAGTGTCCGCATATATGAATATAAAATTCAAATAAATACTCATTATGATGAAACGTTTCAAATAAAATATATTTACCTGTGATTGCTTTACACCTAAAACAACCTTGTAACCATCCATTTTCAGGTAAATGAGATTCCCTATAAATATAAATACGTTTTAGTGTAGGCATAGTTATATAACTTTAGAAAACTAATTTTATATTCTAATTGAGTGATAAAATAATATCAGCAATTTATATATGCGTAAAACTAGACATAGAAGAAGATCACGTAGAAGACGTTCTCGTAAAATGAGAGGTGGAAATATCCTTACAAATGGATTGAGTAAATTTACCTCTCTTTTTGGAAGTACGAAACCAGAAGAAAAACAAGAACAACTAGGTCAACCATCGGTTGAACCATCGGTTGAACAATCGGTTGAACAGCCAGGAGAACAAGTAGGAGGAAAAAGACGCCGAAGACGTAGAAAATCAAAAAAGAAACGTGGTGGTGGATGTGGATGTGCCTCACCTATGGGAGGTGGAAAGAGAAAACGCCGTCGCAAAAGTCGTAAGAAGAAAAAGCGAAGTCGTAGAAGGCGTCGCCGTTAAGTTCATTTTTTTTAGTGCCTTTTTTATTATACATTATATAATAAAAAATTACCAATTTCTAAACCAGGGTCTACCATTTACAGCAAATTGTGCGCCTACTGTAGCACCGATAGCCCCCCATAATGCTACATCACGCCAATCTAAACTATCACGAGAAGTTGGACCGTGTGTTGCCCCAAAAAGAATAGTAGAACTGGCTGCCGATAAACCAACCCATAAAGAAACTTTAACTAAATCAGGTAAATAATTTCCAGGATATAAAATATTAGCGAATGAACTCATATTATATATTAATTAATTAGATATATGTTTAAATAATTATTTTTTTCTTGTTTTTCTTCTTGTTTTTCTTCTAGTTTTTCTTCTACGAGAATACGTTTTTTTATGTCTGTGTTTTTTTCTTCTCTTTTTCTTTGTTCTTTTTTTTCCACCACTTAATATACCTACAATAGGGTTTTCTTGGATATACGTAGGTATATTAGGATTATATACTATACATACTAATTTTTCTACTGATGTTTTAATTTCATCTCGTGACATCCTTTTGATTTTTTTCCAATTTTTTTTTTGGATTCCTATAGACCAGGCTAATAAATTAAAAAAATATGTAGATAAAAAATTTTTCATACGTGATGCGGAGCATTGGGAGTGGCGTGGTCCATATAATTTATCTAATGAACCGTGGTCTCCTCCAGGTATATAATTTATCTCAAATTTGGCTAATTTTTCAACTATACCTTCTTTTACGTTATAATTTGCTTTTCTCATAATTCTTATTAGTGCTACTTTTGAAAAAAATTCCTCTAACGATAATAATCTTTCATATCTTATTAGATTTGGATTTTTTACAGAAATGGTATTTCTAACATCGGGATTATTTAAAGCAAAAATAATGGATAACAGGGTATGTTGAGCGCGATTTAAGTAAGAAGCACAATATACATTATTATCATCATCTTTTAAATATTGATTTTCCACTAAATATTTACCTAATAGTCTTGCTTGTAAAATACCCATAGGTGTAAGGTTGGTATCAAGATTTCTATTTAGTTTTTTTGAAATAACGTTTGAACCAACAAGTTGTAGGGGTTTGTTATGAAAAGCATTACCGTGTCGTATTAAAAAAATTTCACATCCATCAAGTTGAGATAAATAAGTTTTTGTAAAATCAACCCATTTTTTGGAGTTAGATTCATGAAACATTCCAGATTGTTTAAAACTATCATATAAAACTAATTCATCTTTATTACTGTCGTACCATTGCCCTTTTTTTCTAAAATAAGTAGAATTCATTTTATCTGGAAATCCATCATAAATAATAGATAATTTCCATCCACGTTTTTGAAATTTAAAGTGGAAACACATACAGTTGGCTATTTTAAAATTCTCTGGAGTTTTTGGTAGTAATGGTTTTAAAATAGTTTTTAAAAGTCTATGGTGATGACTTACCATAAAAAACTTTAGAGGGCCATTAAAATCTACTTGACCAATCATAAATTTACTTACATCGTTCCAAAAAGTTTTATGGGTGCAACTTCTAGAAGATTTAACTGAAGATGGAACATATTCAATACTGTTATCATAGGTGCACTGAGGATTACTATTAGCTAACTCAGCCTTTGTTGTATTACACACGTTACTTAATCGTCTATTCATTTTATTTCCAATTAAAACGCCAGTGCTGTTACCAATTTTGCAAGTTTGTAATCTAGTAGACGAATTTTCTTTATCAAAACTACCAAATACTTTCATTTCATTTAAACAAGGCATAATATATAACTTATCTAAACTATGTTGTCTTTCATACATTTCACCTGTTCTTTTACCCAAACCTACAAAAGGATCTAATTCATCGTATGTATTATTTTTATTTACTTTAGTTTCTCCGGACATATATAATAAGTATTTAAAATAAATTATGATAAAAAAAACGTTATCATAATTATGTTTGCGGTTTGGGTTTTGATGATTTGTTAAGGGACAAATACAACTATATAAACCCTTAGTAAAATGTCCTTTAATATAATATTAATATTAATATTTGACCTATAAATAAATAATATCCACCGATAAAATTTATATTCTTTTACTCATGTTATCATAAGATAATGAATTGCTGTTTCCAAACCTTTTATTAATAAGCCAACTGCTACATACCCTTGAACTCAGATTGATATACTATTATAGTCGTTCGAATTAGTCTAAACAACGACTTGAAGACCCCTTTTGACTAATTTGGTGGTCTTCAGCGTGAGCTCTAACGTCTTATTTTTTATTTTTTTTGTATATCAATACATCATTGTTCTATATTTACACCAACTTTTCCTCTCTCTACTTACCTCCTCTTCTACTTCTACACTACTTCTACACTACTTCCATACAAATAATTCTACACCAATATTTGCTTCTATTTGTCGTCCATACAATCCTTGTGGGTCTCTATAACTTTATTTAAGAAAGATAAGTTAGGATTGCTGTGAGAGACCCAATATATACTATCGGTATTTCTTTAAGTAGTTTTATACAAGGTTTTAAAAGTATTATATTTATAAAATTGAACTAAATATTAATTTCAAAATAATATTATTAAAACCAATCATGTCTTCGTTTACCACACCCACTCCACTTAGCTTTCAAGCGTTTAAACTTCTCCAAAAAGCACCAGAAGGAGATAGTACACTTCCCAATAACTATGGAACTATTGACTTAAAAGCCATCAAACAAGATGCGCTAACTCTTGATAAATTAATATTAGGATTTTCATTAGATAGATCCGGTTCTATGGAAATAATTAGTAAAGATGGAAATTCTCTTCTACAACACGCACAAAAAGTAGTAATTAATATTGCTCGATATTTAATGGATGTAAATACAAAAAATCCAAATACATCATTTGCCATTAAAGTTGTATATTTTGATAATCAACTTGATGAACTTCCACTATTTAAAATTAATTTTGAAAATGAAACAGATAATATAGATGATTTCATTCGTAATTTTAAACAATATAAACCACGTGGTTCTACAAATATTCAACTTCCCATAGAACATTTTAAAAATAATGAATTATTCCAGGAAGAAAATTCGTATCATATTTTACTTACAGATGGTAAGCCAAATTGCGGACATACTTCTTCTACTGACTTACAAGACAGCCTGCCCAATTGTAATAATATATTTATTGGATTTGGTCCAGACCACGCGGTTAAACTTTTAACGTCTTTAGCAAAAACTACAGATGGCGAATATAACTTTGTAAATTCAGCAGAAAACGCGGGAATGCTTTATGGTGATTTGCTTCACGGTATTTTATATAATGTTAGTAGTGATATTAATGTTATTATGAAGGGGGGACAACTATATAATTATAAAACAAAAAGTTGGGACTCGAAATTAAATTTTAAAAAGTTTTCAACAGAACATACTCAAACACTTGTATTTAAATTTCCTTGGGATAGTGTTGAACCTCAGTTATTTGAAATTAATTATACCGATTATCAAGATAATAAACTAAGTCATAATTTTAGCTCTACACAAGACGGAATGACGTATAATCCCACAAATGGTGAGTGCAAAGAAGAATATCGCGATAAACACGTAGAGAAACATATGTATCGTGTTAAAACTATGGAATATTTAGCATGTATGAAAAATTATACACACGGAAGTATTATCGGCGTTGCTCTTGTTAATGAAATAGAAAGTTTTAAAGAAGAATTGGATAAATTCATAAAGCGAAATAATTATGAAGATGACCTATTTATGTTAAATTTACAAAAAGATATTCAATTGTGTTTAACTTCTTCAAAGCAATATAGTAATCCTGCTATTGGAGCATTCTTACAATCGCGTTTATCTACTCACGGTAGGCAAGGTGGTTTTGCTGTTGATGTAGATGACTTAATTAATAATGAAGTTCATGCTGTTATTGGGTCATTAAGAGGATTTAGTGCTCCTAATGCTGTTCTACAAACTACACCACCAACTTCACTTAGACAAAGTTCTGCGTATACTACTCCAAGTCAAACTGTATTAATGAGAGCCTGTTCTCAACAACCAATTAACTAATTATACTATAATATTATTAATATAAAATTTTTTTATTTGATAATATAAATGAGTTCGGAAGAAAAAAAAGAAGAAGTCTCTAAGATTTTAGTCGCGGCAGCATATGATACAGCATTAATAAAACTTCAATCTACATTAAAGGAAAGAAATATTGACGTTTCCTCTAAAACTATTACACAAATTGTAAAGATTGCTATGGAAATTGTAGAAGCTACAAAACTCAAGGGTTCTGAACAAAAAGTATTAGTAGAAAAAATTGTTAGAAAAATTATTGTTGATTCGCCATTAGAAGAATCAAAAAAAAGTATTGTAATTTCTATGTTAGATGAAGGAATTGTTGGCGATGTTATTGAATTAGTTGTATCAGCCACCAAAGGTGAGTTAGATATTAATACCGTTGAAAAAGTCGCAACAGGTTGTTGTCTTGCTTTTTTAAAAAGTAGAAAATCCAGAAATCAAAAATTAACAAATAATCCACTTCATTAAGCACCACTAGCATATACCTCTGTCCATTGACGAGCCGTAGTTTCATATGCTACCTTATTATCTTTATATTGTCTTGCTATATCAGGAACTAATGGATCATCTGGATTTGGATCGTCTAAAAGACTACAAATGGATATCAGCACCTTTGAAATTGTTAATGCTGGGCTCCAATTATCTTTTAAAATATCTAAACAAATACCACCGCCACTATTTATATTTGGGTGATAAATCTTAGTTACAAAAGTTACCTTTGGTGGTTTAAAAGGATAATTAGCAGGAAAATTAATATTTAAATAAAAAACCCCCCCTGAATATGGAGTTTCCATTGGCCCCATAATAGTTCCGGTCCAATTATAAATATCGTCTCCTTCTGGACCCGCGCTACAATTTGAAGGTGGGTTCTTAGTAAGATTTTCTAATTCTTTTGCGATTCGTTTTGCTGAAGCCATAATATATATTTAATAATATTTTATTACGTTTATGTTGTTTTAATAAAAAATAAATTACATAAACCACTACAAGACAAGTAATTAAAAAATACTCACCACCTTATTCCGTTTAATTATGGTGGCTTTACGATTTTTTGTTTTTTTTTTCTTTTTTTTCTTTTTTTTAGCGAATGATTTTCATTTTGTACACGATGTATGTAGTAGATATATATTTCTGTCTCAGCTGTTCCTGTGTAAGTTCCTCCTCTCCACAATCGTCGGTGACTTCTTCTAGTAAGGAAACTAGATATTGAAGCGGGTCCACATTTGGGTCATCCATTATGTTCGTGTATGTGCTTGAGGGTAGGCTCATTTTTTTTAGGTATTATACTTGTTGTAGTTGTTGTAATTGTTGTAGTTGTGTTTTGATTAATGTCGAGTAGACTTGAAAACCATAAAGTTCAATTTTAGTGTTAAAATTAGGGTTTCTGTAAAACAAGTCAAGAAAAAAGGTCTTTATATGTACAGTTGCCTTTTAATTTTTATTTGTTTTTTTATTTTTTAATTTTTATTTGTTTTTTTATTTTTTAATTTTTATTTGTTTTTTAGTAGGTATTTAGCAGACAAATCCATCATCGAGTTCTGGCTCTTCTGTGAAGGGGTTGATATTGTGATTCCCCTCTTGGTCCATTCTGAGAAATTCAGCATAATTCATAAATTTCTCGCCAAATTTATTCATAAAGGTAACCCTACGGTGCATCTCTTTCTCATATGCCTTTCTTGCTCGTTTCATCAACTTCTGCTCCTCGGTAAGTTTTGCCTTAATTGCCTTGGTTTTGCGTTTGGCCTTTTTATCAGCTTTTTGAACCTTCTTGGCGAGAAGGTCTAGTTTTCGCTGCTCCTTAGCCTCTTTCTTCTTTCTCTTCTCCTCTGATCTGAAGATCATGTTGACCGCTCTTGCTAGTTCCCTCTTGGTTGCTGCTTCCTCTTTCCAGCCTGTGGTTAGAGCCTTGCGAGTAGCCTTGAGTTCGCGCTTGAAGTTGGCGTGAGCCTTCTTGTGAGCCTTCTTCTCAGCTGCTATTCTCTTGGTGCGAGCCTTAGCTGCCTTGGCGGCATCTGTTGGGAGCGCCATAGTAGCTATGGCCTTAGTCTTAGATACCCTAGGACCTGTGACCTCTTCGACTGGTGCGTTCATAATCTCGGTAAGATTAGCTGGGAAGTTAGTAGTGCTAGACATATTGTTTAATATTAAATTTGTTGGTTTTGTAAATCTTGACTTGTATTTATTTGTTTTGTATATTTGTAGAAAATATGAAAACCAAAAACTTCAATTTTCAGATATTTTTTCAATATATTTTTATATACAAAAAAATATAATAAAAAAAAGGTCTTTTATTTACATCTTGCCTTGATTAATTTTTATTTGTTTTTATTTGTTTTTGTATTTTTTGATTTTTATATAGATTATCATATTATTACCCTGATAGTATATGGGTTGGTTCTATGAACCTAAGCCAACTTGGCGTTGAGATTTTTAATCTCCTCTTCGAGATCCTCAATCTCACACGCATCTGCCCAACTGTCCACGCTGTATGATGCGAGTTCGAGTTCCTTCTCCTTAATCTGGTCGAGAATAAGTTGCCGCTCGTGAGTGGTCATACCGTTGCGCTGGCGTCGGGGTTTCCATGCGTTAGCACTTGATTTAAGGATAATCTCTTCCTCCTCTTCCTCGTCACTTATAGCACTAGGAGCGTCCTCGATGTTATAAACCTTGGTATCGCACGGAGGTTTCATAAGGTTCTTACTGTCGCCCTTGAAGCTGACTCGTTTGGAAGCCTTAGCAACAGTAGGGAGAGCTGGGAAGTCTTCGTCATCGACCTCCTCTTCGCTGCTACTGAAGAAATCCTCGTCGCTGCTGTCGCTATCCTCGGCCTCTTGCTGCTTGGAGAGTTCCTCTTGGCGTCTCTTTTCCTCCTGTGCCTGACGAATACGAGCTGCTAGGCGGTCAGCAGCACCATCTTTGTAGGAATTCTTAGCAGCCTTTTTCTCAATTGCTTTGCGGGCCTTCTTGGCTGCTAGCTTATCACACGTGCGAATGTGACACCCATCCTCCTTACAGTAGGCACAAGGACGAGAGTTACTCTTGACTTGAGGATTTACCTGAACCCTAACCTGAACGCGAGGTTGGATACGAGTAGTATGCGCTACTGTAGAGGCATCGCTCACTTGAAGCTTGGTGGTCCATCGACCATTGGGCTTCATCTGCTCAGTTGCCTGAACCCGGTAGGTAGAGTGGAAGGTGCGGCTCTGGTGTGGCTTCACTACCGTCTTCCTACGTTGATAAACGCCAGAATTGGTAGAGAACTTCTTCGGCATAAATGCTCCTAGAGAAGTAGAACGCTGCTGAGTGCTGCGGACAGAAGAAGAAGGGCGCCCGCATGAGATAGTTACCATAGAAGACATGATTTTTAGTAGTTGATTGTTTGTAGTATTTGTTATGCTAGTTGTTTTTTTTTTTGGGTATGATGAGGAACACTTGAAAACCAAAAATTTCAATTTTCAGAAAAAAAAAATCTTGACTTGTCAAATTCAAAATTGAAAAATTTGGTTTTCATAACGGTCACTATATATCAACTATACTTATACATCTATATATACATTTGAGTCAACTCAATAATAAAACTCCAAATTTCAAGTCAAGTTCAACTTACAAATACCATGATGCAATCGTTCACTAATTGGTTAAAGGAAGCCGGTTTAGATGCTAAAAAACATCAACTTTCCGGAATGAAGTGGGTCTATACTAGAGAAACAGCTCCTAGACTAGGAGTTCCCGGTGGCTTCCTATGCGACGAGATGGGATTGGGTAAAACAATCCTTATGATAGGTACTATGGTAGTCAATCCACAACAAAAGACCCTTATCGTATTACCTAAGTCTTTACTACAACAATGGTGTGGGTCTCTCAAAAAGTTTGCTAATATTGATGCGTTTATATATCATGGTGCTAAGGCAAAACGCGCTACCGAAGATGACCTAGCATGTCAAGTGGTCTTAACCACTTACGGAATGATTAGTGTGAGAAAGCGTAAAAAGAGGTTAATTCATTGTCCTCTCTGGGATATCGAATGGAACAGAATTATCTATGATGAAGCTCACCATATGCGTAACTCTAAGAGTGGGCAACACGCTGGAGGATGTCGTCTAAAGGCAAATATTAAATGGATGGTAACTGGAACACCTATTAACAATGGGCGTAAAGATTTCTACCACCTTTGTTCCGTATTGGGACTTAATCGGACCTTTTACCGAAATAGGGAGGCAATAGCCAATACTATTAAGGATTGTGTACTCTATCGAACAAAAAAAAGTGTCGGTATTAAAATGCCTCCTCTTAATGTCGAAATAGTAAATGTATCGCATGAAACTCCAGAAGAAGAGCAGTTTGTGAAGAACATTCATGCTAGTGCTGGATTTGCTGATGTAACAACAGACAACGTGGATATGGCGATTAACTTTCTCAACAACGCATATAATAGCAGACTACCGTTGTATATGTTAATGAGACAAGGCTGTGTTATTCCACCAATGGCTTCTGATAAATTGGTTCAACGCCTTATCAACAGAGGAGATTTTGATGCTGAAGATGCTGATTTGTTAGCCTGTTCTGGTGTTAGTAAAATGAATGCTGTTGTAAATAAGGTTGTTGAGAACAGAAAAAACAAAGGAGCAAAACTTATCTTCTGTCAATTCAAACGTGAAATAGCTCATTTGAAGGATAGACTTACAGCAGAGGGGTTTAATGTAGCGGTTATACAAGGTTCAACATCCAAAAAGGACCGCATATATGCTCTACAAAGTCCTATTCCCACCGAAGTGATTGCGTCTATCGTCGATGCGAAAACTACTTCAGTTGGAGCTGGAGCATCTATTATTCCCCGCCTTATAAATAGTTTCCTATCCCCCGATGTGCTTATCGCACAAATTCAAACAGCGTGTGAAGGATTGAACCTTCAACACTTCAATGAGGTATATTTCACTACGCCTCATTGGAACCCAGCGGTTGAAGACCAATCTATTGCTAGGTCTCATAGAATTGGACAGACATCCCCCGTAAATGTATATAAATTTATAACTACCTTCTCTTCAAATGGTGTAAGTCTAGATCAATATTGTTTGAACGTCCAGCAAATCAAAAGAGAGGCGGCATCCATTATCAAACCAACAAATGCATAAAAATCAAAAAATACAAAAACAAAAAAAAAATTTAATAAAAGGCAACTTGTATATAAAAGTCCTTTTTTTTATAGCCTACCACCAGCTCCAGCTAAGCCATCAACAGTACCTTCGTTATGATCTGGAGCGCCGATCCAAGATTGGGGGTGATCATCATCATCTTCTTGTTCTTCATAAAATACGAACAGCGTGCCCGGACCACTTGTAACAATGGGTTGATTGTTCTCGATCTGAATGAATACGGGGCGTTCTTTATGTCGGACGTTCATGTTTATCCAATATTCAATATCCTCGGAACGTTGGCTATAATCAACCTTCAAATTATTTAAAGTCCAATCGTTATTATTTTTTAATTTTCTCTCAATAACATTTATCAGTATTTCTGTAGTCAATTCAGCATTTAATATTCTTTCAGCTTCATCAAACCAATTTTGGTTTATAACTGTATAATATATGTAATCGTATTTAGTTTCAATTCCCATTATGGCGTATATAACCCTAACTATATATATAGTTAATTTCAATTTTACAGAAAATTGAAATAAATTTTTTCTAATTGTTATTATGCATACTCACATAGACTTGAACGAAATCATTATTAAAATGGGAATCTGGACAACTAACAACGGAAACAAACATAAGGTTAATATTGAATCTAGACATATTTTAGATATGAAAGCACGGGGGGCGCGCTTTTGCTGGATTCACGATAATCCAGGAATAAATGATGAAAAAAATAATACATATTTTGAAGACACGGAAGACGATGGAACACATAGGCAACGGAGAAATATTAGTGTATTATGCGAGGATGGGGAAAATATAATTGGATATATAAGTCATTTTGTTGGTGGTTGTGCTGCTGGAACAAATATTACTAACTGGTTTATCTTTCAACCTGGGACGTATCCAACGGTTTATCATACACAACATTCCGTAGATGAAGATGATGTATATATTGAAGAGCTATAAATGGTAGAGGATTATTAAATTTTTTTTAAATAATAATAGGTATACCAGATGATCTATAATGAAAATGAAGTGTAGATTCTTTTTTAATATCGAAATGAATTAACGTAAGATTATAATTTTCAGGGCTTAATACTTTACCTGCGTAAGTTAAATAGAAATAATTAATAGGAATATTATATAAATTATTGATGACTACAAAAAGCGTTCTTATAGTATCTGTTTCGTCTATATCAATTGTTGATGTTTTATGACCCGTGTTTTTGATAAATATCTGCATATAGTTATTATTATCATGACTTATTAAAATGGTTTTGATAAATAAATTTACATCCTATAACTGCTACAATAAATGACGCCCATATATTAAAGAATTTTATAACATTGGGAGTATTTACTTCGATATCGGCAAATTCCATAAGTCCATATGGGCCATACCAAGTTTTATCTTGAAATAACTCTCTTTCTAATCTAAAACATATGCATCCTTTAAATAAGAAATGTAAAACTAATGTTAAAATAAAGAACCCAATAACCCAATATTCTACTCTATAAAATAGTATCCTATACATTAATAATGTATATGGTAAGTTATGTAAAAAATAAACAACAAACCATCCGGCAATATCAGGATTTCCCCCAAATATTTTGGTTAATGCGTTACAAATGGATTTTACACAATTTTTTATGATTGGTTTCCTATATTCCCAATTAAGTATTTGAAGCATATATATATAAAAAAAAAATAATTTTTGTTTTTAAGCGAATTACAATTTGCTTAATAAAATAAAACTCATATAATTCTTTAATTTTTGTTTATCTTTAAAGAAAGCAGCATAATGAATTTCTCCTAATGGAAACGAAAATTTGTAAGTGTTGTTTTCTTTTGTGAGGTTAATTTGCGACGTTTTATCATCTTTACAATAATACGTTAAAATACTATTTACAGATGGACTGTTAACATAGTTTTTCTTAATAAGGGCCTTTTCAAAAGTCATAAACATATCTCTAGTGTAATATGATTGTATTTATTTAATTCAATTTAACTATTGTATTAAATAAGTAATAAAAAAAAATTTATTAGATGCCCACGGCAGGACTCGAACCTGCAACCCCAAGCTTAGAAGGCTTGTACGCTATCCGATTGCGCCACGAGGGCGAAGTTTGTATTCATAATTATTTACTAGTTCAGTAAAATGTTGTAAAATCGATTTACCTTTAATGTATGGAGTTCTCATTGTGTGGTCGCCCTGGTCGATCCATAGACGAATTCCAATATATTTTGTTTGGTCTTCAGTTTTATATCCAAATCCACTTACGACAAAAGTATCGCAAATAGTTCCTGGAAATTTAATAATAATCCTTTTCACTCCAAATCCATAGCGATTATTTTCCAATCCAATAAAACACATCTCTTGTAATTGTTCATTTGTCATATCCATATTTATTGTTTATGATAAAATATTTTATAAGAAAAAAATATCAATTTTCTAAATAAAAAACGTCTAGTGCAGGATTTGAACCTGCGCGGGCAAAGCCCAACAGATTTCAAGTCTGTCCCATTAACCGCTCTGGCAACTAGACAAAGGGGTAAATAAAATTTTATAAGGGCCGCTGTGGGAATCGAACCCACGACCTCGCCCACCCAAAGGGCGAATCATACCCCTAGACCAAGCGGCCAATTGCTGTTTTCTTTTTACTTCAATAATAATGCTGTTAGAAAACAAGATAATTAATATTTGTATATATTATATGGTAAAAACCGCTGTTACTAATATGTTTAATAAATATGTTGAATTTTTTGCTAATTTTAATGTTTTAGGATTAGCAATTGGTTTAATGATAGGTTCAAATTTGAAAGAAGTAGCTGGAGATTTTATTGATGGATTGATAATGCCTTTTATAAAACCTATTTTAGGGACAATTACTGGTGGAAGAGATTTAAAATTTAATGTTCCCGGAACAGAGGTTGAATTGGATTTAGATAAAGTTACAGCTTCATCCATAAAATTTGCTGCTTTATCTGTAATAATATTTGTTATGTTACAATTAGGTGTTCAAATTAAAAAACCTGTTCAATGGGTTTCTGTTAGAAACTGGGATAAAATGAAAAAAAGTAAAAGTGTAAATACAAGTGTAAATACAAGTAGAAAACCTAATTCAAATAAAGGATTTAGTCTTTAATGCACCTTCCGGTAATCGAAACCGGGGCACTTCCTTGGAAGGGAAGTATGTTACCACTACACCAAAGGTGCTTATGGAGAATGGGGGCATCGATCCCCCTGCCTCACGCATGCTAAGCGTGCGCTCTACCATTTGAGCTAATTCCCCTTCATTAGCTATAAGCTCCCACCGTGAATTGAACACGAGACCTTATGATTACAAGTCATACGCTCTACCAACTGAGCTATAGGAGCCTATCTCCTTCCAATATTAACAAATATCATAAAATTTAATATTTAACGCATAAAAGATTTACTAAATAAAGAGTTAAGCCACAACTGAGATTTGAACACACGGCCTTGAGCTTACTAAACTCACGCTCTACCCCTGAGCTATTGCGGTTATTACTAAATAATTTAAGTATTATCTATTTAAATTATTTCTTTAATAAATTATATTCTCTAATTTTTGGTAACCGTGATTACCAATGGCCCATTAGCAAATTTAACCCCAAGGCGTAAATTATTGTTCACAGGGTTCCTCCCCCCACTGCCCTCCACGACAATAATATCGGCGCCGGAACCCGCCTCCCCAGCGGATAACTGAAGTATATGGTAAGCTCCCGTTCCGAGAGGAGGTGGATTGAACCCGTTCTGGACCAACTGTGCGGGTGTGAAAGTGACGGGGGTGGAGGTATAGTTATTCGTAGACGCTGTTGTGGTCACTTCGATGCTATATGTGGCGTTAGCGTCATCGAGAATTATAATATTTAAATTCCCAGTTGCTGAAAGGTTGAAGCCGTCCATGGCAAAATTGACTGGGATCCTCGACTGAATGGTCGAGGCGTTATCGAGCACTGTTTCACCTAGACCACCAAACAAACCGCCGCTTAAGTAGAATTCTCTGTTAGAAGTATCTCCATCGAAAAAATCGTTCCAAGAAGATGTAGTACCAGAATGTTCCCTCACATTTATTGTCCCATCTGACCGCAAAATAGATTCTGAAAAATCGTTGGATCCATTCCCTGTGACCGAGTAACGGATCTCCACACTTTCACCACTTGCGATCGAGGTGCCGATCGCTGGTGGGTTTACTTGGGATGGAGTAGTTGTGTTGTAAAATAATGAACCTACTCCAATTTTGTTTTGAAATAAATAGCTCATTCCTACATTTGGAAATAAACCAAATTTTGTGTTACCACCATAGTTAGATGTAGAACCATTTGTTGTGGCTAATTTTCTATCACCGTTTTTTGGTATTAATACTATTCCTGTAGCTTGAGGTCTTTTACCTCCTAAAGCGTTTAATTTTCTTACATTTCCTGGATTAACCATTATAATATATAACTTTATATTTATTCTAAAAGTATTTGAATTTTAAAATAAATAAAAATGTAATCACAAAAAATCAACATGCTAACTGTGGGGTTCGAACCCACGCGTGCGAACACAGTCGATCTTAAGTCGACCCCCTTGGACCAACTCGGGCAAGTTAGCGCGAAATATTTAATCAGATTTTCAATTAATAATATTTTTTACTTGTGAGAACTTTCGCTCTCTTAACAGATCAATTCCGGACAACCTGATTTGAACAAGTGACCAATCGATCTACAGTCGATCGCTCTACCAACTGAGCTATGTCCGGTAACCGAACAAAATAATTTTACTGGAAGCAATATGGTTACTAGAAACCATTCCACATCTTTCAATGTGCCACAACGGGAATCGAACCCGCATCCGTTCTTTAAAAATAGAAAAAAAAATTTGCTGTAAACTTCCATATTTATGCTCCAGTGGGGGCTTGAACCCCAGACCTTCGGCTCATAAGACCGATGCTCTACCGACTGAGCTACAAGAGCACATCAGACACCTCCACATATTATTATTAAGGTTTTTCTCTAAGTTAATTTTTATAATGTTATTTTAAGTTTTTACAATCTTCACATACGAAAATATTCCAGTTTTTAATTACACTTTGTGAATTATATCCATATACATTTTTCAAGTTACAAATATAGCAATCACCTGTTGTTTTTATAATGATTTGTTCTAATGGAGCTATTTGACCTTTTGTTTTTTGTTTTTGTTTATTTAAAAAGTTCCCCATTAAGATTTTTGGAGAGAAAAATATTTTATAATTAAGCAACTTGTAAATAATAAGAAGTTAACCAAACTATAAAAAAAGGAGCTGCCTTTAAATCCAAATAAGCAAGCAAGGCAATAATAAATGCGGTTAATCCTGATTTTGTTGCGTCACGAACTCGTTCTGTTTCATCATCATCTCCTTTCATATAAAATAAAGTATACGCACAAAATCCTATTATAACTAAAAACATGCCTAAAAATCGGTAATTTGTGATTAATTTATTGAATAATTTTCGTTTTTCTGGGTCATATGCTAAAATTATACCCGTAATAGCTACAAATATACTCATAGATATTACAAACTCTGAACGTGGTGGCGACTTTACTTTCTTTTTCTCACCCTCAGCATGATTTTTTTCATTTCCATAACTACTCATAATATATATAGAATTCATATAAAAAATTTCATAATATATATATAAATGTGGTTCCCTGAAGAACTTTGGAGAGAAATTTGTGGATTTTTACTACATAATATAAAAAGACACGGGAAACATTTAAAAATATATAATAAAAATATTGTAAATTTTAATCAAGTCGTTCAAGATTTACCTAAAAAAACAATACCAAAAAATGGACCGAGAATAATATTTAATTCGGCAAAAAAAACTACAAGATTAATTAAGTTTTTATATAATATACAAATTCCATCTTGGAATACATATAGACTTATTATAGAACATATACCATATAGAGAAGAATTTGATAATGATACATTTCCAAATATACCTAGTATCCGCGCACATTATCTTCAAATAACATAGATATAACAAATACTATCAGCATTATAAACATAAATATTAACGTAGGTGCATCACTCATTTGACGAATAGCTTCAAGTTCTTCAGGACTCATGTTTTCATTATAAAAATCTTCCATTATAATTATATTTATAAATATTTCTTTTGTTTCAATTTTCTTAATATTTAAATATAACAAACTAACTATTATATAAATGGTCAACGAAAGTATTCCTAGACAAATTCAAAATAGAGAAATAAATGGCTCTTCTGTAAATTACCAAAATAATCCACGTGAAAAATGTGTTATTTGTAAAACAACAACGCAATTTAAATATAATACTCATATAGAAACCCGTGGTTCTTATGTAGAAGGATGTGGTCAGTTATGTAACTCTTGTTATATTGCGTGTTTTAATACCTCCACAGCAGATACATTTCAGGATTATTTATTTGAATAAAATATTTAGATTTATATATGGGAAATTGTTTAAAAACTTGCTATGAAAATGTAAATGAATTAGGAGTAAATCCAAAAAGATTTACTTGTCATGTATGTAATAAGAAAAAATGGAGAAATACAAAATCATATATATTTGTAAAAAAACATGGATGTAATATATGTAGGCTAAAGGCAAAATATAAACATATTATTGAAGAAAGATATGGACGAAATATAAAAGTTTCAGTCCCAATGGATAACCCTCAAACTTATAAAACAGTTGGTAGATATTATGAAGCAGAAATATAAAATTGAATAATAATAAATATAACTATTTACTATTATTAATAATATGTCCGATCCGATTCAATTAGAACTTTTTGAATTTCAAAACTCTATTACTCCAAAGTTAGTAAATATTAATGCTTTTAAAAATCTAGAACAGCTAAAAAATGCCCGCGTGTTTAACATACTATTTGGATTTGAAGACCATTCATTTACAAGGAAACCATTAGAGAAAAACGATAGGGATGCTGTAACTCTTTTAAAAGACCTTGATATTTCATATAATAAGTGGATACTATTTACAAATTTTATAATTAATAACCGTATAGAAGGACTGGAATCTTATAAAAAATTTAAGGATAAACCAAGATATAATATTTTAACAAATAATTTAAATGATTTGGATAAAATATGTAATAAATTAGGAGGCATTCCGGTATTTGACAAGTTTATAGAGGAATTTTATAAAGAGGATAAAAACAAAACAGAAAATACAAATTTTATGAAACCAGAACAAGATATAGATAATAATTATATTTGGATGATTTATAATGATACAGGACAATCGTATGACTATAGGGTATTTATAAATACAATTTGTTCTCCAGATAGAGGGTGGACATGTTCGGGGAATGAATCAAATATATATTATTTTAGAAAACCACGTAATATAATTATACCTTCGATGGGTCCTCCGGATTATACTCCACCGGATAGTGGCGATGAAGAAGAGATAGGACACGAATTTGACGAACAAGGTCTTCCTATTGAGGAAGAAGAAGATTTATAAAAGCATATTCTTCAGGTTTGATTTGAAATACATTATGTCTATCTTCATCATTCCGTGGATGTGCGAAATAATATAACCGGTCTCCTATATGAGACCATTCTTTGCCGTATTTAGATACATTAAATTTAAGCTCGAGATTAATACATTCTTGCTTGTTTAAACCTAATTTATCTTCTCCAGAAATAATATTTAACTTTTCCATTTAAATATAATTTACCAAGTTTTTTTTAACTCCTTTTATTTTTCTCTCCAAATCTTTTCTGTCTAACTTTTTTGAAATGAATATAAACATTTTATACTAATATTTTTTCATTTAATTTAACTATTTAAATATTATAATATTAAATTATAATAATGAATAATTTATCATATCTACTAGAAAATCCATTATATTTTTCAAGTATAAGTTTACTTGTAAATATTCCGTATACATTTTATGTAGGAAATTATCATCTTTTATTAACTGAAATACCCATATGTGCTTGTAGCATTATTTATCATAATAAAATATATCATATTAGAAAAATAGATATTTTTGTTGGTCAATTAGCATATTGGCAGCATATGTATTATTGTAATAACAGAATTTCTAGAATATGTTGGTTATTATGTCCAATTATCTATAGTATTTCTAGTATTTTAAATTATTATAATTATATTAGAATATCAAATTTTATACATTCATTAATCCATTATTTTCTTACACTTGGAACTATATATTATAATTATTGTTCTCAAAATTCACTTACAGTATTTAAAATTTTATCAGAAAGAAATACATTTATACCGAATAACAATGTTTTAAATAAGTAACCTGTAAATTTAGGATTACCATAATTTTTAAAAGCGTTGGACAAATTTAAGTATTGTTTTATTAACTCCTTTTATTTTTCTCTCCAAATCTTTTCTGTCTAACCTTTTTTTAAATGAATATAAACATTTTATACTAATATTTTTTATAATACATGAAAGAGTGTTGTAATATAATAAGAGATAACCTTGGTTTTTGTTGTGCCCAAGTAAAAGCCAAATGGAAAGATGATTTATTAATAGGAACAGAACATACAAGAAAAATAATACCAGACTGTACTACTCCTCAAATTGAGAATGGTTGTGGATTATCAACAGAAGATAAAGTGGCTATTGTTGTAAGTGACCCAAAATTTGGAATGTTTTCCCTGATGAAATACCATCTAAAACGAGGATATAAAAATGATATATTAAAGAAAAAAAATACATTTTATTGCAGCCATACATTTTCTTTGTTGGCTTTTTTACCTATTATAGTCTTTATAATTCAATGGGCAATATATATTGCTTTAATAGCAAATGAGATTCGTGAATATGATAAAGGATATTGCCCAAATAGTTCTACTTGGGAGAAGAAAGTAATAATGTTTGCGGTAAGCATGTTATATTTTGTTCGGTCTTTCTTCTTATGGGATAATTTGACGGATAGAACACGATTAAATAGAATGGTTCCTGCTGTTGATATTTGGATTATGCTTGATACTTTTCAGGAGTTTGGGTTTAATTTAATAGTTTATTTGGCTAATATTTGGATTATTTTTAGTAATGATGAAGTTCAAGAAATGATATTAAACGCACTTGCTATGGAGTTTTTAATGAATTTAGATAACGAATTTGAA
>VMHT01025544.1_pt1 | contig 21777 bp, 30 predicted proteins | sample 4693611 | NCBI WGS metagenome assembly VMHT01 (sample SAMN12280063, study PRJNA550983) | marine metagenome | isolation source: seawater sampled from same location over 5 years 0.02-0.2 micron viral filtrate | place: USA: collected off the coast of southern California halfway between the port... ...
GTTCAACATCACCGCACACGGAAACCTTGGCAAAAACCCTGAACTGCGTGAAGCAGGTTCAAGCCAAGTAGCAAGTTTCAGCATCGCCGCCCGCACCGGGCAAGACGAAACAACATGGATCAACTGCAGCGTTTGGGGCAAGCGTGCAGACGTCGTCATGAAGTACATGGCAAAAGGCGACAAAGTCACTGTCGCAGGCCAAGGCAAGCTACGTAAGTACGAAAAAAAAGAAGGCGGCGAAGGCTCAAGCCTTGAGCTAAACGTCACTGATTTCACATTGCCTGCAAAAAAAGAAGAGGCTGATTTCTGATCGGCCCAAGGGCACGGCTAACCACCGTGCCTATTCTTTTGGTATGAAACCAACCATTGAGCAGATTGAAAAAGACGGAAAGCTGGTCTGGCGAATAGAAGCCGCTGGCGTCGTTCGTTATCACGAACAAGATTGGCAAGCAGAATGGCTTTACAACTATTTGACACGTCTCTATAACTGCGATGAGACCAACCCTCAGTAACTGAGCAATGGCCCCAGTCAACATGAATTGGACGACACGTCCTCAAGATCAAATCGACGCAGCCAAGGCAAGGGTCAGAGACACGCTGCACGAACCCAGCCCAAAACTGACAACGCTAGAAAAAGCTTTCAGAGTTTCTGCTCTCCGCCAGAAAGCACAGCCTCAAGTAAAGAAATTTGGCCTATAGCTTGTTTCAGGAGCTTTCCTTGATGCCATTGCTGGCGGGCCATCGCGACGCATAGCTGAGACAAAACATCAACGTTGTCACAGTCTTCAATGGATCTAATTGATCGCTCAAGGGTTAGTTCTTCTTCAAGGCTTGGTTTAACCACCATCCAGTCGAAGCTGTTCGAGGTTGCGTTTTTCGGAGGCATAGGGCTCCTCACTCTTAAAACGTATGTAATCACCTATAGCGGGGAATAACCAGTCCTGCACTGGTAAACAAGCTTGCCAATTCACAGGTTGGGCACAGTTCATCACGACTGTTGTCCAGAACGCACTGATATATCCCCAGTTCATCGATCCACAAATACAGCCCAGCCGCTTGCTTCTCCTTCTATAGACCAACGCTGATAGAAGGCAGGACGTGACATCTTGATCAACTCACCTGATTTTGTGGTGTCATGGCCGCCATGGTCCATGTCTGGTTTGCCCATCGGGTCGTGTGCAATAAGAAAATCCTTGTCATATCCAACGATTACGCTCCAGTGCCCACAACCATTGCTATCACACACTGCTGGGTTGCCTTTAGTGATGTCACCCTTGTGCAGCCAGCCAACCATTACTGGTCTGCCAGCATCAATCTCAATCTCAATATCTTCAACCCTTGAGTCTCTGCGAAACTCAGCATCTAGGCCCAGTGACTTAAGTGCAGAAACCTGAGCATGAACTTCAGTGGTGTCACCAAATTTTAGGCGTATCTGGCGATAAGCACCTTGGCTTTTTATACCATGGAAGAACGCCACGACCATGGCACTCGCTGCATCAAAACACTCCCGATAGCCATAACCAGTCATGCTATCTAGCTGGTTGTAGTACGGAACGCCGTAAACCTCCTGGTGAATGCCACTGGTCTTCCAGACCTCAAACCATTCAGCCTCATCACTTAACAGGTCTTGGTCAATCGAACGTTCCAGCTCCGCAATAGCAGCAAGCTGATGGGGATCGCCTTTTTTAAAAAACTGGAAAAACGGAAGGAGTGACAGTAAACCCACAACTACAACCCAAACCCACATTTACTTTTCAACGCGGCCCTCTGGGAACAGTAGATCTTTCACATACTTACAAGCCACATCGTCCAACTGGTTGTCTGTCTGCTCGCTGATCTTGATCAGACAATCCAACAGCAACTGTTTTACGGCTTTTGATTTGATGAAGCTAAACAGGATTGGCTTTAGAAGTAAAACCATGACGACACTGTGTGTGCCGAAAGTCTAAGTCCGATTAGCGTGACCTTCCAGTCGTGCAACATTCTGCTCTAGGTCTGAGATTCGAGCAAATAACTCCTGATCCCTGACCCTTAGATCAGCGTGGAGCACATCCATTCTTGACGCTAAATTATCGACAGCTGAGGTCAAACGCACCAAGGAATCACGTCCATGCTGGTTATCACGGTTGGCACCTTTGATACCAGAGGCAGCAACGCCTATCGACGCACCAGCAACAGCAGCCCAGATTTCAACCACCATTCGACCTATAGCGTTAATTCATCATGGCAGAAGAACAGGGTAAGCAAGAGCAAGAAAACGACAACTCACGTCTTGGTGATGTAATTAAGGTTGTCTTGCTTGCATGGGCAATGGCGATCCTGACTGCTAATTACCTTGGCGTCTTCAAGCAATCCCTTGACCCCACCTACCCAGCTTCCATTTTGTCTGGAACGGCGGCGTCCTTTGGACTGGCTGTTGGGGGCAACAAAAAGTCTAAAAAAGAAGAGCCTACAATTAAGGAACAAACCCCTACGTCCAAGCCAAAATGAGACGTTTTCTTTTTGTATCGTGCCTAACATTTTTTGCGATAAGTCCTGCTTCGGCAGACATTACGCACGCTATTAAGTCATCAATCTCACTAACTGTTGATGGAGCAGGATCAATCTCAACGCGCGTACCGTCTTCATTTGCAGTATCTGGCTCTAACGTTACTTTGGGTACTCCTCCTAAGCTGGGGACACTTACTTCCGGCACTGCTCTTGGGTACACTCCTGGCGTTTACAGTGTTACTACTGCTGGTGACAGCTTTTCGTATTCAGAGTCATACATAGAAGGTGATGACGTTCCAACCGTACTTTCAACAACTGTTACTGCTGGCGTAGTACCTGCCTTGCCCGTTTTCGGCAGCAATACGACAACTTCGGGCGGAGTCGCGGGCACTTTAGCGGGCACCCTGGCGACAGATGGTGCAATGTCGATCACAGCAGGTGGAGCCGGTACTACTGCAATTGGACAAGTTATTCAGGAGCTGACTATCAAGTGAGAATCCTGCTGTTGTTGCTTTTGGCTGCCCCAGCAGCAGCCGTACCAATCGTTCCTAACTTTCAGCAAGGAACACTTTCTAGCACCACAAAGACAACATCAAAGGTTAATGAAGTCATTAACTCCTACGAATATCGTACAGGTTATGAATACACAGCTAGTGGCACAAACATCAAACCCTCGGCAGGTCTCGCTCCACAAAGCTTGACGACGACCACCAATAACTTGAACGGTATTTCAAGCAGATGGACTGGACTTGATCCTGCATCTAGACCAACCTGGAGCATCTTTAACGAAGGCGCTGCTTTTAGCTTTGTAGAAACACTGCAAGGCCCAGGGCTTGTAAATCACACGATAATAAATAGAGAAACTGACATCGAATCACTTACAGAAACTACCAGCACCTTTACACAATGAAGCGTGTTTTAGCGGCTCTGCTGTTATTTGCTGGTCCGGTAAACGCTCAGGTTTCAAGCACTGCCGCACCAGTTGCAAACAGTAGCGGCTCAGTCACAAACCAAGCTGTTCAAGTCGTACCAAGCAAAACGTTCAGCTCTGTGATCAATGGCGTTAGTTGCCAAGGCGCAACCCTGACGATCAATCCTTTCCTTAGCTCGACTACTGGCTGGTCTAACCCTTACGAACAGTATTACAACGAGCCTGTCTACGACACGATTGATTTGGTTGGTGCGACTGACCCAGAAGGCAACCCCGTTCCAGATGGCAGGCCCGATAATCCTGGCAACGTGCTGTTCTACAAACCAATCAGAACAGGCCAAAAAACAAACTTCTCAGTCAATGGCGGTATCACTGCACAAATTTCAATCCCATTGGATCGCAGTCATATCCGCACCTGTCGCAAGGCAGCAGAAAAACAAGTGCAGCTTATGGAAGCCAGCCTTGCTGATAAACGCCTCAATTACGAAATAGCTAGGTTGCGAAATTGCGCTGACCTAATGAAGGAAGGCGTGATTTTTCACCACAAATCGCCTTACAGCCAGATCTGCGCTGATGTCGTCCTAACAAACCCGCCTGGTGTCTTACCGCCCCACACACATTCAATACCTACTTCTTCAAAGACCGCTGGTACTTCCGACGCTGCCAAGCAGACTCAACAGCAACCTTCTTCCCCAGCTTCTCCTTAATTTTCTTGATCGTCTTTTTGACGGTTGGCTTGATCACCTTTAACAAGATGTCACCTAATGGTTTGGCTAAGACTGCTGCTGTTGTTGCGACAACCGCAATCGTTGCAGTCGTGACCACAACAGGCGAACCAGGAAGATGGTTGCCGAGAATCGCTGGTATGCCCAACGACTTGAACTGGGTTTTACATTCTCCATCGACTCGCTTGTAACCAGTGATGACAGCAGTCTGAAGCTTATTTTTAGCTCCTATAGGTATTGCGTCTGGTGGCGGACATGGCAACTCTGTGTCTACATTTGGAATGCCGGTCGGGTTGGACGCCGACTGTGAAGGGGGATTAGCCGGTTGCTGGGAGGCAGCCGGTTTTTCTTTTGGAGGTTCAATTACTGGCGGCTTGGCGGATCCATACGTCAACGTTCCAGGTGTAAAGTCCAGTGCGGCGGGAAACGACGGCATCGTTCCATCGCAAACAACGAAGTTGCCTTTTGGGTCGTTGCCATAAGCCGTTTCGTTCCCAGGCTGTGAATTTCTTGTCTCGACGCAGCCAGGTATATCTACAAGCGGAAAACCCAGCATCAATGTGATTGGTGGCTCAGATGGAATGCTTTGCGGCGGAATGCCTGTCCAGGTTGGTATTTCTGGAACGCCAATACGCCCCACACCAATTTCAGGTATTTCAGGCACCTAATCAGAACGGCGACTTGATGCTGCTTGGGACTGGTAAGCCTGTTTCTGATGGCAGTTCAGGCATCACATCATCGATCTGACCAGGAACCATGTCAGTAACAAGCTTGGTCAGCTCAGTTTGAAGCTCACTCATGTAGTGCTTTGTGATTGATGGGATGCGACTGTAAAGAACAGCGGATCCAACAACCATTGCTCCAGACATCAGAAATGCTGTAGCGCCGAGCAGATTAAAAACTTTTTGCATGATCAAGTTGCAAAGAAAAAACCTCCCCTGCTGTGTGAGACCAGGGAAGGCTGCAGTTGCTCTTTTAAAGACTAGCTCAGAAACCGTACTTCAGTCCAAGCTTTGAGCCCCAGCTGAAGTCGTCGCCAGAAACGCCGCTGAGTTCTCCGTAAACAGAAACGCTTTCAGCAACCGCAACCGAGCCGCCAAATTTACCGGCAAACTCAACCTCGCTGTCCACGCCATTAGGCATAAGAATAACTGGACCGCCCTGGATAAAATACGAATAAGCGCCTTCGCCGCCTTCGTAGCCAACATCAAGGTTCAACGAACCACCAAGGTAGTTGTCACCAACAGTTGCGCCGTTGAACTCAGGATTCACGTAAGGACCAGCGAGGGCAGACGCTGGTGCCAATGCAACTGCCGTAGCGGCTGCACCAATCACAAAAGACTTGATCACTTTTAGAAGGGGTTGAGTTTTCTTGAGCCAGATTAGCTGGCACAGTCAATGGACAGTTGTCAATCTGATCCTTAATTCTCATCCGTCCCAGGGAACGTTGAGTAGTGCTTCTTATGCAATCCGGTGTACAAGCCACGCTTTGGATGGTCAGCCTTATCCCGGCCTTCCAGCTTGTAAAGCATGTCCATCCACACAACGCGATTGTTCATTGCTTCAAGATCCTCTGCCCCTGGCTTGCAGGGGATCATTGGGTCGGGTCGGTTCATGATTCAATAACAATCTTTAATACACTGGGAAAGGCGGAATGACTACATCGTCAAAACTTTCCGATGTGTTGTCCCGCAAGTTTTCAAGATCTATAATATGTTGCTTAACTGCATTAAAAATTTCAACTGTTGGTGGCAGTGGAGCTTGATTGGCTCCCTCAATCCTGAAATTGATAATGTCCAAAAATTGCTGTTGGTTCATGGCTGTGAATTTAATAAACTAGAAAGCATTAACTGTTGTTTATCTAAACCTTTTTAAAGAAAATTGCGCCTCTCTTGTTGGTATCTCCCGCACCAGTTGGTTTGGTATATCCAACCCCTGCAGGGCTTCCGCTAGCAGACCCAGCGGTAGTAGTACCAGAAGAATACCCTGAAAAACCCGTGTCGATATAGCCTGAACCACCGCCACCTGCTGCATAAACAGTACCTCCAGCGCCACCGCCGTAGTAGCCACCGCCACCACCGCCACCGCCGCCGTAAGTAGGTGCATTGGCAACCCCGTTGCCGCCTTGATACTTAGCACCAGCTAAACCTGCTCCGGCGTAACTAGGGGAAGCACTGCCGCCAGTACCGCCAGCAGATTGACTGCCAGCCCCACCGCCACCAGAACCGTAATCACCAGCACCAGCTGCAACGCCACTGCTACCACCGCCGTGACCGGCATTGGTTTTATAAAGATGGTCTCCGCCGCCACCACCTGCAATGGCGTAATACTCTGCAGTGGACGCATTCATGGCCGCCTGGTCGGCGTACAAAAGGCCAACTCTTGAAGACCCACCACCACTTAATCCATGGTTAGCAGAAACAGTTCCGCCACTTCCAGCGTCAGGCCATTGGGCAACTTGTTTCTGAGCATTTGTCGTTGGTACGCCATCCCATCCAGGCAAATAAATGCCTAATGTTGTTCCTTTGGCAAATTGAGCAGTGTATTTTGTGTAGCCTGAATGACCCGTAGTTCCGCCTCCACCTGATCCCCATAAGTGAAATTCAAGAGACATTGCACTACCTAGAACTAATTTATAAGCACCTGGATAGTCTGGATTACTTGCAGCATTGCCATCAATTAGAACACCAGTTACTAACTGTGCATCAGTTAACTCAGTTTCCGTACCATTGTGAAAAGCACCGTAGGAAGTTGCCCTTGTAAATAAATTAGGGGATGGAGGCAGCCACGTATTAGCCAGCCTACTCTCATACACTTCCTGCAAAGTCCAAGCACCAACGCGGGTGTCAACGTCAGTAGTGCTCGAACCTAAAGCGCCAGTATACCCTGCAAAACCTCTAGCCATTAAGTGATCTCCAATGCGGTTAAAGTAACTTCTAAGTCACCGCCCGCACTAGCGGTTGCTCTTATCTTTTGTGATTGTTTAAGTACAATTTTATTGGCAATAATCTCCAAAGAGGCATCAGCCGGAACTGAAATTGTGCTTGCCAGGGTACTTAAAACTGAGTCTGATCCGTCCGTCAAAGTAACGGTTATCCCCGCCGCGTTAGTACCGTCTACGTTTGCGATCAGGCAACTTAAGACGATGGCCCGATCACTCGCGGCACTTGTCGGCGCTTGGTAGATGTCAGTCACTGACGTTCCCGTCAGCTTGACCGATGCGTTGTTAAAAGTTTCAGCCATGCTTCTAGCTTAGCGCAAGTGCCAGCCCCAGACTAATACCGCCCGTGGCTGGTGTTACCCAAGATGTTGTGCCGCTGCCGTCAGTCTGCAAAACTTGGCCGCTGCTGCCTGTGTCGTTCGGAAGCGTCAAGGTGTAGGAAGCTGCCGCGCTATGCGGCGGACCTTTCAGAAGAATTCCGTGAGAGTTTTGCTCGCAGTTCAGCTTGATCTGTCCAGAACCACGAGTTGCATTGCCCTTAAATACAACTTGACCTGAACCGTTTGGATCAAGCTCAACATCGCCATTGCTGACGCTGACAATGTCTTTGCCGTTGACATCTAAATCACCGCCCAGTTGTGGTGTAGTGTCAGCCACGATGTTGGCAATACCGGGAGCAGTGCCGTTTGCCGCCGCTGTAATTCTTCCTTGTGCATCAACTGTGATGCTTGTGTTGGTATAAGAAGCCGCTGTGACACTGGTATCAGCCAGCTTTGCTGCAGTTACAGCGTCATTAGCAATAGTCAACGCACCAGTACTTGCCAGCGTTGCATCGCCAGACATCGCAACTGCTGTTGGGACGTTGCTGCCATTGCCAACAACCAACTGACCTGAAGTCAGGTTTGCAAGCTTGGTCAACGCAATACTGCCAGCCAGCATTGTGTTGGTGACTGTGCCGGTATCGCCGGTTAAGACGACCGTACCGCTGGAATCAGCAAAAAGAATCGTGCGATCAGCAGTTGGATTAGTAATTGCAAACGTCGTCTCGTAATCGTCAGCAGAGCTGCCTTCAAATACAAGTTGAGAAGCTGTTCCTAAATTGACATTGCCGCTAAACGTTGTTGAGCCTGTAAATGTTGGCCCAGCAAGAGAAGCCTTCTCAGTGTCAAGCTCTTGCAACGCCGCTTGCACATTTGTTGCAGCAATGCTTCCGGTTGGGCTAAAGGCAACATTGACCGCGCTTGTAGCCGCCAACGCCGTTGACAAGTCAAGAACTTGCCAGGTAGTTCCCGTGGAAAGCAGAAAATCAGGTGGTGCAAGTGCTTCGGCTGGTGCATTGCCACTGCCAGTGCCTGAAACGCTGACAGTGAGATAGTGGTTAAGGTTGCTTGCTGCAGGAGCAATTAAAGCCTGACCGACAGTCAGGCCGATCGCAGTACCCTTGGCAGTTACTGAAGCAACAGTATTTGTGTTTGCGTTATACGTTCCAGCGAAAACAATTTCACCGCTAACGATGTCAATCGACTTAAACGCGTTGCCATCGAACAAGTAAAGGTTTTCGTTGAAAGCGTCATATAAGAACTGTCCGTTATAGTCAGCCGTTCCAAAATCAACGACTCCGTTTGTATCTGGGGCACCCGCAAATCTGACGCTAGAACCATTAGCGAGCTTGCCCCCGGTTACAGCATCGTTCGCGATCAGTGATGTTCCAATCGTTCCAGAAGTCAGCTTTGCTGCGCTGATGTCTGGAATGTCAGAAGCAGCCAGAGTCGTGCCAGCAGTTACGTGACCACGAGTGTCAACCGTGACTTTTGGATAAGTGCCAGCCGTTACCCCTGAAACGTCGTGGGTCAACGCGCCAGTGCCGCTAACCGACAACGCCCCAGCAGGGATGGAAGTCGCACCTTTTGCCGTAGTTGTGGCAACAGGTAAATCACTAGCCACTAATGCAGCCGCACTAGTGATGTGCCCCGTGCTGTTAAACGTAATGCCGCTAGTCGTTCCAGCAGTTACAGAATCGGTGTGATTGAGTTGACCTGGTGTTGTGACGCTTAAACCGCTCCCAATAAAAACGCCACCAACCGCAGAACTTGTTGCCTTTGGTATGTCACTCGCAGGAATGCTGCCAATAGCGGTAATGTGACCAGTCGCATTAACGGTCAAACCATTTTTTGTCTGAGCCGTAACGCTTGATTGGTGCGATACAACGCCACTGCCATCAACACTTAAACCAGATGCAGACGGGACACTGATGCCTCCGACTGCTGATGTCGTTGCAGGATCAACTGAAAACGTTCCAGATGTAGACGTAAGACCATTGCCAGCCGCAGCACCACCAAGTGCAGTCGCCGTTGCTGCAGGCAGGTCAGTAGCGGCAATAACCCGTGAGCTATACGCACCACCTGCCCCCGTAGGCCCAGCAATAAATTCTTTTGCCCCTGAGCTAGACCCCAGAGAACTCGGCGTAATTGCCGCCAACTTTGCTGCCGGAATGCTGGCGTCATCAATCAGGTCAACGCCTTGCTCAACCAGGCTTTTTACACTGACCTTTTTGGTCTCGCTTGCGCTTACGTCGGCAATAGGCAAAACATCAGTTGAAGCTACGTCAGCTTCAGCCAGCTCTGTAAGGGCTGTAATCTTCTGATCCGCCATTACCCGAAGCCCCTACAAGATTAATCTTCGATCTCCAGCTTACCGCTCCCAGGCTGCTCAAGCAGGATCCGGTCGGTGTCCTCTTTGAGAACGTAGTTAACCACAATGCCAAGTCCAAGCTTAATTGAGATCGCACCAGTAGTTACGAAATTAAAAGTGGACACCGTCAACGCTCCAGTGCCTAGCCCAATCGCAGCATTGGTAACGATTCCTTTGAACTCGAAATAGAACTGATCTCCAGTGGCGTCTAAGTTCTTGCCTTTCTCAACAATATGCAACTCAGCGTCAAACTCGGCCCCGAGCTTTTGCCTCAAAATTAATTCGTGCAAATAACTAGGCACGTCTGAATCAACAGTCAGGCCAGCCTCATCAGGGTCGTAATGGAATTGGCATTCAATGCTGCCACTGCCGCTGATCAGGCTGCTTTCGTTCTTGCGAAACTCATCACTGAGTGCCGTAACGTCTACAACCTCGCGATCGTTATTAAGCTCAAAAGAACGTACCAAGCCAAGAACGTTGTATTCAGCCTGAACGCTTTTGACTTCAATAGGGATGGCCGTTGTGATCGCAGCCAAAGTGATCTTGCCCGTGCTTTGGCCGTTCAACGCATTGGCAAAAGTGTTGTAAAGGCAAATGCCCCCAAGCTCGTCAACATTGATGTACCAGTTGCCGTCAGGAAGTTGACTGCCGCCGTCCCAGCCAGACCCGTCGATAAAAGCAAGGTTTGCGCCGTTAGTACTTTTGATCTGCAGCCGATCACCTGTCAGCAGCATCTCCTGCGGAAAGTCAAAGCTGAACCGCTTTTTTGTGACGTTCACGTCACCAGGATCAACAGTGCTTGCAAACGTGGTAGCAGGTGTGCTGCGTCGCAGTTTGACGACGCCTGAGTTGCCTACGAAGACGGTCATAGTGACTTACTGACGAAATCACCGCTCATTGTGTAGTTCACGTTTACGCGCATTACTTCACCAACAACACAAGACAGCTCAGCACTGGTTAGCACTGCATCAAACTCTAAAAACTTTGTATCAAACTTTAGCTTTAACCTTGCAGTGGCTGTGATCGTCGCATCTGCTGCAGTGTCTTGGTTGACCTGGTTCAACAGCTTGACTGGTGCGTCGTCGTAATACAAAACCGTTAACACCCCAGAAGCAGTACGAACCCCGGTAGTGAACGCTCGAACATCTTCGTTTAATGCTGTGACTTCAAGGGCATCGGTGTTTGCTGCTAGCGACCACTGCACCACTTTGGCAACTGCAACACCCCCAAGCTCAACGCTGCCATCTTGACCCGCGTAATACTTAGCCATGGTCAGACACCCTCAAGCTCGCCAATGAACTCACAAGACACTGTACTCAGTCCTGGCTTGACGCTTTGAACTGACGGGGGAGATGCATATTTCCATTTTAGCAAGCTGTTTGTCTCCCTGATCCATGGGACAAGCTCAGTAGACGCTCCAGCCGCAACGTTGCTGGCAGTAAATGCGGCGTAGTTGTCGTCGTCCATTACGTCCACATAGTTCTGCAAAATTAAAGCCGCATTTACATCAGTGATGTTTGCAAACGTCAAGGACAGGCTGCTGCTGTATCGCTGGTTGCCGTAACGCACTCGAACGACAGCGCCGTTTTGCGATTGAAACTGCCGCTCAGGAAACACCCCTGGGCTATACGAGCGGCTGCTAGGGACTAATGACGGGAAATTAACTGCAGCCATTAGCGCGTTACTAGAAACTGCGAGGCATCAAGATTGATTGTAGCCAGCGAGCCAATCGAAGTCAGCTCTTGATAACTGGCATTTACATCAACAAAACCTTCAGAATCGATTGTGAGGCTGTTGACCCGGTAAACACGTTTCTTCTCTGGATCATCCATTTTTTTGGTAAAAATTGACTCAAAAAACACGGAGTCTCCTGTTTTGCCGTCGGACACCGTCATAGTGCCTTCCAAAAGCGCAGTTTCTCCGGGTCGCCAGAAAAACACTGTATGGCTTCCGTTTCCTAAATCAGTTGTTGATGTAATCCCGCCAAACTGATCAACACTGCCGTTATTAAATCGACTGGTATGGCTTGCGTTAGAAACAATTTTAATGTAATCACCAGCCGTCAGACCTAATGCCGAACTTGGTGTTGTCTTAAAATCAATCGTGTGATCAGCGTATTTCCGAACCATCAATTTGTATTGAGCAATTGTTTCTGCGTGATAACGATTTGTGCAAAAACTTGTTAGGTCCATAAATTCTTCTGGGTCGGAATCCGAGCCGCCGTAAGTATCGGCAAATCGAATTTGCACAATTTCTTGTGATGAAAATCCGTTTTCAACTTCTTGCCTGTAAGCAACCGTCGCTTTAAACAGTTGCCGCTCTTGTGCGGGCAAGAAACTAATTTGCATATCTTTCATGTTGCCGTCGGTAAACAACGCTTTAATGTTTTTAGTAATATCTTGCGAATGTTCAATCTTGTAAGTCGTAGCGTTATAAGGGACTGAAGGCGTCAACGAAAATTTGCCGCCAATAATCGTAAAGTCCAACAGGTTCAACGCAGCATTTGAGAAAATAAACTCACGCAAGGCAGTGCGTTCACCTATGACACCGTCAAAAGTAAACTTGTTTGCGTGGCAAAACCTAGCAGCAGTGGTCATTGCGTCACGATCCACTGTGCTTCTGGGAATCTTTTTACCAGCACCAAGACGGTCGCTTACTAGCAAGTTGTAAGCAATCTCGGCAAAGTTATTAGTTGCTCCATTAAACGGTGTTGCAGGGCTTCCGTTGTTATCAATCAAACGCTCCACCTGAATACCTTCTTTTAGGTACGCGCTCAGCTGCCCCATTGATGTCCAATCTTGGCCCGCAAGGACGCGCAAGCCAAGCAAAGAAAGATCGTTGTATTGAGCCGCACCTTCATTCGGCAAACCATCGTCAGGACGTATTAACTCATTGCAAAACACAATTTGATGTTCAGGCCCGTCTTGATGGCTTGTCTTCTCTTGATCGTATTTTGGGTAATCGGCAATTGCATCTTTGGTATTGAGAGGTTCGCGGCTTTGGCCTTGAATAACACTTCCACCAACTTCTGAAATCCGGGGTCTAATAATTGTTCCGTCTGGAAAATTAAACTGAGGCCGCTCGCCAACGTTATAGCCAGAGCCTTGTGCAGTAATAACCCATTGCCACTGACCAGTAATAAAGCTAGATGCATTAATTTTTAACCCTGAGCCTACGAAAGTGTTGTCGTTAACTGGTGCATACTCAGCTGGAGAACCGTTGTAGCCGTCATTGCTTGTTGAAGCAAAAGGATTGTTTGCAGAGTCAAACACGTAACGCTGAATTTTATACAAGTTAAGAGCTACACTGTTCGGTTTCGCTGCATAACTACCTTTTTCGATAGGGTAAAACTTACCAGTTGGCGAGGCTGCCGACACATTAGTGCGTGTGATTCCTCGAATTGTTGTTGACCCAATAACAGACCTTACGTTGCCATAGATATATTGAATGCCTGGAGTGCTTAAGTTTGCGCTAGGCGTGGCCGTGACTAAAACACCGTCCCAAAAAGCATTGACGCCTGTAGCTGTAACCCAAACGCCAAAATATGCAGGACGGTTTTTTATTGGATCAAATACGTTTTCTTGAAAAACGTCTAGCTCTATAGGTTGCGACTGAGCGGGAACATCTACAATCTCAGGCGAGGAGTTAGGTTGAACTCTATAAAGAGCGTTTGCATTATCTGGAGAGTCAGGAAGCTGTGTAAAAGCTGATACGCTTGCTCCGTTGTAAAACGCATTTACAAAGTTGTTGGCAGCATCAAATTGGACGTAATAATCATTTGACCCGCTAGTTCTATCAAGAACGCCGGAGTTCGATGTAGTCCATTGAAGTTCTGCAGGCACAACTTGAACTACGTCACTTGGTGCCGACGAAAATTGATACTCAGAACCAATTTGCACCGTTTGCCCGTTCCAACGCGCAAACACAGCCCCTGGAGCATTTGGGTTATCTACGTTTACAAGTACACCAGTGGTAAGTTGCCTAGCGTCCTTGTCATATTGAACGAATGGGCCTTCTGCTGGTTTCCATACAGCCGTTGCAGGAAGCTGACCAATAGCGGTACTGTCAAGCCTTGTGACCTTGCCAGTAACTTGTATGGTTTGGTTGGCTCTTTTAAATAAAAACTCTTCGTTCGATGCTTTGTCGTCGGTAACAAGATCAGGTAATCCTGTGTAACTAATAATAAAACCGCCGCCTGGGCTTACGGCTTGCGTGCCACTGCCAGTTAGCAGACGCACCGGATTGGTTTGCGCTGCTGTGTTTACATACAGCCCATCCGCAGTACTGCCAGAAACAGGTTTAATACGAAACTCATATTGACCACGGGGATGGTTAATACGCAAAGTGTTGTACTGCGGCTGCGGGTTAGTGCCCTTAACAGCAAAAATTTGCCCAGCAGAAATGTCGATAAATGGTGCGTTATTTTGTGCGCCAACTTCTCGATACTCAACCTTAAAAAAGCTATATCGAGTTTGATACGTTGAAACTCGCCCTAATTGAAATGACTGCTTGTCTGCTTCGTAAGCTTGCAAAGTTTGCAAAGGAGGTTCTGAATTAACATTTGCAAAACCGTCAATACGCTTGAAAACAATACTCTTGATCCCAATCTCGGTTTGATCGCATTCTCTGTTATTAGTAACAGTTGCAATGTCAACTCGCTGCAAATGCTGCCCAAAAGGCGCATTGCCTACCGTTGTTGGGTCATTATCAGCGGCGACAAAGTAACCAGCGCCAGCTTCTTTGCATATAAAAAAGTAATCTTTGGAGGGATCTCCTTCTTCAAAAGGCTTGTCAGTCGAAAAATCAGTGCATTGGATAACTGCACTGCCAAACATAAAAAGATCTCCAATGTTAATTTGCGAATCAGTAAGGCTAATTCGCTGGTCAATAGCAGTATTCACGTCGTCCAGCCCGTGAGGCAAGAATCCGTCAGGGTCTTCGCGAGAGTCTGAATTTCTAAAAGTCAACGTATCGCCAACAGCAATAGCATTAGTGCCAGTAACGACGGCATTGTTTAGCCGCTCCATGCCCTGGCGCGAACTGTACGATCTATTTATTTTGATGCGTTTAATTTTTAACGTGTCATCATTATCAAAAATTTGAACAATATCGTAGGGCAAGTAATACGGCGCACCGTTTGAAATAGGTGAATGACACCCAAAAGCACGCTGCGAATTTGGCGTTCGTGTGCCACTCAACAACGGCTTAAAGTTGCCTGCTGCTCGATCAAAGGCCAGAAAAATATCATCGTGTGGCGAGTCATCTAACGCACCAGCAAACTGATTAATTCTGTCAATTCGTCCACCCGTTTCAGTGATATTGAGGAAATAAGCCTTGTATCTTGCCTCTTGATAGTTACGCAAAAGCTGATCACCAATCGCCAAGCCCTGCGCGTCAGGAACAGCCGCAATGTTTGACAAACCTAACGTCGTTAGCATCTTTAACTCTTGGTGTGATCCTTTGCTCAGCAATTGAGACCACAACAGCAAGCCTTTAGCGCGAATGCCACCAATAACTTTATTTGGCTCGCCTAAGTCAGGTGTTTGCCGAGCAAATACCAAAGGAATGATGCTGCCTAAGGTCGCCAGATCTTGCAGGCTGTCAAAACCAAACAGCTCAGCAAATCTTGTTTGCCCACGAACATCTGCTGTCTTGATCGGGCTTAATGGGTCTTCTGCTGAAGGAGGCTTAGGCGCTAACAGTATTGAAGCTGCTGTTGAAACTAAACTGATTGCAAGGCTGACAAGAACAGCTGTCTGTGTTGCCGGGTCGCATCTAATGTCGGGAACTAATGCATATTCGTTCCCACGCTCTTTAGCCTTGCAATCCGCTAACCGGCAAAATTCCCAATACTCCTCAATCGTTAGTCCTAACGCATCAATAATCTGTTGCTCTACCGGCAATAAAGAGCGGCGGGAGTAAGAACGCTGCAGGGGATCCATGTCACTTGACGGTCTCTGAATTGCAGCCATCCGCCTTCGTAGAAAGAAGCCAACCCATAACTGCCGTCAAGGCAATGGATTAACCCGAGTGTGCCTACTCTAGCGTCACCTGACTTTCTGCCCCAACGTTCCAACTGCTCTGGAAATACCGAATAGTCCTTACGCCGCAAACGCCTGTACCAGGATCGCTCTGGAGCAGGCATATCAATACCGTGCCAAGCCTGCACAGCTGTAGCCAAACTCAAGCAATCAGCAGCACCATGCTTTTCGGGTATCGCTCCAAGCCTGTAAGGCAGTCCGATTAACTGGTACGGCTCAATCAAGCGTTACTAATGCGAGAGGTGACAGGCAACGCTCCAACGTCTTGCGAACGTAAGACTTTATTGGGGATAGAGGAAGACACAGCATCAATGGCTGTGCTTAGTGACAGCTGAATGCCATCAAGGTTATAAGTCATTCCTGAAACAATCCAATATTCAGTTGTCAGCGTTCGGTTTGGTTGGAACGTGCTCGGCGTCATCAACACAGTGTCAACCCGTGCAGACCAGTTGCTTGTTGTCGCTTCATGTGCAATCCCAAGCGCCAGAGGGTTAGATGCAAATGTCAGATTGCTTTCTATGTTGTCGCCAGAAAGGCTTTTTGTGGCGCCGTTGTAGATAAACGGCAAAAACGCATAAGGACTTGAGTCAAACGTGATTGTATTGGCAGTGTTGCTGTTTTGGTATTTGCCCTGATCAGCACCCGCATCATCCTCAAAAAAGATAAACGTGGTGATTGCTTCAAGTGTCATACGCCAACCCTGCTACGCACACTGCGCTTGTTGATCAAATCACTGTAAACACCACGCTTGCCCAGTTCAGCGCCACGCTTAGCCGCCTGAGCCATTCCCTTCTCAAACTCAGCAGCAGTGACGTAATTGACGTTATTGATTCGTTCCACGCTGTAGCTCACATCAATAGAGCCACCGCCACCACCCATTTCGCCGCCTGCATCACCGCCAGAACCATCAGGAATAACAGCAGCGCCACGAGCACCACGGGCATAACGTCCCATGGCTTCACTCATCTTGCTTGCTGGGACGACGTACTCAGATTCGCCGCCTTCACCGATTAATGCGTTAGTTGGCTTGTTAACAAAGCCGCCATCGGCAAAAGTTCCGAACGAACTGGTATTGCCAAATACGTTCCCAAGTCCACCACCACCAATGCCCGCGACACCGGCAGTGCCTCCAGGGCTAGCGGCAGGGCTGTTAAAGCCACCACCAATACCCAGCGCCTTCATGATCGTGCCGTACAAAATCATTGCTAACTGCTGAGCAATAATCTTTTTCGCCATTGCCAAGAAATCAGAGGCAATAGATTTCAACATGTCTGCTAATGCTTCTTGCCCAGTCTTGGCACCAGTAACAACATCACCAAAAGCATCTGCAAATGCGTTGCCAATAGAAGTAGCCCCGGCAGCAACTTGATTTTGTATTTTTAAAAGCTCCTCAAGTTGCTGTTGCATCTGGAAGCCAGGATCAGACTCACGCGCCTTGCGTGCATCTTTCTCTGCCTTTTTGCGATCTTTACGTGCTTGTTCTTCTATCTTTGCTGTGTTTTCTAGTGCCTCGTTGTAAGCGATAGCAGCATTAACTTTTTCTTCAAGCTCAATCCTTGCCGCGATTTGTGCGTGTACGTCTTCTTCTGCAAAGCCTTTTGCGTTCTCTGCAATTTCACGCAAATCAATATTAAATTGAACCCTGCGTGCTTCTTCTTCGTTAAGGGCTGCGGCTAAAGAGGCTTGGTCTTTTAGAGATTGGATTTGCTGTTGCGCTAAAGCTGCTAAGTCTTCTCCTGAAGGTTTGGGAGGTTTCGGAAGTTCTGGAGGAGCGTACTTGCCACGTTTTAACGCTTGATCTATTTCATCGTCAGTTAATGTATCAAAACCTTCAATAGGCTGAACATCGGTAGCAGCAGCATCACGAGCTTTTTTTAATTCTTCTAATCTTTTTGTTAAACCAGCAACTGCTGTTGAAGCTCCATCTGTGCCTAAAACAAAGTCCAGCATGGACTCATACCAAGCAACAGTTTTATTGTTTGCTTCATTTAAACGTGTTTCTAATTCTTTGATTTTGACAGTCAGCTCCTCAAACGTTCCTTTCCTTATAAGCTCATCAAACTTTTTAACTGCTGTTATTAACTCGTATTGCTGCTTGACTAAGGCTGCAACCGCTGCTATCGCTGCAACCCATGGTAACGCTACTAAGGCCCCTTTTAACAAAACAAGAGCTTTTGTCTTGATTGCTACTGCTGCAGAAGTTAAATATATTTGAGCGCCAAAAGCCTTAAACAACGCTGTTTGGGCTATCAAAAACCCGCCAAGCTTGCTTGCAATCAATAAATCGTTTGCTGTTTTTAACGCATAAACGGCGGCAGTCGCTCCACCAATAGCCAAAGCTGTCTGACCTATTGGTGTTGGAATTTGAGATACAATTTTGACAAGATTTGCTAAACCGTTTGTGACTGCTGCTGCAGCAGGCTCAAGCCCTTTGCCTAAGGCTTCAGTAAGGTCATCTGTGTTTTCTGCCAATAAATCAACAGCACCCGCAAAACCAGTACCTGCCGCGCGTGCAGCGTCATCATATTGCCCCTTGACTGTCTCAAGGATTAAAGCTTGCGCATCTAATAAATTACCTGACTTGACAAGGTTTTTAATTGTTTTAGTTTGACTTTCGTTAAAAGTAATTCCAGAACGTGAAAGCGCCGTAAGCCCACGAGTTGGGTCTTCAAGTGCTTTAGCAAGTTGTACAGTCGCACTTTTAACATCAGTGCCCATTACCTGGGCAATGTTGGCGGCAACCTCAGAAACTTCTGTAAAAGAAGAAACAGCAATTGCGCGAAATGACGACAAAACATTAAATGACTGTATAAAGTCATCTTGAGAAAATAAAGTTGCATCCCCTAATTCGTCAGCAGCTTTTTTTAAGTCTTCAATCTGTGTTGAAGTAGCTCCTAGCCTTGTTAGCTGGCTTGTCAGCACTTTCACGTCAGCTTCTCTTTTTGCAAACTTGCTCAATGACCTATTAAACAATGTTGCTGCGCCTGTAATTGCAACAACAGGGCCGATTACAGAACGAAAGCTAATCCCAAATCTTTGTATGTTTGCGGTTGCAGTGGCTGTTTTTTTCGTTGTTGCATCAACCGTACGATTGAGCTTTATCGCTGCAGTGTTGACGTTGGTAAGCTTTCTGACTGCATCGCCAGAATCAACCCTGAGCTTTACGTTTGCCTCTGCCATAACCGCCCAGCAATAGCCTTATCCTACCGCCGTCTTGTCTTTGCGCGATCCATTGCCTGTTGTTCCCGTTCACCCTTCAATTCGTAGTACGCAGCAAAATGCACAAGCTCCGCATCGGTCAGTTCCGTGCGAAGCCTGCTAAGCGTCATTCCCAACTCGCAGCACAAGAAGAACTCAAAGTTGAGCCAACTGTCCTGCTTCAGTCGTTTTTTGCTTCTTCAAGGTCAGCCTCTTCACCAAGGCCAAACAAGAACAGCTCAAGCTCGTTCAATACAGACTCAGGCAACTGCCGTTGCAGCTTGGGAGCATCGGCAGAGGAAAACGCTTTTGAACCGTCCTCAAGCTCGGCCATTTGGCACAGCATCTGCGTGCTGATGTCTAATGCTTCTTCAGTGCCAGAAAGGCTTTGCGCTTTTTTACGGTCAGCGCGTGTGATCGGTTTGAAAAACAGATCTACAACTTTCTTGCCGTCAGCGTTTTTTAATTCAAACTTGCGGCGCTGGTTGAGATCAAATGCCCCAACCAGCAGATCGACGGTGCGATTTTGAGCCATTAAATAAAAGCTTGCGCTTAAATTATAGCTTTATCACTGAAGGTTGCCGGTGATAGTACCGCTAGTGACAAAATTGCAGCTAACGATGTCAATCTCGCCAACAGTAGAAGTGATTTCCATGTCAGTGATGATTCCAGCAAAGCTCACAGAGTCGCTACCACTAGTAGTGCCAGTCGTAAACAGCTCAAACGTTGCATCTGCAGGATCTGAAGTCGTTAAAACGTCTTCAAGGAAAGCAGCTTGTCCAGTCGCGTCAGGGTCATAGACCAGCTCAACGGTGCCAGAGCCACTAATCATGCTGCCAACAAAACTGCGGAAGGAGTCTCCGTGCTTTGAAACATCCAAAGTTTCCTTTGTGGTTGAAAGGCTCCAGCTACGAGTGCCAACAACGGTAGCTTTGCTGCCGCCTGCTGCTTCAAACTGAACGGCGCCTTGTTCGCCTCGGATTGTTGCCATGGTCAGAGTTCCTCGATGGATTCAAAGGTCACACGGACCTGGGTTTGGAAGTAGCCCTCGGGTGCTGCTGAAAGCAACGCCTCTGGACCTGTTGCAGCGTCGAAGAAAACCCCCGACACAATGACCCTATTGTAAAGGTCTCGAATCCTTTTGCCGATAGTAAAATTAGCTCCGGGGCCAACACCTTTGGCTGAAAAGATATTGATGGTGACAATCCCGATAATTCTGTTTTGAGAATTAGTTGTCAGCCCTTGGCTTAGATACTCGTTTGCGCCAAAACTGACAAGGCATTGCACAAACGACGAGTTAGGCGTTGGCTCATACGCCATGTTGTGAAACACGACTGGTACGGCAGGGCTGCTGGCTAGCTCTGTCGCGAGCCTGCCTTCAATGGTGGCCCTAATTGCATTGAGATCAGCAGCAGCCATTAGTTACGCCTCCGAAACGCTGCAACAATTTTGGGCACTCTTACAGTTGCGATTTGCTTCCCGATTACATCAGGAAAACCAGGGACGACACCTTGACGTGTGCGGTACTTGCCACTCCAAGACTCAGGCAAGTTATTGCCGTACAGAACCGGTTCTGCATATTCCATGTTGTTTCTAATGGTCGCTTCAAACTTGCGAAATCTTGTTTGCCAATTATTCCGCAGTCTTCCAGTGTCAACAGGAGTTTGTTTTTTAACTTCTGCTGTCCATTCAAGAGCAACAATCTTGACGACATGCTCAATTTCTTCTGCCATCAAATTAGCAATGCCGGTGATTAGGATTTCACGCGCCATCGTTATGCCCTCAGGATTAGTTCGTGAGTAATCGCCGTGTTGTCTTGCTCTGTAGTTTCAACGCGAATGATTTGATGCACAATCGTGCTGATCACAACGCGGTCTTTTGTCTCAGGGGCTGATGGCAAATCCTTTGCTGCAATCGTCAGGCGCTTATCACCTTGCTGCACAAGCTCATTCACCTCGCGAACGCTTACGTCTTCCAGCACACCTTTAACGTCGGTGTCGCTGGCTGTCTCAGCAATTGCGCCGGTTGTGGCGTTATAACCGCCAGCAGAAACGTAACGAACTGTCACATCCCCACCGAACTTGTCGATGACGGTGCCGGCCACTCTTTCAAGGGATTGAGCAAGTCCCATCAGACCTTGTAAGCAAGAACCTTGCCAGCACCGAGGTCAATGGTAGTGAAGTTGCCAATGAACTCAAAGTTGACAGGAAAAGTTTCGCTGCTGCCAGGTGCCGTGAAATTAGACCCGGTCAACGTGGCAAACGTGGTGTCAGCTTCAGCAACAACAATCTTCCACCAACGACCGGTGTGTTCACTGGTGTCAGCAATGATTTCAGAGCCGCCAACGTAGTCCTCTTTGCCGAAGTTCATGATCAGCTCCGTTTGATTGCAATGTTGCCTGGTCCGCTAATTCTAAGCCCTGTCAAGTAACGCTCGACCATTGGCGGGATTCGATCTGCGCCAACAGCACCGGTCTTGTCAGGCGTTACGTCAAGGCTGCCAATCTTGACGTTCTTAAAGTCTTCAAGACCGCCAAGGCTGATTCCATCAACGTTGTTTTTCAGGTAAACAGCAAGCTCGATTTGAGCACGCTTGACCTGATCAGGAACTTCGGTGTCTGCGAAGTAATCGTCGGATATGCGGAACGGAAACCCGGTCGCGTAAGTATTGACGTAGGTATCGGGCTTTCGCACGCCAGTACGCGGCCATTGCAATGCCTGTGTGTCGGTGGCGCGTGCGCCTAAAAATCTTTCGCGGTCA
>VMHT01185963.1_pt1 | contig 21776 bp, 25 predicted proteins | sample 4693611 | NCBI WGS metagenome assembly VMHT01 (sample SAMN12280063, study PRJNA550983) | marine metagenome | isolation source: seawater sampled from same location over 5 years 0.02-0.2 micron viral filtrate | place: USA: collected off the coast of southern California halfway between the port... ...
AAAAAGATTATTAAAAAGAAAAAAGAAGAAGAAATGGACAATTTAATTAAAGAGGATTTGATGGCGAAAAAATATGAAGCATCAGAAAAAAATAAACTTCGTGATGATTTAGATGAAATGAAAAAAATGATGAAGAATTTAATGGAAGAGAATTCACGACTTAAAAACCCAAAGCCACTTCAAACAATAAAGGAAGAAACTAAACCATCTGCACCTACCCCAGAACCCGTGCCTATTGAACCACCTAAACCTAAAATACATAGAACTAAAGGTATAACTTCAAGATGGGCTAAATATCAGTAATTACTTTTTTTTATATTTCTCAATATCTATAGGTTCAAAATTCTTATCTAATAACATTTCTTTTTTTTCATTAGTATAATTTACTACCATGAAATCTCTTTTTGTTTGAACATTATCTCTAAAACAGGCAATAAATTCTGAATCCTTATTAAATACAAAATTATTCTCTGAAGCAATATCATCTAAATTCTTTTTTGAAGTATCAAATATAATTAAACCATTTATATTAGATCGAAGAACATTTGAGGCCTGAGCGTAGGCCTGCACACATACAATTAAATTTAATCCAATGTGGCGACCGTTACATGCTATTCTTGATATTTGTCCCATTCTCTTATTTCTTAATGCTCCACTAAACCCTAAATCGTCCATGATAATTAATTTATTTTTTGGTTTTAATCCCAATTGAATTCTTTCTTCGTATTCCTCTTCCAACATATCATATAATGCTTTAACTATTGATTCATCATAATCAGTCATTAAATTACAATCAGGAATCTCCTTCTCTTCTGCGATTACCATTAATTTCTCATCATTATTTAGACTAGGAGATATAATATAAATATCATCTCCATGAAAATCTTTCAAATAAAAATTTGGATTTAAAATTAAATTTGTAATTAATGTTGTTTTTCCCATTCCACTTTTTGCAGTAAGTAACACTCTAAACGGTATATCAAATATATTATTTTTTTTAGTTCCATAAGAATCTGATTTATCTCTAACTTTTAGAATTTGGTATTTTTTTTTCATTATTATATTATATTATATATAGATAATATAATGGAAAATTTTTCACAAGTAGGTGGTTTATTAGATTCAGCAAATCAAGCAAACTCATTAGCTCAAGAACAAATAGATAGAATACAAGATGAAAAAGAAAAGAAAGCAGAAGAGTCACAACAATCTAAAGACGCTTTTGCTCAAGCAGGTGAACTTCTTGGAGGCGGACTTATTGAAAAATCCGCAGAAAATCTTATTAAGAAAGGTGTAAGATTAGGAAGAAATAAAATGAAAGCATTAGGTGTAGATGCTGACGAGGTGGAGAAAATGGCTAAAGATTATAAAGAAAATGGTACAAGTGGATTGATTGCTGGTGTTGTTAAAAGAGGTGGACTTAAAACCAAAGAACAGTTAAATAGTTTTATTAATAAAATGAAAGGTAAAATGGAAGGAAGTCCCGCGGTCGCTTCTTCAAAATTGCTTACTGATGATTTTGGACTTCCAGTAACTAAAGCAGATTTACCTCCAGACGCTCCGCTAGTATCATCTACTTTAACTAAAGGTGGGGACGAGTTTAGACCAAGTAGAGTGACTGACCCAGATTTTTCTACATCAAAATTTAGAGCCAAAGTAGATCCTTCCACAGGAGCTATTAATATAGTAAATAATGAAACTGGAAATATAGCAAGTGATTCAGATATTAGAGGATACGATACAAATCTAATCTCCAAATTAAAAAAGGCTTCAGGATATGAAGAACCAGCTGACCCTTTGGAAACTGCTTCGGCTGGAACTGTTAAAGCAATTAGTGCAAAATTTGATTCTTATTTTCATGATGCGAATGAAGGAGCAAAACCCTTGTCCAGTGATGCTTTTGACTTTAAAGCCCCACCCGCACCAAAACCTTCTCTTCCAAAAGTATCTGATAATATTAGTAGATTTGGTGTCGGTGATGTTGAGAATTTACCAAGTCAATTTAAGAAAGCAGATTATACCTCAGACCTTAAAGGAGTTACAGATTATGGAAAACAAATTAGCAAAGCATTCTTGGGAGGAAAGCAAGATGAAATTAGGGGACAACAATTAAAACAAAGACTAATAGATTTAAAACAAAGAAAAGCAAATTTGGATAGTGATTCATTAAGAGGTATATATAAGGATAAAATTGATGGAAAACAACCAAAAGTAAAAAAGGTTAATGGTACACAAGATTTAGATTCATTAGAAAAGAATTTAGATTTTAGAGAAAAGGCTATGGATGAAACTGAAAAATTTCAAGGAATAGCTAGACAATCTGAATCCTCAGTTCAATCAGGATTTGTTAAATCCGCCCAACAATTATTTGAAGAACAATTCCCTCCAGTCCCACAGGGAGGAGCGGAAGCAAGTGCTAAACCAACTCAACAATCAGCCGAAGAACCAGCCCCTGTAAATGATGATGCTGATTTAAAACCTATAGGAGATTTTGGTTCTCCAAATGTTGGAAGCACCTCAGGATCTTTAAAAATACCAAGTATAACTATTGATGAAACAAATGTAGACCCTAATGCTTTTAAACCCCCAGCCGTATCTAATGAAATACCAACTGGAGGTTTAGGTGAAGGTGAAGGTTCATTTATTGGTAAACTTGGGGATTCAGCACCTGGGTTTGGAGATGTATTGGGTGCAGCCCAAACCATTCAAACTCTAGCAGGTAAAGGAACTACTCAGCAAAAGATTGAGGGATTGGGTGAACAGGCTGCAATCAGTAAAGGTCAAGATATAGTAACTCAAGGAATTTCAGATGCTGGTAAAAAAGCACTTGCTACAGGAGCAAAACAAGGAGGAGAAGCAGTAGCAAAAGCAGGAGCAACCGCTGGAGAAACAGATGTAGCTCTAGGTGGACCCGAGGATCCGATCGGTGATATCGTGTCCGCTGTAGTTGGTATAGGAACTTTAATCGGAAGTTTAGTTGGCGATAAACCAAAGAAACTCCCTTCACCTCCACCGCCTCCAGTTATTAGAACTACTTTCCAAATAGGACAGGACGCCTAAATTAATTTAAAAAAGATACTTAAGGATAAAAAGCGATATATATAAAATGGTAAACTATCAAGACGGTAAAATTTATAAAATTGTATGCGATGAAACCAACTTAACTTATTATGGTTCAACCGTTCAACCTTTATTTAAGAGAGCATGGGCACATAGGAATAATAGTAAGTGCATGACCAAAGATATGACCAATCCTAAAATATATTTAGTTGAGGATTATCCATGTGATAGAAAAGAGCAATTATTAATGAGAGAAAGATATTATATAGATAATAATGAATGTTGTAATAAATTAAATCCAATTAGAACAATTGAAGATAAGAAAGCAACTAGAAAAAAGTGTAATACTAACTATTGTAATTCAGAAAAAGGTAAAGCGAAACAGAGAGAATGGGAAAAAATCCATAGAGAAGAAATAAATAAAGCAAGAAGAGAAGCTAGGGCAATTTTACCAACTATTACTTGTGAATGTGGGTCAACATATAAGAGAGATAAAGCCAGACATCTTAAATCAACTAAACATCAATCTTATATTTCAAACTTAACTTAAATTTTGTTTTTGTTTATTATTTTAATTTTTTTTTTCTATTTATAATATATAAAATACTATGGATAGAATTACTAAAGTCAATTCAGTTCAAGGAGGCGATTTCAGTCCTACACAAAATCTCTGTGACTTCATAATTCCTAGCGGAATGGTAATCAATATGAAGAAAAGTCATTTAATGATTAATTGTGATATTCAGAATGCTGGAACAGCTGGAATTAACAATACCGTTTTAACCAAAACTTCCTTTGCTAGGGGTGAAACACTAGGATTAGTACCAGCCCCAATTATGGTTAAACATGCTTCTTTAGAGTTTGAAAATGTTGGAAAAGTTGAAGATATTAGAGATGTTAATGTATTAAGATGTAATTTAGATGAATATGAAAAAGACCCAATTGAGAAAGTCTGTAATAGTTATAGAGGATTTAATGGAATTAATGACGGAAATATTCTTTCAGGATCTCCATTCAGAGATTTAGTTAAAGAAGGTGATGTTGTTTCCACAAACAAAAGCCATGATATTAGAGTTGATATGAAAGACCTTTTTGGACTTGGTCAGGTTGAACAATTAGACACTGGAAGATATGGACAAGGAATGGCTCACTTTACTCTTGATTTAGATGATATAGGATTTCAGACTTACGCAGGAAAGACCGCTGATGATGCTCAAGGTGGTGGATACTGGGCTCAGGTTGAAAGAAGGTCTAATCCTGTTGATACCGCTTTAAGCACTAACGGTTCGGTCGGAACAAGAGGAGCTCTTAATAGTGGAACTATCGCGGCTGCAGATGTTGCTGGAGCAATTTACCCAATGACTAGAGATTATGATTCCTTAGAGGATTCCCCATTCTATGTCGGTCAGCAGGTTGAATATAGTTTTACAAATTCCGCTACTCCTCCAGCTCCTGTAACTGAAACAAAAACCATTAATGATATTTCTTATAATTCCGCCACTAAGAAAATTTCATTAACAGTTGATTCTGCTCTTACTCCTAGTGGAGCTGGTGATTTAACCCTTGTTTCGTTGACTGGTGTTGATAGTCCCGCCAATTCATTAAAGGTTAATAATGTAACTCTAGTTTTATATGAAGATACAACAGGACAAGCCCCTCCTTCTTCAATTCAGTATAAATCATATACAGTTGAAAAGGATACTGAAAATGCTATTACCGCCTATAGCAAAATGTTCTATGTTGAGCCTGAATGTGCTAATATGATTGTCTGTGTTCCTGATGGAGATACTACTGGACCTACTACTGCTTCTAAATACATAAGTGATTTAGATATTTCGGATTATAGACTTAGAGTTAATGGTGTTGATTTAACAAACAGAGCCATTAAGATGAATTCTCCAGAACACTGGGATAGACTAGGAAGAACTTTCCTCAATATGGATAATGAACTTAAATCTATTAGATCTAGAGTTACTAAAATATCAAATCATAGAGATGCTGAACCTGCAGCTGAAGTAAAACTAATTGCTGAATGCTTTCCAGTTACTTCCTCAGCCAAACAGGTACAGATTGATATTAATTCGGGAAATGGTGTGCGAAGTATTTATTTGTTTAAAGAGGTCGTTAGAGAAATCTAATTATTGTTTTTATTTTTAATTTTTTTTTCTATTTATAATATATAAAATTATGGAAAACTATATATATCATGAAGCCCAACCTGAAAATCGCAAATCAGCTGGATATGAACCCCAATCCGTTGTTGATTTTGTTTTAAATGCTCAAGGTCGTTCTCTTGTTCCCAATAGTATTAAGCTAGTTGGTGAATTCCGTGTTAATTCTACTGGTGATACTCAAGTAGCATCAGGTGTTTTATCAACTCATAAAATAAATAGAAAGGCTGGTATACATTCTACTATAGAGAGTATCTCTTGCTCCACAGTAAATCAGGGAAATCTTGAGTCACTTAATAACTACAACAGATTTGTTGCTATGGAAGAAACTGGAACTGCTTTCCGTGATGACTACATGAACGCCTCCAAGATGGTAGAACTTAAGTGTGCTACTGATGTTGAAGCTGGATTGAACTGTAATCAAGACCCTCAAACTTATAGAATTAGTGACCTCGCAACAGCAACCGCCGAAGCAAGAAATGTAAGTTTCGCTATGAAGCCACGATGCTGTTTAAATAGATTTGCTGGTGGTAATCTTGCTTTCGGTAAGACTGGTGCTATGCAGGTTTCTATTACTCTTGCTAGAAGTCTTGCTGTTCTATACGGTGTTAATTTAGCTGCAGGAGCAAATTATAAACTTCTTAACTTAAGGTTATGCTATGCTACTGTCCCAAGTGAAGCCAGTCCACCTCCTGTCCTTATGAATAAGACTAATAACATTAAGACTAGTATCAGCTCCGCCTCTGCGAATATCTCAGCTAATGTCCCAAGCAGTTCAGTTAAAGGTGTTAGTATTTCATTCCAGGAACAGGCTAAGGAAAATGTATCAACTGCTGATAATCTTGCCTGTGCTAGACTTTCAGGATTAGACCAACTTCAGTTTATATTTAACGATAGTTTAAATAAATATATCAATTATGTTCTTCAAAGTGATAGTGAAATATTAGACCACGCCGTTAGATCTTTCGGTTCTATGGGTCATAATAATATTAATGTAGCCCAACTCACTCAAGGAAATAATATGATAGTCGGTACAGCTTTTGAAAATTTCGTGGATTTCACTAGAAGTTCATTTGATGTTCAATTAGCATCCTCAATCTCAACTGCTCATAATGTCTATCTTTATTTTCATTCAAGTATTCAAGTCTGATAATTTTTTTTGTTTTTATTTTAATTTTTTTTTTCTTTTAGTATAATATAAAATATGTCGTATTATACTAATCAAATAAATACCAAACTTATTGACCCAAATGTCTATGTATCTAATCTTAGAGTAGAATTCCAACTTCCTAAAGGAGATTATGGAAATCGTATGAGATTAATGAATGTTGGATTAACTGCACAGGGAACTCCTACATATAATACTTATCTTGGAGCTATAGCTTCAATTAAATCTGTTAGACTTTTAAATGGTAGAGATGAATTAGATTCATGTAGAGAATGTAATAGATATTTATCTTTCAAAAGATTTAATAAATCTGATTCCAAGAATCTTGGATTAGGTCAGCAAAGTATGAAGAACCAATATGGATTGTGTGTTAGTGGTGTTGGAACTGGTGCTGATGCTGCAAACGCCATAGTTGTTAAACAGACTGCTATGGATTTAGGCGGTGTTGCTCAACTTCAATTAACTACAGATGAAGCAACAACCCCCAAGGCTTACCTTGACTTAAGAGAATGTTTACCAATTCTCCAGTCTATTGAGGTTTTACCAGGGGATCTATTCCCTCAGTTACGACTTGTTATTGAATACGAAACTGATGTCCGTAATATGATTTCGGTTAATAATCAACCAGTCACTACAACTCGTCCCCTTCTTGCTTGTGATGTTATAGAAGACGAGGGTTTAGTTAAAGCTATGATGGGAGATTTAAATGGTGCTACATGGAGTGCTGTTGAACACGATTTAACAAGAATCCCTGCTTTAAATGATGACGCAATTCAATCTAATGTTAATAGATTAAATGGTTTTAATAATAAGAGAATGATGAGATTTTTTATTCAGAAATGTCCCACCAATAAAGCAAGAAATATGTTTGATGCTACTACTGTTAAAGATGGCGGTGATCTTATATCCCAGGCTTTTATTAACGAAAAATTTAATGTTAAAATTAATGGTCGTCCTAAGGTTTCAAGAAACGGTGCTGAATACCCTAATCAGCGTCTTAGTTATTTAGTAGATGCTTATGGAGAATGTAATTCTTATTATGGGTCAAACCGTCTTGGAGCTGAGCAGGCAGGAACTATAACTGCTGGACATCTTGATGGTTCTAAAAATGATTGGTATGGACTTTATGTTAATGATACTATTAAGGATTTTGAATTAGAAATTACTAGAAACACAAAACAAAATACAACTGCTGGTAATTTTGACCTTCCCGAATCTGATGGTTATGATGTCCATGTTTTTGCTGATATTAGAAAGCAGTTAGTTGTCCAAGGTGGAAAATATCAAGTCATTTATGCTTAATTAAAAATTTTATTATCTCTTATATTTATAATATGGAAACTTCTTTAATTGAACTAAAGGAGAATGCTTCTTTAAAAAACTCCGATGAACAGAATGGAGAATATTCTATTTCTCTTAAAAAAAATTTAACTTTGAATAACGGTGATGAACTTGTTATTAAAAATGTTTTTATAGATACTATCGCCTCTTCAGGTGGTTTGATAGTATTAGAAGAAGACACAACAGTTACCATGAATTTTTGTCGTGCTTTTGGTTTTAATACTGAAATAACTAATGATACTACAGGAACAGCAGAGAATAGATTATTAGAACCTGCTGGTGGATATAGAGTGAATTTAGAGCATCCTACTACTATAGACGACAGACACACACAAGCAGACCTTGAAAGAAGTGCAGCATCACCAGCAAAAATTGGAGATGGTTTTACTTATTTTCAATTAGAAGAAAAAACTGTTCCAGGTGGTAATGATTTTATTAGAGCAACCAATATAAGATTTACTTCAGAAATAAACAGCAGAGGCTATAGTGGACACTATGGAGGAACGGCGGTTACATTTGCTTTTAAAGGTATAGATGGATTAGTTCAAGATATATCAATTACATTACTAAATGCTGATGCAAGCGAATCAGGGAAATCAACAACTCAAGGTATAACATCTTTTATATTTGATTCTTCTTGGAAAGGCGATGGGAGGGGTCAGATGGTTTATACCGGAATTGAATATACTGGAACAATAGATCATTTAGAGCATCACAATTTAGCAGATGCTTTTGATTTTAGTGCTGGTTCATCTGTTGTTCCTGCTGGAGATTTCTTTAATCTTAAACAAGAAAGTCAATCGTTTACTATTACTAAGGGAGCATACGACCCAAATGATTTAGCAAGAATAATCACCGATAATTGTGTTAAAAGACCTAATAACCAATTTAAGTCATTTGATACTGGTGATATTCAAGTATTTCCATTTTCTACTCCTATGTATGGACAAGCAAATAATCACGATGATGATGGAAATATGTATTTCCTCAGCTCAGATTCACAAGTATTATTGAATTTAACACGAGGAGCTAATAATGTTCCAATTTGCGGATGTAATCAATTTTCTTTCATTTTTGATGAAGAAACTAGAACTTTTAAATTTGTTTCACTTCATACCCCCTTTTATGTTGATATATCAGCAGGAGGTCAAAGTAATTTACAAATAGGAAATAAATATACAGTTAGAGGTAATTCATCAAATAATGAGAAACAACCATTTATGGATTCTAAAAGGGGAGAGATTATCTTTATGGGATTATCTGCTGTTGATGAAACTGGTAATCCAGTAGATTTTTGGTTTGGGAAATTGGGATTGAATCCAACTATTTTAGCAGGGGGTCATCAAAATTATCAGCCTTTTAAATATACAGCTGTTGGGGGGGGTGAATTAACGGTTAATATACCTCAAATGGTTTTAGAGGCAGGAGTTAATCAAACTGACGCATTTTTAGGAGCGGATTCTATCATGGATAATGGATTATTAGTTCCTACTACTGGAGATTATAATAAAACGATTAATTTTGCTAATTTGATGACGACTCCTATTTTTGGATTAAAAACACTAGGACAAATAACAGATACTCAAGGATACTTTTTAATTGAAATATCAGGATATAATAATAATGTTAGAGTAATAGGAAATAGTGATATAGGTGCTAATATATCGGCGATTGTTTCAAGATATTACGCCTCCACAGCGTATACAAATGGTTATGTGAGTGATGCTATACCTTATATACATAGAGGAGATCCAATAACTTTATCTAATTTTAGAATTAGAATCTTGGACCCTGGACATTCATTATCGGCGGATATTGGAAATGATAGTTCTGTTTTCTTAAGTATTAATAGAGGTGAACCAGTTATAAATGAAAAAAAATAATATATTATTAATTTATAATGAAAGAAATACTTCAAACTTATAAATTACCTGAATTAAAAAAGATGGTAAGAGCCACCAATATTACTGGTTATAGTAAATTAAAAAAAGACGAATTAATTAAATTAATGATTAGACCTGAGCATATTGCTAGATTTAAAAGTATTAAACCTAAATCTGCACGAGTTCCACCTATTGATAAACCAAAAAAAATTAAGAAAAAGGCTTTAGAAAAAGGAATAGATGATTTGAAAAAAAAACAAAAATTAGATGGGTCAGTATTAAAAGAAGTTTTAGGATTAAAAGAAGAAGATGTTGAAGACTTATTTAAACCTATACCAAAGCCCACTAAAAAGAAAGAATCCCCTAAAAAGAAGAAAGCACCTGAGCTTCCATCTATAGTCAAAAATAATAAAGAATTAAAAAAATTATATGAAGGAAGATCCGTTAAAACCATGAAGACAATTTTAGCCATATCTCAAGAATTAATTGAAAGTTTAGAAAGTGATTCCGCCAAAACTGTTGCTGAAGCTAGATTTGATTTAGAAGACGAAGACGATTTAGTTAAACAAACAATTTCTATTTTAGAACCTCAGTTATATATTAAAAATATATCTGAAGAAGGAGATATAACTGGATTAAAAAAGAAATTTGAAGAAAAAAGGGAAAAAGAACAAAAAGAAAAAGCTAAAGCTAAAGCTAAAAAGTAGTCCCGATAAATGCGCATAATAAAATTAAACAAGTTCCTAATATAGCAGTTCCTATTGCTATAAATAAAAATTTTATTTTTTCTTTTCTTAAAGTTCTTCTATAATGATAATCTGCGAATGTATGATAAAAATCCATAATATATATATATTATATATATAATGGATAAAGTACCAAAAAATGTTGTTAATAAAAAATTATATCTTAAGGCGATGGACACAGTTTATCCAAAATATAAACGACCAAGTCTATATCGTTCTATGGCGTTACAGAAGGAATATATTAATTTAGGTGGGAAGTATAGAGGAGATAACAAACAAGAAGGGAAAAAATGGTTAGATGAAGCATGGGTTCAGGTCGTCCCCTTTCTTGAATCAGGTAAAAAAATAAAATGTGGTGAAGGAGCGGAATCAAAAGGTTGTCGTCCTACAGTAAGAATAGATAATAAAACACCTATAACGATTAATGAATTAATAAAGAAACATGGGAAAGATAAACTTCTAGCATTTGGTAAAAAGAAAAAAGCTAATATGAATTTGAGGGCTTCTTGGTCTTCTTTAACTTTTTCTTTATAATAGGTTTTTTAACTTCAAATATTTGATGTAATTTCTTTTTTGGTTTCTTTTTGTCAGGATCTTCTTTTTTAGTTATTCGTTCAATCATCTTCTTATCTTGCGAAATATCCATTATTATTTAACAAGATTATTTTTTAGAATAATTTGTTTGCATATTAACGCTATGAAGCATTTTATCAGCTACTTCTTGTTTATCTTCATTTTCAGGTGGAAAATGATGTGAAATAAATACATGTCTAATTAAACTAATTCCTATTTTCTTTCCAGTTTGCGAAAATACCTTATTCATATATTTAGATAACCCATTTGCGGTCATGGGTTTCTTTCTATTATTAACTAATAAATATCCTGATTCATTTACTTTGAACCATTTATTTAATATATTATTTAACTTTTTCCCAACTTTAATTTTCTTAATTCCATATTCTCCACTAGTTTTATAATTTCCTAAATGAAAGAATTTATTTCTAGCCGATTGATCTACGATATAATTTTCATTTAATTCTTCTTTTGATAATTTAGAATAATCATTACTACATATTAATTTCATATCAGCATAGTCTGCACGAATTGGCGGATTTTCTTCAGATATTACATATAAAGCTCCAGCCACATATTGCTGTATTTGGTCAAATTCAGCAGGACTTAACTTCTTTTTATTCCATAATCTCATGCGAGTTATTTCCCTACCTTGTCGTTCAATTTCCTTTATAAGCACAGGAAGTTCAACCCAGTTTTCTTCTTGACTATCACTTTTCTCCTGCTTTATTATTTTTTGATTATATTCTTCAGATAAAGCATTCATCTTATCTGTATAGAAATCTATTAAATTCTTCTTACCTTCAATTGCCTTTAGAAATACCACAATAGATGCTAAATAGGTTTTCTGTGTTGCTTTCTTTTTTTCCAGTAATGTTCTCCAAATATTCCCACCATTTTCAAGAAATTTCAGACTAGTTAATTTTTTAATTCCAACTTCTTTAGCTAACTTATTTAGATTATTTATATAAGTTTTTCGTGAAGATTCTTTAAGGTTGGGTCGTTTTTCTTTTAATAATTCATCAAGTTCCATATTATAATCCATAGTTTTATACTTTATTACTATTAATATACAAAAAAAAATAGTAAATAAAACAAAAAAATGCTTAATTAGCCAACAAAGGTGGTCGTTTTGAAAAATTAAAATTCAAAATTTAAAAAAAGTCTGGAAAAAAAAATAATTTCTTGACTTTATTTTTAAAATGAAATTCAAAATTTCAAAACGACCACCTTTGTGAAATTTAATCGTGAATATTAATCGTGAATATTAAATATAATTTAAAACAATAAGTTTACAATAAACAAATATGAAAGTAAAAGTAGGGGAAAAAGAATTTGGTTCAAAAACAGCCTTATCAAAATATATAATTAAAACCAAAAATGATATAGGATTATGTTCCAGTTTAAAGAATAATCATTATGAATTTTATTTATTTATGATTGAATTATTTTATAGACATCCAAATAGTGATATAAAAATGGAAAATATGATTGATATTTCAATTGAGAAAAATGTATATAAACATTTGGCTTTTTATATTCAAAAATCAGATGGAACAAATATGGATATTGGAATCAAAACATGTGTTGATGGAAAAGGAATGACTAATTTAGCAAAATTTAAAGCATCTTGTAGAACCTGTATTGAACCTCAAATAGAAAATTTTAGAATTAAAAAATTAAATATGAATATTTGTCGCTTATGTAATAAAAAAATAATAAAAGCTCATATTGACCATAAAGAACCTTCATTTCAAAATATATTCAAAAATTTTATTGATGATAATTCTTTTGAAATTCCTTCAATATACGACGATGAAATATTAACTGAAAAATGTAAATTTAGAACCGAAGAAAAAGTAATTGAACAAGCATTTCAAATTTATCATAAGGAAATAGCAGTACTTGAAAAGATATGTGCTAAATGTAATCTTTCAAAAGGTAAAAATTAAATGTAATTTAATTCATTACTTAAAATAATTATCTATAAGTATATTATATAATAATGGGTTTTACAAAATTAATTGAAACTATTAATCTTGACCATGCTCTTCGTATAGCATCTCATACACCAGAAACCTTATCAAAAATATTTAATGGAGAATTTCAAGAATATGAAACTAAAATAGGAAGACCAACTAAAAATGCACATATTCAACCTTATACTTTAGCTATTAAAATGGCTAGACAAGTAGTTAAAAATAATGGGAAAATAACGGCTCAATATAATATAAGAAAATCCAATAGAAATTATGCTACTAATTCAATTCAACAATTGAAAAAAGATATAAGAGGTTATTTATTATTTGATTATTTAGATTTTGATATTATTAATTGCTTACCAACAATTCTTTTATATCTTGCTAAATCCAAGGATTTAACAACCCCTAATCTATCATTTTATGTTAATAAAAGGGATAAATTCCTTAAAAAATATTCAATTGATAAACAATCAATTAATATTATTATTAATTCAAAAAATAATAAAAAAATACCTAAAAAATTAGGATCTTTTAGAGAAGAAATTGAAGAAATTGCTGGAGAGTTTGGAGGTATTGAAGAAATGATTGCGGAGGCTTATGCTATTGAAACTCATATTTTAATAGGAGTTTATGATGATATTATTAAATATGAAATATGTGAAAAAGATGGTTTTTATTTAAATATTCAAACTCTTCATGAGTCAGGTTTAAGTACAGAACAACTTATTATTAAATTAAATGAATATACTGAAAAATATGGTATTAAATGGAAAAATAAGGAAATGGAAGGATTAAAACTTCAAGTTCCTTTAATTGATATAGCCCCTGAAGAATCAAAGGATTATGAGAAGGTTAAATCTTGGTTGGACGAACAATTATTTTTAACTAAATCACCTCCAGCTCTTTGGTATAAAACTTTTGAAGAAAATGGAAAAAAGAAATTTAGACAAATTAAAATTCAAGAAGCTAATATGATATTTAAACCATATACTTTTATTGATGATAATAATAAAGAATATCCAATTCTTCCTAAATGGTTAGAAGATAAAGAAAGAAAGACTTATGAAGGTATAGTTTTTAAACCTTATGGTAAGAAGGGGAAAGATATATCTGGTAAAAATTTTTATAATACATTTGAAGGTTTTGATATTTGGAACGAATTTGAAGATATTGATGAATTTATAGAGAGTTTTGATTGTGAAAATAAAGATATATATTTAGAATGTTTTTTGGAATATATAATTCATTTAACTGGAAATGATAAAGAAAAAAAAGATTATGTAATTAATTGGATTTCATATCTATTTCAATATCCTAATAAAAGACCGGATACTTATTTATTATTAAAGGGAGAACAAGGTGCTGGAAAAGATACATTATTTTTAATAATATCTATGATTATTGGTGATATGCATTCTTATGATACGGAAAATCCTTCTAGATTGCTAGGAAATTTTAACGCCGATTTAGAAGGAAAGATTTTTACCGCAATTAATGAATTAAAATCAACTGATGGTTTTAAATATTCAAGTGATTTAAAAGCCATGATTACAAATAATAAAACAACTATAAACCAAAAAAATGAAAAGACATATAGACAAGAAAATTTTAATCATTATATGTTTTTATCAAATCAAGAAAAACCAACCCAAATAGAATCAACCGATAGAAGGGCTTTCGTTTGTAATACTGGAAAGGATTTATTAAACAATAGAGAATATTGGACTAAATTCTATGGATTCCTTAAAAATAAAAATTATTTATTAACTATCTATCAATATTTAATGAGAGTAGATCTAAAAGACTTTGAACCTAGATTAAGACCTATTACAAAAGAAATGAATATAATGAAAGCTCAAAATATTCCTCAAGTTTATTCATTCTTGAAAAAAGAAGGAGAGAGATTGATTGGAGAAAAAACGGACGATACTTGGAAATATCATGAAAAAACTAATTCGTGGATTTGTCTTAAGAAAAATTTTAAAAAGGAATATACAAGTTATTTAACAAAACTACCTTATTATGAAGACACAAATATAGATATTAGAAAGAAATGGAAACATTTTGATGAGGAGGGGCAAATGGAAAGAATATCTGATGTAGGATTTATAAAAAAGAAAGTTAAAAGATGTGATGTAAATTCTGAAGTATGGATATTTGAACCGGAAAAATTATTAGCCTATTTTGATAAAGTTAATATGTTTCCAGTAATGGAAGAAGACATTATAGAACTTGATGATGAATTTATGAACTTATTAGAAGGGGACGAAGAAAGCGATGACGAATTTTAAATCCTATAATTAAATAAACGATTTAAAAAAAAACTATATGTATATAATATAGTATATAATGCCTAGAAAAAATCCCAATAAATCTTTTTATCATTATAGCACGAAGGAATACGATGACCTAAATAATATTAGCAATATTAAATTTTATATGACTTTATATGATTTACAAAAAGACTTTAAAGTTTCACTACATTCAATTAATGTTGCATTAAATAAAAACAATTATAGATTGAGAAAATACAAGAATTTTGAATTTGAAAGAGTTCATGTACCTGTTTATAAAAGAATTGTTAATGATGTATTCAGCCATAACTATTCAGATTCAGATATTGAATCTCTTTAAGTCCCAAATTCACTAAATATATTCCTTAAATACCCAAAATAAACCAATTTATGCTCTATTTTGCCCATTTAAAGAATAAAAATTAATTTTTATTCTCCCTTAAGTCCTTTTTAAGCATATTTTAGTTTATTTTCACTATATTTAAAGAGATATTCACCAAAGAATTTTTCTTGCATGATAATTTGGACTAGTTTCTATATCTTTTGTGAGTTTCCCCTCCTTATTCTTTATAGCTCCAGACCTCGTTAAATAATTCTTCCTTCTTTTGGGGTCAAGGTGATCTAATTCTTTCCATATACCTGTCTTATCTTTATAATGCTTATAATTTGGATTTCCAAAATGTATTTTCTTACCATTAACTATTACCATTAATTTTTTATCTTTTCTTGATGATTTCTCATAATTATATTTTCCTATCTTAACCATTATTAATTATACCAAAGATATTTTAAATATAGTTTTACTTTCCAAATCCGCAGTTATTCTAACTTCTTCTCCAATAATACATGTTGATTTACATGAACAAAATAATTTAATTGCTTCAATTAATTTACGAAGTGACTTCATAATGTATTAACATATTTAATATGTTTGTCTGTTTGTAAATGAATTTTTAAATTTCTTTGAATATATACTCCACCGCATTCACAAGTTTTTTTAGTCCGTATATTCCTTTCAACACCTCCGTATTTTTTATATTTTTCCTTCAAATAATTTGGATTTTCTTTAATTTGCTGATTATACCATTCCTTATGTGTTCTTTTCGGGACTCTTTTATTTACACAAGTATTATTTAAAATATAATGTTTCTCAATAAATTCTAATTCACTTCTAGTTATATTTTGCTTCATTTCTATTATGTGCATAGTTGGATTTATTAAATCCTTGCTTTTACATTTATTATCTTGTTGACGATGCCTGGAATATCTTTTCATAGGATTAAATGTTGAGCCATAGTAACAATCTCCAGTTTCGGAACATATTAATTTATAAATATATCCTGTTTCATATTTTTTCTCCATTTTATTAATATTTAAAAATATTATAATATCAAAAGATAAACAATATGTAAATTTTTTAATTCATAAGTTGTCCTCATTTCTCCCAACCATTAATCAGTTTATTTTTACCTTTAATTTTCTCATATATTATTAATGAACAATATATTAGAAAGTTATTCTATTCCTGATTTAAAAAAAATGATAAGAAATAAAGGATTAGATGGATATTGTAAATTAAGTAAAGCTCAACTAATATCTTATATGACTCAACCAAAAAATTTAGAATTATTTTCAAATATCAAAGTTAATAAAAAATCAATAAAATATAAATTTACAGATAATAGTATTAATAAATTACAAAGAGAAGTTAATCAATACCATAAGAAAAATAGATTTATAATTAAAGAGGTAAAAGATATAAAAAAAAATAATATTAATAAAGATGAAATTATTAATAAAATTAAAGTTCATAAAGAATTAATTCATAAATTAAAAATTGAGGAAGAAACATTAATACAAGAAGAGGAAGAAGAAGTTGTTAAGCCAAATTTCATTCTATCTTTTGATTAGTTTTTTTATTTAATAATTTTTTTTTCTCTTCAATTTCTTTATTTATTTCCTGTTTTATTTTGTTATTTTGTTTTTCTTCAGACCTACACAATACTTCATTTACTATCTCATGGACTCTATCTCCCCAAAGTAAAATCTGGTGTTTTAATGAACGACATTTTGGACAAAATCTAGATATATAGCAAGTTTCATGTTCACATAAAAGACACAGAAGCATTATATATATATTTAATATATAAAAAAATAATCTACTAAATATTATAAATATGAGTTTTAGAAAAGTAACCGATCTAAATCCCAATATAGCAGTTCAAGACCAACAAACATCACATTTAGACATAGCTAATAAACTATTACCTAATACAGCTAAAGATGGTACTGGAATATATTATTCCCCGCTATTAGATAGTGATGGAAGGCTTATGATTTCAAATGATACGACACATGGGACAACTGTTCAAACCTTAGTAGATAATGTTTCATATTCTACAGGAACACATCAAAGCAATTCTGTTGATACAAGAACTGCTACAGGTAATATGAGTTTATCAGGAACAATAACAGGTGGTTTGAATTCTCAGAAGATATTTATTAGAGCTTCAAATGATAATGTAACATTTCAGGAATTACATTCAGTTAATGTCCCTCTAGTTTTTGAAAATCCTAATACTCATTTTCTAGTTAATTTCATGTGCGCTATGAGTTATATTCAAATTGAATATGAAAATAATGATGTAACTACTAGAACATTAAATGCGAAATTAAGTTTTAAAACTTAGTTTAATGAATTCTTAAGAATAAAACTAATAATTTTTTTATAGCTAATTAATATAATAAATAAATGAGCCATCATATAATTTCTGGACGAGATATAACAACTGGACGAGCTGAACCTATATCAGCCGAGTTAAATGCTTTAAAAATATATCAGGATTTTCCCTCAACAAATATTCAACATATAGTAGATAATGTTGTTATTGCAGCGGGAGCAACTGATACAACAACTGAATATAAATTTTTAAAAAGAACCAAAATATTAATTTTTGGAACATCTAATTTTAATAATGTTTCAATCGGTTTTGAGATTTCTCCTGAATCAACATCACCATTTTCCTTTTATGAAACCTTTGAAAATATAGCAGTTAATAATGGAGCAATTTATTCTTTCGTGAATTTATACACAGATTACTTTAGATTAAAAATAACAAATAATGAAGCTTCTGCTGTAACTGTTAATTTATTCGCCACTTCCAAAAATTAAAGTTTATGAATCAAATTTAATTTCTAATCTTAATTTATAAAAATGAGTCAATATATCCATGCCTTTGATGCTTCCAATAAAAGAGTAAAACCAGTTGCCGTAGATACGGACGGACACCTTCAGGTTGATGTTATTTCCATGACTGGAGGTGGTGATGCTACTGCAGCCAACCAAGTAACCAATCACACTAAATTAGATACTTTAGGAACTAAATTAGATACCTTAGACGGATCAGTTAACACTATTGAGGGTTGTGTTGCAGCAGGAGAATTGGCTGTAGCCCATGGTGGTTTAACCGAATTAGCCTCAGCTATTAACTCACAAAAGGTTGATGTTAATATTGTTTCTGATGCTGCTGCCCTAGCCACCTCCGCCAATCAAGCCACCGCCAACGGTCATTTAAATGATATTAAAGGAACACACTATGCTGATGGGGATGCAATTGCGGCCGCTGATAAAGGTCAATTAATTATGGGTAGAGATAATTCAAATAACGCCCTCCCGCTTCATATCACCGCTAATGGAGATTTAGAAGTTGAGATTGCTGATTTCGTTAAAGGTCAGGCTACTATGGCTTCATCTTTCCCCGTTGTTCTTTCCAGCAATCATTCTTCTATAGGTGTAACTCATGGTGCTTTTACTGAATTAGAAGGTGCTATTAATGCTTCTAAAATGGATGTTAATATTGTTTCTGATGGTGCATCCTTAGCAACCAGCGGAAACCAAACTGCTATGAACGCAAATCTTTCAAATATTTTAACTGATAATTCCGCTACTAAACCTGATATGAGCCAGGTAAGTCTTGCTTCGGCTTCATTAATTACTTCTGGATCTAATACTTCTGAAATTGATATGGATGGATACAACCATTTAACTATTTATGGTTCTAGTGATGTTAATTTTGGTTCATTCTGTTTAGTTAGACGCTCTGCTAGTGGTGGTACTGATTTCTTAGACGGTTCAAATATGATTTCGGCGAATGACCCCACAGGAGGTTCTAATTATCATTTCGCAGCCACTTTTGAAAATGTTGGTGCTAGATACATTGCTTTCCGTAATGTTGATGCTAGTTCGCAAACAGTTACATTATTCGCAGAAAGGTCAAGATAATTTTAGTAATATATATTAAATGGTTGAGGATTTAATTATTGAGAATTTGGATATTGAACTAAATGTTGATATAACAGAGAAAGAGTATTTGGAAATGGCTGAAGATTGTAAAAACAGAATAACTACAAAAAATTATACAATACAGAAATTACAAAAGAAATTAATTTTAGTATATTCTTTAGTTGAAAGATTCATGGATACTGATGACCTTGCTTTTATAGAAGAAGCAAGACTAATTTTGGATAAGGTATTATTAGAAGATATTGGAATTCAAGATATATGTTGATTTATTTTTTTAATTATTTTCTTTATATAATTTATAATATATAATGAAATTTATTAGACTTGTCAGTTCTAACGAATCAACAGATGGAATTTTAGATAATGAATTTAATCAGGATATTAAAATTGAAGAAGGTTCTCAAATTGCTTATAGATCTTTAGCTGTAGATTTAGACCCCCAAGAATTTATTGTTGATGCTTCCAATAATGAAGTATCTTTCCAATCAAATATAAATGATGCAGCAAGTCTTGGAAATGCTAAATTATCAGCCCCAGTAACTTATAATACAGAAAACCCCGAAGTTTTGCTTTCAGATTTACAAAAAGCAATTAATAACTGTTTAGTTTATAACCAAAAGAATATTGGAACTCAATTCCAAGTTATAATAAAAAATTCTAAGACTAGAATTGAATCTCAATTTTGTGATAATAGCGTTAAGGTATTAAAAAATAATGTAACTGGTGATTTTGGCTCAACTCTAAATGATGCTACATATGCTGGAACAGGTAATATATCTTCAACTTCTTCTACTAATGATGATAGCAATATTCTTTTTAGTCATCAAGAATTCGGTAAAGGTTGTGCTATATTTAGAACAAGAATTAGAAATTTAACTGATAATGGTGGAGATTCAAATACAAATGGTTTTGAAATAGGTTTAAGTGATGTTAAACCAACTACCTGGGATACTACTGGGGCATTTACTTTAACTGCTGCACAAAAAACTTATAATATAAGTATTGGAAAACCAACTGATAATTATTTTTATAATGATAAAAACGGAGCTAACCAAGATTCAGGATTTGCTCCTGAAAATCATTTAGTAGCAACAAGAACCACTAATGATATTCTTGAATTTGCTAAAATTGGAAATCAATTATTAATTAGAATTTATAGAGATTCACAAGCTATACCTGATGTTCTTTCAACAACTGTTTTAGAAACGATATATAGTGCAGGCGTTGAACAACCTTTATATCCTTATATAATTCTTCATGGATCTAGCACGAATGCTATGCTTGACTCGTATACAAGATGCTTTTTTGACCCTTTTGTTTCTAATATCAATCCAAATGAAGCAGTAACTGATGAAGATAGAGCTGAAGGAAATGAACATTCAGAATTAGGAGTAAGACCATCTGATGCTAGACCATCAAGAAATTTAGCAGGTAGATTTACTTTTAGTTCTTTACAATTAGCAACTCATTTAGGATTTGATGAAAGACAATTTTTAAGTGAAATATCAGGTTCTAATTTTCTACTTCATTCCAAAAATGCTTATACCTCTGCATTAACTTATGATAATTTAGTTGTTGAACTCATGAATCTCCAAGTTGATAGTTATGATGGATTAGAAAAAGGAAGGCGTAATATTATAGCTACTGTTCCTGCTAATAGTAATGAAAATGGAGTTATAATAAATGAAGCCAATAATCTCGTATTCATAGATTTAGATAATGCTCAGCCCAGATATTTTAGAAATATAAAAGCAAGACTTCTATATGGTGATTTATCAGATGTTAAAACAATTGGTTTGACTTCTTTGAGTTTATTAATTAAGAAAAAAAATGAATAATTATATATATATATATAATAATAAATGAGTAATAAAATATTTGAGATAGATTCTGATGCGGAAGTTGAAGTAAGCGAAGAAATAGAACCAGTTGAAGTAAGTGAAGGAAGCGAAACTGATGAAATAACTCCTGCTTCTCCTAAAGTAAAAAAAGTAAGCGAAGCAGAAGAAAAACCGAAGAAGCCAAGAAAGAAAAGACCTCCATTAACAGAGGAAAGAAAAGCCCAACTCCTTAAGAACTTAGAAGCTGGTAGAAAAAAGGCTATGGAAAATAGACAGAAGAAAGCTCAAGCCAAAAAGATTATTAAAAAGAAAAAAGAAGAAGAAATGGACAATTTAATTAAAGAGGATTTGATGGCGAAAAAATATGAAGCATCAGAAAAAAATAAACTTCGTGATGATTTAGATGAAATGAAA
>VMHT01101045.1_pt1 | contig 21775 bp, 9 predicted proteins | sample 4693611 | NCBI WGS metagenome assembly VMHT01 (sample SAMN12280063, study PRJNA550983) | marine metagenome | isolation source: seawater sampled from same location over 5 years 0.02-0.2 micron viral filtrate | place: USA: collected off the coast of southern California halfway between the port... ...
ATATGATCTCTAATATCTCTTACACATTTTGCTCTATTAGGTATTGTTAGTTTATTTACTGTTGAGAAACCAACTTGTACTTGATATTTGTTTTCAATATAAAATACTGACTCATCAGCGATTGCCTTTCTATTAAAGTAAATTAAATCAGCACCATCTCTGAATCTATGACCTGTAGGTCCGATAACATCTAGTAGATCATCTACAAGAGTCATAATATCAGTTTGTATCTGTGAAGCAGCAGGAGATGAGAAGTAATTAGGAACACGAACCTTATATGAATAAGTTCCATCTAATGTTGTTTCGTCTAATGTAATTACATCGATACAAAGTTTTGCAACTTCTCTCCAAGTATAGATTGACTGTAGTTGCTCACCACCAATATGTTGTAAAGAACCTGATCCTTCAATATAAGCACGACCAACAATAGTTGTTTGGAAGTTACCACCAGAAATTAAGTCATCAATAATAGCAGGTATGATGTATGCTTTTGTATCTCGTAAACATACATTAGAACCATACATTGATCCACCACCATCACCAGGAATTACAAAGTCTGGGTATCTTGCTCTTAAACGACCAACTGCTTCTTCAGCAATGTAATCAATATTCTTACGTATAACTTCAGCACATATTCTATATTCTTCACGACTAAGATCAACACCTTCAGTAGTAAGTTCAGAACGCCATAACTCAACTTCATCAGCAGTGGCAGTAGATATTATATGGTCAACGTATGTTGCATATACTGCACTCTGTTCCATAGGGAATGGTGCTTCACCAAGAAGTGCGAATGATATGTTTGTACTACTTGTGAATACAATAGGGGGAGTAAAACTACTATTGTACTGGGAAATTCCTTTGCGAATAATAAGGTTATCAATCCAACCATTGAAAGGATTAGCATTGTTCCATCCTGCACCAATAGTGATCTTACTATTTGCGTTGTAATTGTTTGTGTCAGTATATGTACCCATCTGCTGACCATTTACAAACAGTTTAGTTACACTTGTAGAACGTGATACTGCAATATGATACCAGTTATTAATTGTAGTAATAGCAGAACTAACAGTAATTACATCACTTGCACCTATAGATAAACGAAGTGACTGACCAGACATTAATATGCCTAACTTAGCATCGGAAGATGACTCTCTAAGATCAATAAGTCTCTGTGTACCAGTAACAGAAGCAGGACGTATCCATAACTCCATTGTATAATCACCAGTAGCAGCATCTGCTCCATCACCAAATAATACAGCGTCACTTGATGGGAAAGTAGCATAAGAACTTGTACCACTGAACTTTAATGAACCAGAATCAGTTTTAAATGTTAATTTATCTTGAGTTACATTCTGATATGTTAATTTAGAGTTGGTTATATACTCACCCTTCTGTAATACACCAGAAATTTGTTTAGAGAATATCCATTTGTTACCTGCATTAGATCCAATAACATCATATGTTGCACCTGATGTAATTGCTTTTACAGTATCACCAAATACGAAGAATCCACCAGATGATTTATCTTGATAAGCGTGTTTAGCACAACGTAAAGTTTCTCCATCTACAAAAGCATAAGGAGGAAGAACACGAGGTACATTAGTAATAGACCACTGATATGTTGCAGGAGTGCCACCTGTAGGGTCCTGTAGAGTATCAGTAATGATTCTCATATAGGATGTTATAGCATTTGCCTGATTAACACAACTATTAGTATATCCTGCTAATGCAGCAGAAGGTGCAGTCTCAGTTACTGCTGCTTGGAATGCTGCTACTGTTCCTGGAGATGCAGTTGATCCAAGATTAGTAATCAGAATATTCATTAACGTGATAATTGCTGATTCTACAGTTGTTTCATCAGCGAGTTCTGTACCAGTTACCTGATTCCAATTATGAGATCCTGCTTTAGTCCAAGCATTATTTTTCATTACTTCAATAGCAATCTCTCTTGCTTTAGTAAAAGCATTTACAATAGTATCTCTATCACCAGATGTTACACCATACTGTAAAGTTTTCTTAGTTGCTTTATATACAAAGTTATTACCACCGTGTGCTAGGTTATAAACCATTGCTTCAAGAACATCAACAATATCAGATAAACAATGAACATCTCCACCTGATACACTATATCCAGGATTTTGTGTCTTAGCATAATGTAATGCTTCATATGCAATAAACCATTTGTTATTAAGAATTAGATCTCTTGCACCACTGTGACTAGCACTTATAACATCAAACTCTGCTGTAATAGTAGGATCTTTATATTGTGGTAAAGTGGTTGTATTTACACTAATAACTTCATTACGGATACACTGTATTGCTAAGTCACGTGCTTTGTTAAATGCGTATATTGTTTGTGCTACCTCACCATCAACGTGATATATTGCATTACCCTGTACATATGTACTAGCAGCATCCCAGATTTCTGAGTTACCATCAACTTCTAATTGATATGCAACAATATTTAAAATATCTACAATATCATCTTCACAATCTCTATCTCCACCTAATGATGGGACTGTAAATGATGGATAAAATGTTTTCATCAATCCAACTGCTTCTTCAGCAATGAATCTAGCATTCTTTCTTATCAATACAGCAGCATCAAATGAACGTTGATCATCTACACCTACTAATGAAGCATTATCATAGTAGATTTGTTTGTTACGTATTGAGTCACCTGCTGCAAATTGTGATCCTGACAAGTAATTATATCTAATTTCTTGGTTTCTTACCTCTTCAAAGTCTAAGAAGTCTTGGTTATTAGCAGTTCCTTCAGTATATAATTCTTCTGGGTTAATAACTGTCTCAGAAATGTTATCTAAGATTGTATTTGGATAGGTAATTGAAGGAACACGTTGGAATATAAGACCAAAGAATGATGATGGAGGTGATAAATCAACAGTATCAATGATTTGTTGAGATATATCATCGGTATATGGTGCAATTACAGCGACTCTTGCAGCAATTTTAGATGCAGCAGAGTAAATTGTATCATTAAATCTAATATTAAAGTCACCAGTTTCAAATTCAGAGGTACCAGATGTACGAGAAACCACTAATCTAGCATCTACAGTACCATCTCTAAGGTTATTTTCTTCAATTATTGCAAAATCACCTGCCAAGTTGGTTATTCTTTCACCTTGTTCGTAAATTGTCTTGCTAGTTAGACCAGTTACAGCACTTAATATGCCATCAAATCCAGTAGATGATGCTAAAACATTATCACCTATTAGGAAAGTACCTGCTTGATCAATAATATCGATATAATCTACACCAGTATCAATAACAATAGCAGTTCCTTCATTCTGTAACGATCTTATAGGTTTTCCTGTTGTTGGGAAGATACCAGATGTTGAACTAAAGGTAAATCTTGTGATATTAATTTGAGAAAATGTAAGATTTCTAAACTTAATTCTTGAAGGTGCTTTAGGTGGTTCAGAAAATACGACAGATGGACCAGATGTTGTGAATGCAGTTCCAGGTGACTGAGCAACACCATTAATAAGAATCAATAATTGATCATCAGTTGCAGTTACAGAATCACCTTCTACTGTTAATGCAAATTGTGTCTTAACACCATTAAAATCATTGTCAATATTATCAAGTTTTTTAACAATAGAAGTTAAAATTTCTTCAGAGTTAGTAAGTCTTCTTTGTCTGAATAAAACTTCAGTATTATTAAATTCTGTATATATTGGTTGTGAGTTAGCAAAAGATGTAATCTTATTAATATTAGTAGCACTAAAGATATTAACTTCTTTAACAAGATCAGATACAACCTTTCTTCCTGATATATCTTTACCTGCTGCAAGTGACAATTCACCAAACATATTAAATCCAGTTGGGTGATTAGTTTCAAGAATACTCTTTCTCCATTCGTTAATAGGAGTTTGAGATTTAATAACATATGAGAAGTTTTGATAGAAATAAGAGTCTTGAATTTTCTGTACAATTTCAGATGGTTTACCAACGTCATCAATAAACTGACCAGTGGTAGTTGTCATTGAGTCAATGTTCAATGTACCACGAGCAATAGATAAGTTATCAATCAAACCAGATGCACGAGATACCTGTGCAGTTACACGTTCTCCAATAGTCCAAGTTCCAGTATAATTTTCTAATTTAAGTATTCTAGGTCCAATTTGCCAACCTTCATTTTCTGAAACATATCCTGTTGCAGTAGCAGTTTCTAGAGATGAACCTTGATATACAAGTTCTCCTCTTAAGAAACGAGATGTTTCTACAATAGCAGTTGCTAAACCACCAAATACCTCAGTAAGAAGAATCTGACGACCATCACCCTGAGTCAAGAATGTTATAAAGTTACCAGACTCAGCATCAACTTGCGTCAATGCTATTCTAAGTTGATCTGCTTCAAGTGAATTTGCTTCACCTGCAATAGCATAGTAAGTAGTTGTAGAACTTAAACTAACCAAACCTGCTGAACTTGGTTTTGGTAGAATTCCAACAGTAGATCCTAAGTCTTCTGCTCTAAGTTGAATAGCAGCACCAGTTGTAATACCGTGTGGGAAGTTAAATTGTAGATAACCTAAATCAAGGTTTACAACATAGTTAAATTCTGATTTAAGTGTTACAGATGGTTCAGAAGAATATCCAGATCCAGGATTCTTAATTATGATTTCATTAAGTCTATTATTTTTGATTATTGCTTCTGCTTCAGCACCTAATCCACCACCACCTTCAATAACAACTCTAGGAACTGATGTATAACCAGAACCAGGATTAGTGATCTTAATTTCTGATAAAAGAGCAGTATTGAATAGTTGTAAGTTAACTGGGAATGTGATCTCAGGACGTAAGGTGTAATCGTGTGAATATCCGAAACCAAATTCATTATTCTTAAGTTTCTTAATCTTACCAATACTTGCACCTTGTAAAAATACAGATGCACCAGATCCTTCATTAGGAATTACAACTTGTAAGTTACCACCAGAACCTTGTAATAAATTACCTAAAATTCCTGGAATTGTATCAATATCAATAGATGCTGTTGTGTATCCTTTACCTGGAGATGTCAATACAACATTAGTAATAACACCAGTTAATTCACCATCATCTGAAACTGTAATATTACATAAACCACCTTCACCGTCTCCTGCAATATTAACGTTATAATAGATGCCATTAATATATTCTGTACCACCAGATAAGATACGAATTTTCTCAATTTCTCTATCAGATGATATATCAGTAACAATAGGTAACTTCTGATAGAAACCACCTGGGTTTACAAGTTTAATATTTGAAATAGGACCTATTGCTTTAGTAGAAGTTGTACTATAAGATGCTCTTGTAAGTCCTGTCTCAGTTGTTCCTAAAGGAGCATTTGTTTTTTCTGGTTCTACAAGAAGTGGGAATGTAAATTCAGTGTCAGATAATATAGCATTAATTCTAAATGTACCTTTATAAGGAGTTTGTATAACGTCAATAAATGATGCTTCACCTACAGGAGAATTGGATGGAAGAGTTCTTGATGGATCAAAGTAATATGAAATGTTAGTAACATCGTCATCAACAATAAACTTAACAAGTGGTTTAGGTGATGTTTGGTCAGTTAAACCTGGGATACCTTCTCTAACAATGTTTACAAAAGGATATTCTAATTTATATTGATTATCCTTAGAGAATGACATATAATATCCAAGGTTAGATGGATCATCAAGGTCAAATATGTACTGATGGCGACGAACAAATAATAATTCTGGATGTTTAGCGTAAATATTAACACTTCCAATAGTAGAACTTACAAATGTAGGATCTTGTACAGCAGTTGATCTTAAACGATATATAAATCTTCTACTATCGATAACCTCTTCTATAAAGAATGATCCACCATATTCAGTTGTTGTAAATCCTTCAACAAATATAATTTCGTTTGCACTAAAGTTATGCTTACTATTAGCAACACAGAATACTAAATCTGTAAATGTTAGTGCACCAGATGGTATAACATCTTTTGCAAGGTTAGATGTAAGGTGGAATTTCTTAACACCAACTAAACCTGCTATTGTTACAATTTTACCAGTCGCATCAAATGTGGCAGTTATACCTACAGCAGCAGCGTCAAGAGTGTCTCCCTTAATAAAGTTTGAATCTGAATATACTCCTTCAATTTTTATAATATAATCTTCAGCAACAAATGGTTTCCAAGTAGCAAATTGTCCTAGATTACCACTAGAGTATGAAGTGTTTGCTAAATCAACATTAAAACTACCCGCAGGACGAGTATATATCCAGTTGATACTTCCATCAGTTACTGTACCAACAGTATGAACAGGAGCAGTACCACCAGAAACTGCTGTTGTCCCTGATGTATAAATCTTACCTGCATTGTAAACTTCATCTCCAGTTGTATAGTTGTTATTTGTAACCCACTGAGGTATTGTTGTCTCAACTAAGAATGTTTGTGCTATTGTGTTTACATCATTTACACTAGATTTAAGTAATTTTGCAGTATCAAATGTACCAATAATATTACCAATGTCAACACTATTGGTTCCAACATTTACTATAGTACCGTATGCACTAATTACATCTTGTCCACCAATTACAGAATACTGTTGTAATAAAGATCCTTTTGTAAATGTTGCTGCCTGATTAAATGTTACAGTCTTAACAGCATCAATAGACTGATATACTGCATCACGAATATAGAACTTAGGAATAACAGTTGTACTTAATAGTAATTTTTTACCTAGAGGAGTTGGAATAGTAGCAGTTCTAGTTTCATATATTTGATCTGTAGATGTGAATGAGTAAGTTCCTTCAACATTATTTGATACAACATCAGCATAATCAAGTATTTGTAGACCCGCAGGACCTAATGCCCAATCTCCAGATGTAATCACTTGGGTATTAAACGTAAAGTCGTTCACAGCGGCTGCGATTGTAATCTGCATACCAGTTTGAACAGTACTTAATGTGAATGTTCCAGTCTTAGTTTGTTCTCTATCTAATTTAAAGCAGAATCCAGATACCTTTTTATTAGATCCAACTGCTTGTGCAGGAGTAAATGTATCACTATATTTTGCAAGTGTTGATACAGATATGTTATCAACATAACCTTTAATAGATGAAGCAACTACAGGACTTGATTTACCAAATAAGAATACTGACTTAAGTTGTGTATCAACAGTTGTACTTGTTACACTAAGTTGCTCTATACCATTAGCAAATACTTTATAAACATATGTACCAACACCAGGACTTGACTTAACAAGAGCAACGTGTACCCACGCTTCATTATTAAATGTTGTCCAGTTAGTAGTAGATGTTGAATAATAAGTATTAGATCCTAATTTTAAAATATATTTACCGAAATTAGCACTACTTGATACACCATCAAGTTCTACTGTTGCATTATCACCTGCATTTGGAACTACTTGTATAATTTGTGGTGTAGTTGCTTGAGCAGCATATTGTGTTGCACCTATAGCAATCCAAGATTCAATAGTATATGTTGATGATACATCAGCACCCCAATCTAATGATAATCTTCTAGCAGCAGAAGTAGTATCAGCAGATTGAGCACCATACTTAAACTTTGCTGTAGATAACGCAGGATCACTATTCCATCCTGCTGTTAAAGTGCTATTAAAGGTTTCATCTTCATTTACAGTTGATTCAAAGTTTGAAATGAATAATTCATTTGATTCAATCTTATCACCTGCAATTAAAGTATCACCAGAATTATCATTTGTAAGTGTGGTTGGTTGGAAACCAATACCACTAACTTGTTTTACAGATGAAGCAGTTAGTATATTACTTGTATTCCAAGAAACTTTAAATATAATTGCTCTATGATCGTTGAAAGCATATTTAACATATGCACCAACATCAACATTACCAAATATATCAAATTGTACTCCAGTTGATTGTATATCTTCAAATGTTGCAGTAGGAGCAAGCATTTTAACTACTGAAGGTGTCTTATAATCAGTAGGTGCAAACTTCATATACAAAATACCTACATTTTTAGTACTTGCTATTGAGTATGCTGTAGCAGTTACATATCTAGAACCATAGTCATCAACTGTAATTCTAGGATTACTGAATCTATATGATGTATTACCAAACTGTCTACTCCACTGAACTTCAATAGTAGCAGTATCATAATAAGTCTCACCAACTACTATTTCACCAGTTCCCGCAGGATCATTAACACCAACAAATATACAAGTGTCATTACTTGTAAATTTGAGGTCTGTCATCTGTTCTGATCCAGATGTAGTACAGATCTTACGTTTTTCTTTAATAGAACCATCACTATCTAATAAAGCAATCCACATATCATCTGGATTAGGTGAGTTAGTATCTGTTGTACCACCAATATAAATCTGACCATCAGAGTCAATAGTCAAAGATGTTATATAATCTCTTCTAGTAGAACCAGATATACCCGCAATTTCACGTTGCCATACAGGAACAGCAGTAGGATTATTAAGTCCATCAAATCCAGAAGTATATTTAGCAACAACTAGATCAGGATTATATGTAAGGTTTACAGAATTAGGTATTGTTTCACCTACAACGTAAATTGAATGTGGAGATGTATTCTCTAAGTAAATTTTATTAAATACACAACGTTTATTACCAGAAGCAGGTTGTAATGGTGCCATTGTTCTTGTCCACAACAATCTACCATCACTATTAAACTTAGCAATCAATCCTGCTGAATCACCGTCAGCATCATCTGCTTCACCAACAATATAGAAAGTTCTATCATCAGCAATAGCAATATCTTTAATTTTTACAATTTTTTCAATACTACTGTTTTCATCTAATAATGTAAGAGCATAATTTGCTTTTTTATATCTTTGTGGATGAGAAACTCTAACTTCTGGAGGACTTGATGCAGAATATGCAGATCCAGAGTTTATAATGTTGACATTATTAACAGCACCTGATTCCTCTCTAACAAGTTGTAATCTAAAATCTTGACCAGTTCCAGTTACTATTTCATAATTGGGTGGAATATCTTCATTATATCCAAGACCTTGTTGACTTATAGTGACAGTTTCAACACCTGCTACAACTTTTACTCTAAAAGTTTTATTAGTTTGATCAATAATAGGAATACTATCGACAATAATCTCATCACCGACTCTTAAATCGTGCTCATCAGAAGTTGTAATCTTTGCTAATGGTGAATCACCAGACATAGATGATGTGTACTGAGAAACAGTAATACCCTTTACAGACTCAACTTTAGCAGATGCACCATATCCACCAGTGTCAGCATTATCAAAGAATAATTTATCGTTAACTTTATAAGATATACCTGGGTTTTCAACCACAAATCCACTGATTTTAGCGTCTTCAAACTTAGTAGTAGTATCAATCTCAATATCAACTTGTGATCTTGTAGATACTCTAGGGTAGTAATCAAATAATTGCAGTACAGGTTCTTCTGAAATATAATTTAATTCGTTTTCTTCTAATGTTGATATAACACCATCTCTGTTTGTATCTTCTATTTCAAAAATAAATTCATCTCCAAGTTCAGTTACAAGAGTATCTGTGTCTTGGTTTGGTGTACGGTCAATGTCAATGTCCACATCTTCATATGGATCACGGAATCTAACAACATCAGCAGGAATATTTGTTTGTACAGCATCTTGACTGTAATTCCAAGTATCTGGTTGTGAGTATAATTGTGGACCACATATGTATGGGAATACAGGTAAACCTGCTTCTGATGCGTCTATAGAAACAAAGTAAGCGTAAGTACCTTCAGGATATTCAGGTGTCTTACAAAAACGTCCATTATATTGATCTAAATCACCATCTTGGAACACATACTCATAATCTTCTATGTAAGTTCCTGCGGGTTTATCTGATAATAAAGGTCCATCAGTACGAACTGGATTAGGGTTAGTAGCACTATCAAATAACAGTATTGGTTTTACTCTATAAGAAGATACACATCTTTTAATTCCAGATGACTGATCAGCAGCATCAATATAACCATATGGTCCGTATATTGGGTTTCCATCAAATGCCCAACCAATAATAGGAGAGTGTCTTAATCCAGATGAAAGTTCTCTAAGATTTCCTGTTGCAGGATCTTTAAATACATTATCACCAAGTACATAACGTAATTGTTTAGGATCTGATAAGTGAGCATATTCACCACCGTATTGAGTGTTATAACCTGCAAACACATAACCACGAGAAGGATCCATCAGTCCTGATAGTTCAGTTTCTAAGTTTTGTGTCCACTCAAATACATTTGCAGTAAACTGTGCTCCTTGACCAATAGATTCACAACGAATAGTTGTAAGACCAGTTGTATATCCAATTCCTCTATTTTCTACTGAAATACTTAATACTTTTCCTCTATCTTCACCAGTTTCTCCAATAGTTGCTTTTGCAACAGCACCATAACCATCACCATTGATAATAATATTAGGAGGTGATGTATAACCATTACCAGAAGCGATAATAGCAATAGAAACTATACGACCATTAATTATAATTGGTTGTGCAACAGCACCTTCACCAGAGTTTAACTTAATTGTAGGAGATGAAGTATATGCAGATCCTGCTGATGTTATTGATACAGATTGAATTGGACCTCTTACAGCAGCAGTAGCAGTAGCACCTGTTCCATTGCCTCCTGAGATGCTTACAGTGGGTGCTGAGATGTATCCTTGTCCAGGTGCCTCAACTAGAATTTTACTTACAACTCCATTTGTAATAACAGCAGTTGCAGTAGCACCGAATCCACCTCCACCAACAATAGAGACTAAAGGAGATGCAGTATATCCAGAACCACCTGCTGTTACCTCAACACTGAATAGTGAACCATTTACAACAACGGTTGCTTGAGCATTTGTTCCACCACCACCAGATATTTCAATAAGTGGTTTAGACGCAGCATCATATCCTGTACCTGCATTTACAATATCAACACTTGTAAGTCCACCAAATTTAGTCTTAATTTGAGACTTGTAAGACCAAACTGCGACACCATTTACCCAACCACCTATAGGACCAAATGATAAATCATCACGACGTGATACAGTCTCTACAATCCTTGGGAATCTACTTAGTTTTCTTTGGTTTCCTGGTAAGAGAGCAGACCCAACAAACGGACCAACCTCATAGTTTGGAATACCTGTTGTAGCAATGTAAGAGTAACTTGAGTTGAAGAATGTATTTTGTACATTGGTAGTGAACTGGTTAATTGAGTTATTAATTGCTTCTTCTGTTGATTTACCTTTATTAAGGTCAACAGACATCAAAATATTACCTTGAGGTGCATTAGGTGCAGGAGAGGCAATCTGATATGAGAATACAGTGTTACTTATACGAGATGTTACAGCAAATGTACCGTTAAACACTGTTGGGTTTGCACCGTATATTGTTACAGAGTCACCAACAAGAAGACCGTGATTATTTGTAGTATATACAGTTGCAGTTTGATTATTAAGTCCACCTGGTTCAATATTGTTTACAGATATTAATTTCTTAACATTGTATAACCAAGATGTAACTCTTTGATCTATAGATGAAGAACCAAGAGATGCAACGTTTAATTTATCACTAGGAAGATAATATGAACCAGTATCTGTAAGAACTGTTCCTGTTGCTTCAGCAATACCAAGAACACGTAATTTTACTTCAGTATCTAGTCCTCTATTAATATAACAGAAAATATCAGAGAATATTGTTGTACCTGCATCCCAATCTTCTACAACACCATTCTTAGAACGTGTACATTCAATAAACTGGTTAAGTGACTTTTCTTTATACTGTATTCTTTCATTATCACCCATAATGATGATACCATTCCTTTCTGGCCAACCAATAGTAGAGTCAACAGTAATAATAGACTCAGTTGTTGTTAAAGGTTCTACAAGTGTTGTTTTATAAGGTATTGAGAACTTTCCTTCTAATGTTTCTTCAGATATTGATAATTCGTAGATTGTTCCAACACCAGTATTGATTGCGATAACGTTTTCAACTAAACAAACAGCATTTCCAACGCTTGTATCTACATCATCAGCATATTGGAATAACTGAGAGTCTAATATGTCAACAGGACTACCACTTATCAATTCTACACGAATAATAGTGTCAACAGACCAAGTTGCAGCAGATGGTTTGATTAATTCGTCTTTTGGATAAGAAACATCTACATCTTCAGAAAATAGAACTTTAAATAAGTATTCTGTAGCAGTCTTCGTACCTTTAGAGACATAAAAATCTTTTATTGTCTTTATAATCTGTGGAGCATTGATTTTAGTGTAATCAATGTCTGCATCAGGTAAAAATTGACTTACAAAACGTTCGTATAGTGTTTTTGAGAATAAAGAATCAAGATTTTCAATAGTAACTCCAATCTCGTGAGAGGATTGAATACTTTGTGCTTCTGTTGTAAATACTTGGTTTCCTCTAATGTCATATGAAGAAACTCCAGAAACACCTCTCTTACAATTCTTGAATTGAGATGGTTTGTACTCAGAACCGTGTGAATGTACTGTAAAACCAGTTATTTCTTGAAATCCTACATCGCAAGATGCTGCTGCTGCTTTTGGACTAGCAATAAAAACTTGAGGAGGTTCAGTGTCAGAATATCCATCACCAAAACTTGTTATATTAATATCAGTAATCTCACCATTGAATATTGTTGCAACAGCAGTTGCTCCTGTACCACCAATAGGATTATCAGATAAATCTTTTCTATTATCAACAATATAAACAGATGGTGCATCATTATAACCAGATCCACCAGTTAAAAGTTGAATATCAGTTAATTTACCACCTGATACTTTAACATCAAGTATTTGAGCACCTATAGGATCAATAATACGACATCTAGGAGGAGTTACATAACCTCTACCAGGAGAGATCATAGATATGCTTGCCACTCTACTTTGATCGTCTAAAACTGCTACAGCAGACGCTCTAATACCAATAGGATCAACAGGAGCATCAATATAAACTATAGGAGGAGTTGCATAGTTAAGTCCTTTTGTTAATACAGTTATAGATCCATCAATTACTTTACCGTCAGCATCTATTTGTGCATCACTAATAGTTGCACCTTGTGGATTTGTAAAACTTATAGAAGGAATAGTATCATATCCAGATCCAGATGATTGTACATTAATTCCAGTTACTTGCCCACTAGCATCATCAATAGTTACAGTTGCTTTTGCAATAGAACCTGATGGATCAGCAGGAGTGTCAAATACAACTATTGGAGGGTTAGCAGAAGTATAACCTTGACCACCATCAATTAATTGTACATTCTTAATACCGTTTATAAGTGCTTCAGCAGTTGCTTCTTTTCCAGTAACACCTTCTGGAGTTAATATAGTTGTTTTTGGAGTAAAATTAATTCTATAACCACTACCACCATCTTTAACTATTAAATCTGTAACTTTATTATCAGTTACTCTAGCAATAGCAGATGCACCTTTACCAAATTGAGGTGCAATAAGTTCAACAGATCTTACACATACTTTATCAAGTTCTGATACTGCTTCTTTTAAAATTAAATGATCGTTGTAAATTGTATAGTCAACGAATGGTATTTTAACAACCCCATTTATAGCAACTAAACAAGATACAGTAGATAAAGGTGTATATGGAGCAGTATTTAATCGTAAAGGTAGTATTTTTGCACCATCAAGAGCAAGATCTATATTAATATGATCTAATATTCTAATAGGAACACTTGTGTAACCTATGAGATACTCAATTTTAGTTACTGTAGTTGATCCTGCAAGGTTTTGAGGAGGAGTTTGGAATCTAATATTTGATCCATCAAGAAAATAGTCAATATTAGGTTCTAACTGCAAACCATTGACTATAACACGTAAATACTCAACAGAACTTGGTGTAATTGGTGTTCCAAGTAGTTTTAATTGGAAACTTGTTTTAGTACCATCAAATTGTGATCTTATATTTTCTAATTCTTGTATTTTTTTATCAAATTCTAATTTATTGACACCTGGAGTAAATACAATCTCTGGTGATTTACTTATTTCTTCATAAAATATAATTTCATTATCAATCTTTATAGTACCGTCTTTCTCAAGAAAATTATCAACAGTCTCTACAGTAATATTGTTGTCAGCAGCACCTACACGATCTAATGTTACCGATGAAGAAGAAATAAAGTTAGGATCATATTCATTACTAGAAATATCGGTATAACTTAAGATATTGTTTAGAATATCATATGGTTTACCACTTTTCTCTTGTGATTTGTAGTATTGAACTAGCAAATCGACAAAAGACTGATCCTCGTCTTTTATAAAAGCAGGGATCTGGTCCTGTAACCTCTGGGATACCTTTACTGACTTCATCTGTTATTATTCTCGGTGCTTAGAAGCAAGTGTCAAACTCAGGGTATTCAAATACCGTGGTTGGATAGTCAATTATATTTATCGAGGTTCCGTCAAAGTTAATTGGAGTAAAATCTAGCGGATCGAAGTTTGGAACATTAGTTCCATCAATAGTGTAATCAATAGTGATTACTTGTGGGTTGAAAATAGTAGGATCAACGCCAGTTCCTATGTTTACGTTACCACTATCAAGTAAAACTGTGATAGGGATACGTGTTGTTCCATCAGGAGTGCTTGCTACGTTTATTGGACCTAAGCAAACTTCTCCAGTTTTGTAATTTACAGTTCCAACACCAGACTTAAGAATTACTTCTTTTTCGTCAAGTTTTGTAACCATTATTAAATTACCTTTACCATCGTCTCTTACATTTACAGGTAAAAGAGCACTGGTATCATTTTCAACAAATGTACTAATACTTAATACTGAATTTGTTGATAGTTGTTGAGATGATACAGCAAGATCTAATAAAGAATCTGTATAACCTGTTGAGTAGAATGTTCCACTCTTTACTGATGAAAATTTAGGATCACAAGTTATAGCAGTAGAACCATCACTAGGTGAACCTGCACCAATATCACCAGGATTCACTATTGCATTACCAAAATCAACACACTGAGTAAATGTGCTTCCCAGTGGGAATCCTGTGACATTTAAACCAAGAGTCATAGTGGTTTGATTACCAACTATGGAATTCTGGGATTGATCTATCATTGTTTGGAACGCAGATGTATCAATTCTTCCGTTAAATCTATTAGAAGATCCTTGTGTATTATAATCATCAATAGCACCTAGAACTCTAGATGCAAGTTCATTATTAGAAAGTGCTGTTGAAGTTCCATCAAAGAAAACATAAGTCTTAGGACGTATGTATAAAGTGGTAGGATCGATAATCACTGGTTCGATCGCTGCCATAGAGTATTTCAACAGATCATTTTTAATACGCTTTTTAGTAGTTGCGTTTAATGCTGCACCAGACTTAGTTTTTACTGCCACATATACTTTTCCGTACACTGGTGGATAGACTCTTTCTCCACCATAAGCAGTAACAGACCTTGCCTGTGGATAAACCAATTTAGTAATGTATTCATAGTCGGACTCCGTGACTGCTCTGTTTTGGGCACTGAATGCCCTTGGAGCATTGTACTTAATAGATATAACATCTTCTCCGTCTTCACCGTCCTGAGAGGCATCTACGGTCGCTATAGAGATATTTGCAGATGATACAGCACGACCAGTATTATCTCTAACTTGTCCTATAAATGTAAACTTCTTACAACCGTTTGCTTCTGGTCCTAAAGTTCTAACATACTTAAGTCTTATAACTTCACCTGCAATTAGTTCTCTACCGATAATACCATCACCAAATATAATAGTATATCTAAGATCATCTGTTTCTTCTAAGAAATAACCACGAGTTGTACCATCTACATTTACAATATTTGTAATTTGATTATAAGTATCAATTTCTTCACTCTGTGCGTTAGGTGATATAGACACATAAAGTAAGTCTGTATCTACGTTGTCAACAGGTATATCATATTTTCTCTTTTTAACATCAGTTACATTGTACTCATACTCTAATAAGTTACCTTGATATATTACTGTCTTATTGAATGTCGCAATACCAGTTTGCTGATCTACCATTGAAGTCAATGCTTCTGGAACTGTAAATGTAAATGCCTGACCATCAACAGACGATACAAATACATCTCCCTGTGGAATAGTAACAGTAGATGGATAAGTTGTACTAGAACCGACATACACGGTTTGTACAGCAAATGCAACACACGCTTTTGCTGCTTTTATTGATCTAGGAGTATAATTTAACTGCTTTGCTATCTTTACTACGTTATCTCTTATTGTTGCTGACTCTAAAAATGCTTCATTCATTGCCATATTAGCATTGAATGCAGAATAGTAAGTATTATATGCTAGTACGTCTAGTAGATATGACGCAGCAGATCCATCAAAATCGTAGTCTGTAAATTCTGTTCTAGTTCTTAAGTATGATTTGATCGATTCTTTTATTTCTCCAAAGTCTAGAGAAGTTAAATTCGATGGTATTGCGGGCATTTATATTGTCTCCAATAGGAAGTCAACAGTTTGTATCAAAGTTTCACCAACAATAGTATAGTCAAATTCAACTCGAAGAGTATTAGTATCTTCATCATCTTGAAAAACTCTAACCTGACGAACTGCAATTCTTGGTTCTAGTCTTGTAATAACGTTAATGATTTCTTCTTTTATGTCTTGTGCGACAAAGACATCATATGGTTCAAATAATAATTCTCTCAGACGTGATCCAGTTTTAGGTTGAAATGGTCTTTCACCTATTCCAGTTAATACTAAATTACGAACTGATTGTTTAATAGCGTTTTCATTCTTAACCACAGTAAAATCTTCAGTATTCGGATTTGATTTCATCAAAATACTGAAGTCTTTAAATGCTCTGCTAAGTGTTCGTTCTGCTCGGAACTTGTACGCCATTACTCAAAACTTTCATTTGTTTTAAGTATTTATCACGTTTAGGCATAGTTACTAACCACTGACCACTTTTGACAAATTCTTCACTCATATCTGTCCTAATCATTTACCTTGTCCTCGGTAACGTTTCTTCGCTTCATTGCGAGAAGTAGCAGAATACTTGCTGTGTTGTCCTGTTCCTTGTCTAGTCTTTTTTGGTTTAGATTCAATGGAATTACCCATACTAAAAGTTTTTGCCATAATTTGAAATAATGTGATTAAGAGGGCACTCCTTCTATGTGGAGATCTTTTGTACTCCCTCAGACTGAGTGACTATAATCTATATCTATATCAATTCCTGACTCATCAGGAATCTCTAAGACATCTTCCTCTTGACCTTCCAACATTTTTTTCATCCAATCATCAAACTCATTTTCTATTGTTTTAGTTTTTTCCATTGAATTAACCACAGAGAACGTTAGGTGAACCATAAGCAACCACCGATTTACACGGCCAGGATACTCGTGGTAATCCTACACCTAGTGGGTCTAATAGTCTAGCAACTCTTCTCTTAAGGGCAAATACTGTAAATGTAGTGGCATTTAAAACTCGTTCGTGACCTATACCAAACTTATCTTCGATAGTTAAGATACTTCCACCGAAAGGTGTGGGTATAATACACATTGCTTTTCCGCAAGGACACAAATAATTTATAATGTTTGTAGTAATGGATCTATGCGGAGTGAAAACATCCATCTCTAACATAATAGGAATCTTGTTTACTAATACTGTTGCTCTCTCAGGTGTCAAACCAGTTAAAGGAATCAATGGAGTGGGTGGCCACCAACAAGTCTTGTTCTTTATCTCAATAGTAAAGGGTATAGGTGAACTTCCGCAAGGTTGTTGATTATGAATAGTTGCAGGTATAGGAATCCCGTGTCCACTACAAGGTAGACCGTTATGACTTGCAACTGGCATACACGCTTTTGGCATTAGAAAGATGCGTCCGAATAATCTTCTGTTTTTTCAAAAACAGTAGAGTATGTAAGTTCTTCTCTAAAATAGGATTGATATATCCTACCCCAAATGAGATCAAACTCCTCTTGGTTTAAGTTCTTGAATAAACATTCTCCTCTTAGATAGATGTGATAGGTTGCGGTCATTAGTCGAACCTCAAATCACATTCATCAAAGTAAGGGTTTCCGTAGTTGTTCATTGTGTCTTCTAGTAACTTTGTACTCGCTGCGGAATAATTACGATAAAGTAATGTACCCTCGTAGGGTCCCATCTCTATATAGTTGTCCGCGTTGACTAAGTTTGGATCTATGGATATAGCAGCGTGTACTACTTGGTACAACGCACTACCATTTGTACCACTACACGCTTGCAATGGTGAGGAACTGCACAAATCCGCTTGTGAAAGAGCATTTCCACTTCCGTCATACCCTTTATTGACATCTAATATTCCATCCGTAACAAAATTGTGCCAACACGGATTTGGTAACTTTCCTCCGCTACACGCTGCGATTGCTGCGTTATTATAACCGTAAGTGAAGTTAGTGTTTCCACCATATCCGCTAACATTACTTCCTATCCACGTTTGTAGTTGTCCTAACTCCGTCATTCCAGATAATCCGTAATCAAATGTATTCTCATCACCAGATAGAGGAACAAATGCGTATTGACCTGCGGAAGTTCTATAACATCTACCTTCCGCTTCTCCTTGCTTACAAGGATGTGCTTTTATTCCAGTAGGTAGATTTGAAATCGATCTAGGACGGGTTAATGTAGGTGCAGGTAGTGATTTAAGGAAATTCATAAACGACGTGTTTACAGACGCTCCTGCACCGCTTACATCGCCTTCTATCTCCATAGATACACGTATGTTTGCAGTCTCTTCCTGACTAGCACAATACTTAAATGGCATAAACCCAAAAACTGACTTTTCACCATCAGCATCTAGTGTTTCATAAGGACAAGGTATATCAAAGAAACGTCTGACGTGGTACATATTAGGTTGTGCCCATTCCTCGCACCCTGATGGGTATAATGAGTTGATTCCTGCTGTATCCGCATCAACTTCCTTAGAAGTTTCATTAGATAGTGCCCACATCTGCGATATTTCTGTATTTCTTTCATTAAACTCTGGTGCATACTGACGCAAGTTGGCAAATGTGCTATCTGTATCGTAAAATGCGTTAATATCTGACCATCCTCCAGGTATTTCTAAGTTTATACAGTTCTGCGGAGTAGATTCACAGTCTTTACTCATCTCTTCTGGGTTAATATCGGGCATATCAATGTAAGCAGTTACTGTTCCTTCTCTTCTAGGTACATCATAGTCCGCTATTGTATCTGAAAAGTTACTTAAATTGTTATTTACTTGCTCTTGCATATCAGGATCTAACGCTCCAGTCTTTAAAGATGCGTTATATTGCGTATTTAATCCTTCAATTCCCCCATCTGTTCCAGGTTCTTCTAGGTTTTCCTCATATCTTTGTATTACTAATACCTTTGGTTGAGACGAGGGACTATATCCCGCACCAGGATCTTCAATAATTACGTTTATAATACTGCCTTGGTCGTCTAAAACTGCTCTTAACTGTGCTTGTTTCAGTGTTCCCATAAATCCAGACTCGTTTTTATACGCATTATTCATAATTACTGCGGTAGCATCCTTCTCACTCTGCTCTCCATCCTTAAAATCTGGATCTTCTATCTCTTTTGCCTGTAAATCTATACCAGTATCGTTCTTAAATGTCTCTTGACGGAACTTTGTAGGGTCTGCAAACCCTTGTTCACGCATTGTTTCGGGAAATTCTACTCCAAGATCGGGATCTTTGTAATCTTTTCCGCTATTAATGATGTTAACTCCTACAACTTTACCCTTTTCATCAATAATTGCCTCTATAAATGCCTCATTTAGGTTACGCTCAGGTATAAGTGCACCCTTTTTTAGTGCAACTGGCACATATGACACTCTTTTAGGGAACTCATACACTCCCCAGAACGCTGCTTTGTCTTTTATACCGTATCCTGCTAGTACATTAATACTACCACCATTGGTTGAAGTGAATGATTGGTTGTATGTGAATGTACTTCCTGTAGTTTCATTGTTAATTTGCACCAATTCCATATATCCGCAGTTCATTTCATCACCAAAATAGCGACACGCACTAATCATCCAGTTGTTTATACGTTCTCCTACTGCAAAGAACCCTGTATTAGACGTATAACGGAAGAATATGCGGTGTTCGTCTGTACCAGTTCCCCAGAATGACTCATTTGCTCCAGGTTGATGAGCAGGAGCGTCAACATACACTCTAGTTTTATGTGTAACCCACGCACTCTCCTTTATAGTGTAATTAAAGGTATGATACTCATAACTAGGTTGCTGATTAGAGTTCTGTAGACACGGAGCGTTAGTTGTAAGGAAGTTTATACCATATACAGGTCCATTCCACGGATATGAGGTATCATAGAGGTAATATACGAACTGTCCCTCAAAAGCATCGTGAAAATTCAGTGATTTTGGTACAGAACCTTTTACTGGTCCGTTTTTTCCGTAAAACCACTCATAATACGCTGCGGTGCTCAATATTTCTACGTTAGAACCACCCCAACCTGATTGAGATGGGTTATCCATCAGTTCTAGGTAGTCTCTCTCTGCATAATTGTTGTTTTCATCCCAATCATACCATCCTGTGCGGGAAACTTCTCCAGTATTGCGTGCACCACCTAAATTTTCTATCTTTTTCTTTCCTCTTGGACCCGAAGAGGTCATTATATACCCAAATATACCCACATATGCGTATTGTCCCTGTCTAGCATCCAAACAATCAGGTACGCCCGCAACTCCTGTCTCTAAATTTACTTCTTCTACGGGGTTTATGGTATAGAACGTGTCTGGTCCACGGTTTACTCCGTTAGGTAACTTATATTCATACAATGGTACAGCAACTTCACCCCCTTTCAACAATCCAGAGGATGCAGCGTTAGATGCGGAGGTCCAAATGTATCCTAATAGTGTAGTTCCGCTACCTGTAGTTAAATATGAATCATTATTCGCAGAATCATAGTTACTATACACCGCAACAGTTCCTGACTGACTATCTTTCATCAAAGAGAAGTATTGTGAGTTCCTTTGACGGGGTTCTCTATTATATGAACGGAATTCTTCTTGACCTTCTTGTACTACTTCATCCCTACTGTATAGATGGTCTCTTAGTTTACCACTATAGTACCTATAGACTGATACTCTTTCCGCATTACAGTTTTCTAAACACGTTTCAGTAGGTTCTCCTAGGTAGAACACCTGATCCTTACCAAACTTATACCCACCAGGACCCACACCTTGAAACGTAATCGTATATCCCGCAGGTACGTTAGTTCCAGTATAGACTTTAGTGTAATCTTCAGAGTCAACAGGGTTCATATAAGAACGACCTGTTTCTAGGATCTTAGCGGGCATCCATTTGTGCTAGAGTTTCTTCAATTTTATTTAGTCTGTCAAAAATAGTGTCAAATACCTGTAGTAAATTACTATGCTTATCATCACCTGGGATTTTATACTGTATCATATCAGCACCTCTACTTAAGAAGGACTCTACTTGTTGAGTACGGTTGGCAAGGTTAGTAGCAGTCTTTGCTATCATCTCAAACCTCCACTCGTTCTCCTCTTCTATAGATTTAAACTCAGGTACCTCTAAATCTTGAGGTATAACTAGATCTTCTTGGTTTTCCATTAAAAATAATTAAAATTCAATACTACACGAAACTTTTGGTCTGTGCAACTGGTACCTGCGTGAGGTGTATTCACCTTAAATTTTAGCAAACGATTTGCCTTACTGTCAACTTTAGTACCGTCTTGAAAGTATGTATAACCATTATTGTCATTTAGATAGTATATTGCAGTAGTAGCACC
>VMHT01041094.1_pt1 | contig 21769 bp, 28 predicted proteins | sample 4693611 | NCBI WGS metagenome assembly VMHT01 (sample SAMN12280063, study PRJNA550983) | marine metagenome | isolation source: seawater sampled from same location over 5 years 0.02-0.2 micron viral filtrate | place: USA: collected off the coast of southern California halfway between the port... ...
TTACGCACTAGGATCGACCCAATCTGGGTTTGCTACCCATTTTGGATCAGCACTAGGATCGTAGGTGTACCGATTGCCTGACCAGTTGCTAGGCGCATCCGTCACGCTGTCAGTCAGCGTAGCGTTGCTGGAATTCAAGTCGGCAATGTAAAAGTCGGGTGATGATGGGTCGCCAATCGTAATCTTGTCAGAACCCATATCTACCGCCTTGCTGTCCTCCAGCAGATACTTAGACAGCTTAGTCGCGTTTTCGGTGATGGTTTTCATGTCTTAGCCCTTTACTAATATTTCGGTTGCTGAAACTGCTGTGCCTGCGGTCACGGATGGCGAGGCCGCTGTTGTACCTATTGTACCGTCCGTTTGCACAAAATAGGTTTGCCCTGCGGTCAAGCTGGTCTGTTTGTCGTTAACTGAGCCGCCTAGCTGAATGGTCGCTAGGCCGTTGTCGGTGCAGTTATTCTCCGCAAAGCCAATAAAGTTTTCTGAGGTAAGGTTCGGGGCGCTATACCCTGTCTGAAATACAACAGCCGTGCCATAATCGGAGTTAGCATCATCCTCATAAGCTATGACAACTTTCTCAGCGTTAGAGTCATAAACAGCCGCAATATACAAAGTAGAGGCGGCTTCAAATACAGTGGCACTATTAAAACTAATAGACGTACCGCTAACCGCGCCAGCGATAGCTGTGCCATAGTTTGAGTTACCGCCATCACGATACGCGATAACTACTTTTTGAGCAGTAGAATCATAGGTGGCTGAAGTTTCACTGGTAGTTCCGCTTTCAAACACAACAGCCGTACCAAAGCTAATATCTGTACCGCTAACTGTGCCTACAATGGCTGTTCCTTGCGCGGAATTAGGGTTATCTTGATAGGCAATAACTACTTTTTGAGCATCTGAATCGTAGGCGGCGGAAATCTCCCATGAGTAGGCAGACTCAAAAACAGCGGCAGTGCCGTAGCTAATAGACGTTCCACTTACCGTTCCTACAATAGCAGTTCCGTAATTAGAATTACCACCGTCTTTATAAGCAATAACAACTTTTTGGGCATTAGAATCATAGGCAATTGCAATCGTTCCATCTTCAGTGGATGCACTTTCAAATGTTGCAGTAGGCCCAAAGCTAATAGAAGTCCCACTAACCGTCCCGACAATTGCTTTACCGTGATTGGAATCTTCAGTGTCTCTATAAGCAACAACAACTTTCTGTGCGTTGGCATCATAAACGATTGCAGTATCTGCGGTAATTCCAGATTCAAACGCTGTTGCACTGCCAAAGCTAATAGAAGTCCCACTTACGGTTCCAACAATGCACGTTCCTTTTTGGGAGTTGTTAAAATCGTTATAAGAAATAACAACTTTTTGAGCGTTAGAGTCGTAGGTAATTGAAATATGTAGCGTTGATGCGCTTTCAAAAACCACTGGAGTACCAAAGCTAATGGAATCACCGCTTACCGTTCCTACAACGGCTGTTCCATAGCTACTGTTACCATCGTCTGTGTAAACAATAACAACCTTCTGCGCGTTAGAATCATAAGCCGCCGCAACATAACGAACAGCCGCACTTTCAAACAAGGCGGCAGTACCCGCAGACTGTGAAACAGGGATTTCCGCAACCTGTGCTACATCGCCGTCTGCCTCGACAATGCACGGCTTGCCAGCAGTGATCGCACCCTCTGCTGTTAGCTGAACCGTGCTGGCTGGTGCATTTAGCTGTCTGCCTAGATAAGTCATATCAGCCCTTCACTATCAGCTTAGTGGATGTAACAGCCGTGCCAGCGGTGACGCTGGGGCTATCCGCTGACGTACCTATCGTGCCGTCTGTTTGGACAAAATAAGTTTGGCCGGGTGTCAGGCTAGACTGATCTGGGCTGACGCCGCCCTTGATTAGCACGGTGGCTGTTTCTGTGTCAGCCGCCGCGTACTCTGCAATGCCTATATAATTTTCGGAAGTGAGATTGGTCACATTAAATGCCACTGGACGCATAATGTTTGCAACGCCGTACTGTTCACTAGTACCATGAACTGAACTTTTTTCTCTTTGATACGCCACTAAAGAAAAATTCAAGTTGGTGTCAAAGTCGGCACTTACGTCTTGGACATAGCCAAGGTTGTGAAAGGCTACCCTAGAAGTAATTGACCCAAGATAAGGTGAACTCGTGCCGGTAACTGTTCCCTGTACAACGTAACCCTTCCCGCTGTCTGCACTGTCTGCGAAAAAGATATTCATTTTATTTGTGGCGCTATTGAAGCAGATATCTATACTCCTTGTTCGGGATACTTGGCCGGTCTCAAAATCAACTGACCCTCCAGCAAAACTTACGGATGTGCCACTAATCGTTCCTATGGTGACAGCCCCATTTTGGCCCCCACTGTTTTGTGCGTAAATAACAGCAAATCTGCCTGCGCTTGGATCAAAGGCCGTACCTGTGCGAACGCTACGCATATCGCCGCTATAGAAAACGGTAGCACTGCCAAAGCTGATACTTGTCGAACTGACAGTGCCAACAACCGCCGTTCCATAAAAAGAGTTGCTGTTATCGCAATATGCAATAAGAACCTTCCCATTTGTGCTGTCATGCTCGCAACTGATGACTGTGGTTTCGCCTGCCTCAAACTGAGCTACTGAGCCAAAACTCACACTCGTACCTGAGATAGTTGCTACAACAGCCTTGCCTTTAGAACTGTCTGCGTTGTCTTGGTAAGCAATGACTACTTTGTTGTTAGTTGAGTCGAAACAGGAGTCAATGTGTTCTGAGGATGCAGACTCAAAGGTAGCCGCGCTACCAAAGCTGATAGCCGAGCCACTTACGCTTCCAACGATTGCCTTGCCTTCTGAGCCGTTAGTGTAAGAAATTAACGTCTTGTCGGCGTTGCTATCGTAGGTACAGGCAATCCAATTGGTGCTTGTAGAGTTAAAAACTACGGGAGTGCCATAGCTTCTCGTCCCATCAGAGCTTGGAGTGCATACTATTGCAGTGCCATAAGATGAGTTGCCGCCGTCTGAGTATGCAATAACAAACTTGTTTGCCGTGCTATCGAAAACAGTCCTGATGTAAGAGGTTTGCGCTGACTCAAAAACAGATTCTGTTCCTGTTATGGTCGAAAATGTGGTCTCTGAGATTTGCGCCACATCACCATCAGCCTCAACAATCAAAGGCTTTCCTGCGGTAATTGAGCCGCTGGCCTTAGCCTTAAACCTTCTTGGTAAGCTGTCTCCTATAATTTTCATTCTTTGACCACCAATTCCGTGGCTGATATAGCCGTGCCAGCCACAACAGAAGGAGTTGCCGCTGTCAGGGCTAATGTGCCGTCTTTTTGCACAAAGTATTGCTGGCCTGCTGTCAGGCTGGTCTGGTTACGGTCTATGCAACCTACCACTGCTATGGTGGCATCTTGCCCATCCGTGTAGGCTTGATCCGTTATGCCTATGTAGTTTTCTGTTGTAAGGTTTGTGATACTGCTTGCCGCTTGGAAAACGACACTTTTGCCTTTATTGGAGTCACCCTCGTCTTCATAGAATATGACTGTTCTTTCTGCATTGGCGTCATACGCAATGCCGTATTCGTCAGTCGCACTGTTTTCAATCACCAATGCGGTGTCAAACGAAATAGAAGTGCCGCTTACCGTTCCGGTTATGACAGTTCCATAATTAGAGTTATCAGTATCTTCATACCCTATGACAATCTTACCTGCACTCGCATCATAAGCGGTTGCTGTTGTGTTTATGCCTGCCGCCTCAAAAACCACGGCAGTGCCAAAAGTAATATCCGTACCGCTGACTGTACCGACTATTGCAGTGCCGTAGTCTGAATTTGAGGTGTCTTTATACGCAATGACCACCTTTCCAGCACTGCTATCGTAAGCCGCAGATATACGGATTGTTGTGGCGCTTTCAAACTGAGCCTGAGTGCCGAAGCTAATACCCGTTCCAGAAACAGTTCCCACCTTAGCGACTCCGGGCTTGCCTGATCCTTGAGCATAAACAACCACAGTTTTGTTGTTACCAGAATCATAAACGGCATCTGGAGTGCCATAATCACTGTCTGTTGCAATTGATGTTTCTGACCCAAAACTGATGGAGGTGCCTGATACAGTGCCGACGATAGAATTTAAAGTGCCGCTATTTTGATAAACACAGACAATTTTCTGTGCAGTAGAGTCATAAGCGGCGTGGCAGTCTCTTGTTGTCGCGCTTTTGAATACAACAGGCGACCCGAAACTTATTCCTGTACCCGAGACGGTGCCGACGATTGCAGTGCCGTGTTGACTGTTAGTAAAATCTGTATAGAAAATGACAATCTTGCCAGCGTTGACATCATATACTGTGCTACATTCTAAGGTAGTTGCACTTTCAAATACTACGGGAGTGCCATAACTTATTGAGTTATCGCTACTGTCAACTGTTCCAACTGCCGCAGTGCCGTATGAGCTATTGGGTACATCTCTGTAAGCCACTACTATTTTTTGATTAACAGAATCATACGCCGCGCCAAAACTAATATTTTGACTGTTTTCTATTGCAACTGGTGTTCCAGCGGCTTGCGACACGGCAGTTGCTGAGACTTGCTTTACCTTGCCGCCTACATCATTGATCGCAACAACAGCCTTGCCATGATCGCTATCGGTTTGATCGTTGTATGCGATAACAATTCTTTCTGCAACAGAGTCATAAACGGGTGCAAGGTAAATACCCGCGCCAGTGTTACCAGAAAAAATTATGGCTTCGTCTGATCTGATTAAGTCAGCACCAGAAACAGTCAGATACGCAAAAGTCGCATTGCCATCTGCACGATCTTTATACGCTAAACCCATTTTATTTGCCGCAGAGTCATACGCCAAAGCAATTGAGCTTGTTGCACCGCTTGTGCCAGAATTAAACGTCAGAAGATTGCCCGTAATGTTTATTGAGGTTCCGCTTACCTCTGCGGAGACAGCCTTACCTTGATAGCCATCACCCCCGTCAGCGAAGGCAATAATCACTTTGTTTGCACTGCTATCAAACGCTATTGCAATGTAGTAAGTGCCGCCATTTTCGTAAACATTCGCTGAACCAAAGCTGATTGATGTCCCGCTCACGGTTCCTACGATAGCCGTACCTTTGTCTGAGTCACCGCCATCTTTGTAGGAAAGAACCACTTTGTTGTTTGAGCTATCAAACGTAGCCGCAATATAAGTAGACTGTGCGCTTTCAAACACCACAGGGCTACCAAAGCTGATTGATGTCCCAGAAACAGTGCCAATCACGGCGTTGCCATAACTGGATGAACCGGGGTAACAGATAACTACTTTGTTTTCATTGCTGTCGAAAGTAATCGCCGCATCAACAATGCCGTATGAAACAAACACAACAGCAGAGCCAAAGCTGATTGACGTTCCTGATACAGTGCCGACAATAGCTGTTCCGTAGTTTGAATTGCCTCCGTCTTTGTAGGCAATAACAACTTTGTTGTTGCTAGTGTCGAACGTGCATCGTATGTGTTCGACTGAGGCTGACTCAAAAACTACGGGAGTGCCGAAAGAGACGGTGTTGCCAGAAACAGTGCCGACCACCGCCGTTCCATAGTCAGAGTTACCGTTGTCCTGATAAGTGAAAACGACTTTATTGTTGGAACTGTCAAAGGTTCCCCAATAGTAATAAGTGCCAGCGGCCTCAAACTCTACGGGACTGCTCAAGGTAGGCGCACCGGGAGCGGTCACGATCACAGGCTTGCCTGCCGCTATAGAACCATCTGCTGTCGCAGTGTAGAAAGCGTCGAGTATGTTGGGGTCGTTACCAATAAAGCGCATGGCTTAGACCTAGCTTATCTCTTCGTAGCTAACAAAAACCTTGAGGTCGTTTGCGGCACTGGCTTGCGCCCCAAGACTGCGATCCTCTTCTAGATACAAAGAAGTATTCTTGTCGATCACTACAAGCGTTGAGTCCTGCGGCACAGAAACCGTTTTAACAATCTCTGTAGCAGTGCCGCCAATATCGTCTTGGCTGTAGTAACTGACTGTAATGTCCGCCGCTACAGACCCGTCTACATTTGCGACAGTAAGGCTGTTGATCTTAAACACCTTGCTAGAGCTTGCGGCATTAGACACCACAGCGGTGGCGTTAGTGTCAGTCAAGCTCACCACAGCAGACTTGCCTGTAATAGTGGCGACATTAACAATGTTTGGTGCGGCCATTTTCTATCTCCTATCCAAATACAATAGCCATAGCGATGGCTTTGCCCGTGTTAATTCCTGCGGCTCCAAATGACAACTTGCCAGAGCCATCTGTCAGTAACGCCTGCCCACTTGTTCCGTCTCCGTTAGGAAGCTCTAAGCTATAGGTGGCACTAGCAGAGTGAGGTGGCCCCTTTAGGGTTACACCGTGACTGTTTGACTCGCAATTAAACCTGATCGCACCAGCGTTCGTATTGCCGTAAAGCTCAGTAAAGCCAGTGCCATTCGGAAATAACTGTATGTTGCCGTTGCTGTTTGTGGACTTAATAGCGTTGGTGTCAATCTGGAGGTTCTCAATCGACACCACGCCATCTGCGTCTTCAAGTACTGACTTGTCAGCAGGATATGTCAGGATGACATCTTTAGTTCCTGCGGAGAAGTTGACCGCACTGTTGCTATTAGAACTCGACAGCACCGCTGTACGGGTTATCGTGTTACCGCTAGTAGCATAAGTGCCAAGACCAACCTCAAAGGCGAGGTTGTTGTTGTCAATGATCGCGTAATAAGTTGTATCCGCATTAGACAGAACAGAAGCAAAAGTACGGAAGTTAGGCTCCGCACCACCAAGAGAAACTGCCCCGGTGCCTGTTGTGGTGGTGGTTTCTTTTACGCGATCCGCTACGACCAAGGCCATGACTAGGCAATCCTGATGATGGCGTTAGATGCGTCAGCCGTTGGGAACACAATCGTGAAGTCGCCAGCACTGGATGACTTATCAGAACCAAAGTCCAACACCAAAACGGTGTCTGTCGTACCAGAGCCACCGCTGGTTGTAGTGTTGTATATCAATGCTCCACGCGCCGTCAGGGTGCTAGAAGAGAACGTGAGGTCTGAGAAGTCGGTCAGGGCTGTCGTTCCAGACAGGGTTGGGGTCACATTGGTTAGTGTCCCGCCGCCTGCTGAGTAGCCTGTACCACTGATCTCATTACTGGTTGTGTACGCTGTGGTTGCCGCATTAAAGCTGGCTGAATTGGTGTACATCGCCAGCTTGAACGTGTGAGCGCCGTTTGTAAAATTGTGAGCGCCAATAAGCAGTTCTTGCTTAAACGACGAACACATGAAGTTTCCGCTGAAAGCCATATCACATTCTCCTGATTAGTTCGGCTAAGTCTTTTTGCCCTGCGTCCAGAAGGGCGTTATACACTGTAGTTCGGTCGCTATTTGCGGCCTCTTTCATGTAGAAAACAAGAACCGCTCTGATGTGATCCTTGAAAGCCTGCGCCTGTGCCTGTACCTCTGGCAACGCAGTATCAGCTACAGAGATGATCTTATCTAAGCATCTCTCAGCGATCTCGTCTGGGGAAAACCCCCTGTTCTGTGTTGTGTGTACATTAACGCTACCCACCTCAAAACCACCGCTAACGCCAATCATGCTCTGACTTTCCTTACTTCACCTGACCTGTAGCTGTCTGTCGTGCTGTAGCCTTCGCCCAACTGCTCCAGATTAGCCAGCGCCTCCATGTACCTTTGGCTGTACATCTGCATCAGATCAGGGTCGCCCTTTAGATAGGTGTACGCCTCGACAAGACAGCCATACAAAAGCGTGGACTCTGCGTTGGTGCCGAGCCAGCTTGTGCCATCTCCAGATGCGGTGATTGAGGTGGGTTTGTGGAAGTAGTGCAGTTCTGCGTCATAGGCAGAATCAGGGGTGGGGCCGAGAATAAACGCGGTGCGGCTGAAGATGCCGTAGTACTTGGGCGCTCCCTGCGTTGTTGTTAGCGGGTACGCCTGACGTATAAAGTTTACGTCCTTGAACATCAGATACTCAAAGCCAGAGTTGTCGATGGCTAGTGAGTAGGGTGTCAAAAAATCCGTGGGCATGATGAGGTACTGGTTGCCGCTCGCCACAGACCCAGACACATTCTTGCGAAAATCAGGCAACTGGATAGCTTTGAGAATCTTGTCCTCTGCCTGCGTAATGATTGTTGTCAAATTACTGACGAATGTTGTCTCGTTTGACTCTGTATAGTCCTGTATGGCCTGCTTTAAAGTCGTAAGGGTAAACGCCATCAGGATGTCTCCACGGTTACTCGACCAACAGCACCTGTCATATCAAGGCCGACAGTGCGGCTTCCAAGCGCCGTGTTGCCTCCCCCGACAGGATCGAACGCAGATAGCGCACGACTCTCATCAATACTGCCATCAGGTCGCGGAAAGCGTAGCGCCTGCGGGTCGCTTGCATTGACATCCCCCAGCTTCAACTGCGGCTGATCTTGATCTACAACGTCTCTGCCGACTAGCAGTCCGTTCCAGCGACCGTCCTCAATCTGCCTGACCAGATCACGCAACGGGTATCGAAACCCTGTCCGGTCACAAAAGCCAAATGCTTTCGATCCTTTTGCGTAACTGCTCATAAGTTGTTATATCCACCGGGAGCCATATACAACGATGCTTTTTCTCTGGAAGCGTCTGCCGCTAGATTCCACTGCTCCTCGTACACCTCTCTGAGTGCGGGTGCCAAAGGTATCGACTCAGGTTTCTTGCTCGCTATGTAATAGGCCAGACCAGCCACCATGCACGGCAGATACCGCGCTGGCACATCCATGTTGTTGGATGCTGGCTTTCCGGTGTCCTCTATTCTGTCTAGGTAGTAATACGCAAACGTATAGGTCGTTGTTGCGTCTGGCACGGGCCAGAAGTGCAACGTCAGTCCTGTCGGCTTGCGCTCAACGTAGTACTGTAGCGGTCTGCCTTGTGTCAGCTTGTTGGTCTGGTGGGCATACTGGCTCACCGAGATTCTCTGCATGGTCAGGTCAGACTGCTTGGAAGTGTCGCCTGCGTCAGTCCGCAACAGTCCCTCTATGATGTCTTGCTTCTCAGAGGTCAAATCGTATGACGAGGTGCCTGCGGCCAGAGTCTGCGTGGCATCTCTTACTGTCCACAAGTTAAGACCACGGTTCTGCCACTCCAGCATCAACAAATCCAGACTGCGCCGTGCTGTCCGGTAGTCGTAGCCGCTTCGTAGCTCAGAGCCTGCCCGCTCAAACGCCTCCTCAAATATATCTGACAAGTCAAGAGTAAAGGCTGTCGTTCCGCTAGTCGCCATCAGACCTTCCTTCCTCTCGTCCTGCCTCTACGAGCCAAGCCGTTCCTGCACTTAGCCTTCTTGGTCTTTTTTGACTTGGGCGCATTCTTGATCTGCTTGCCCATCTGCGCTCTGCTTATAGGCATATCATCACCAGTTCTTACAAGACCAATAACGAGCAGACATCTTGCTTGGCGGCTTGGAGTCGCACTTGTGTCTGGCACGGAAAGACTTACGCCTTTTCGGCTGGCTCTTCTTGATCTTCATGTTCTTGTCGCCATAGCGGATGATTTTTTCTTTACCATCCTCACACGCCTTAACCATAAACTTCTTCTTGGGGTGGCTGGGCGTTCGCTTTGGCTTGTTGCACGACATGGACTTTTTATTGACCTTGCCGCCCGACTTGTAATACATGCGCATTACTTTCGATGCCTCGACGTTTTCTTAGCTACCTTCTTGGGTTGCTTTGAATGTTGCTTGCCTTTCTTGGTATCTGCGCGTTTTTTCCGCGTAGTCGCGGCATACTCTTTGTCGGAAAGAGACTTGATGGCTTTCTCAGGAAGGTAACGCTCACCCGTAGCTTTCTTGCCTTGGGTGCTGGGCTTGCCAGACTTGGTGCGCCACTTCTGCTTAGTCCAGTTCTTGAGGGACTTTTGCGACTTCTTGAGGGCCATCAGTCTCTGTATCCTCCCCCAGCTTTCTTGTACGCGGCGGCAGTCATTTGCGCTTTTCTAGCAGACCACTGCCCCGGCTTTCCACCCTTACCGCCAGCCTTTATTCGATTGAATATACGCTTACGTAGTCCGGGTTTGGTGTAGTTTCCAGCCTCGTTAACGCGAGACTTGGACTTCTTCTTTTTGGTTTTTCCGCCTTTCTTGTAATACTGTCTCATCAGCCGTAATTCTTCTTCAGTTTCAGAACGACAGAGTAAGTGTCGCCACTACTCGCGCCTGTGGTGGTAAAAAGAAGATCGCCCGTCTTGCCAGAAGCGGCGGCAGTGTTGGGCAGACCCACAAACTCAGAAAAGTCGAGCGTGTCGCCATAGTCAGCGATTAGCTCCCACGCCAGAACATTGGTGGTTGCATCGCAAAAAATCTGCACACCCATGCCTTTGGTCGTGTACCAGATGCATTCTATATTGACGCTGGTACAGGCACCCTTACTTGCAGGGTCTGCGCTTAACGCCGATACATCCACCTTGGCTACAGCCGACTCACCGGAGCCATCACTGACATTGGTGAAGTGCATAACTGCTGTGCGAGGGCCATCCTCAATAATCTTGGTTGTGACTACATCAGCCATCTTGTCCTCCAGATAAAGGGGGCCATGCCCCCGTCAGTTTATGATGCGTCTGAAGTGGTAGAGATACCAAGAAACTTGAGGACAATAACTGTGTCACCGCCGGGGTCGCCCGAAACAACAATCTCTACTTCGTCTGCCGTTTCTGTAGACGCAGTGGTTGTGCCGCCAGACATGCCGAGAACACCGTTACAAGGGAAAAAGCCCTTAAATCCTGTTGAGTTTATGGCGGGGGAGATGCCATCAACAAAACCGTCAGTATCAGCATCCGTGCCAATGTCATTAAGAGTGACAGAGTTTGAGGCGGCAGTGGTAACAGCAACCAATACGCCCATAGGGATGAAGTTTGAGGGGATACCAATAGCGGCTTCTTTACCTGTCGTTGCACCGTTAGCTACGGTAATCGTCGCCTCATAGGTGGATAACGTCATGGTACTGGTAATAGCGCCAGTAGTGGTGTTTTTGGTGATGTCTGAGAACCCGTTTTCAGATCGAACGGGGCCAGTAAAGGTAGTGTTAGCCATGTGATTCTCCTGTCGTGGCTAGAGTCTAATGTTCTATGTGGAACAATTAGTCAGGGAAAAAGGGGGCCGAAGCCCCCGTGCTATTAGGAAGTTCCGGGCGAGCCGTAAATTCCGAGTGGATCAGATACGCCGAACGAGTAACGAGCGCGAGCTTTGTAGCGCACGTTTCCTGTGTCGAAGTCTCCGTCCATTGAAGTTTCAAGCGCGGTGCGCTCAAAGTGCTTCATGCCGTTCGGTACATCGGTAATCAAGAAGAAGGCATTAACGTCAGTCAGGAAGTGATTGACAGAGTAGCCTTCTGGAATTGACCCGTTGTTGCGAAGGGCGTTGATGTCGTTGTCAGCAGTTCCGACTCGACCTTCAGTCTCAAGCAAACGAGTTGCTACAAACTGGAGTGCGGGGGGAACAATCAAACGACGAGGTCGTGCCGCGATCAGCAGTCCACGCTCATCGGTAAATGCGGCGATGTTAATCACAGCATCTTCCAGTGAGGTTTCATTCAGATCAGCCGCAACGGTAGGACGGTTGGAATTAGTTCCACCGTTTACCAGCGGGTGAGCTGTGCTGAACAGCGTTACGCCGTCACCAGACTGGAAGGTGTTGAAACCGTTATTCAACGGATTCGCTGACTTCACTTGCTTGGTATGCGCCATTGCCCTTGCAAGAGCTTTTGTATATCTTGCAGACAATGAATCATATAGATTGTCCTCCATTGCTTCTTCTGTGATGGAGAAGCCGAGAGCAATCGTTTCGTGATTATACCTAGCAGTGAACGACTCTTGCGCCGAGTCATAGCTGATGGCCGCGCCTTCAGCTTTAACTGGTGCGGCACCAAAGCCGGACAGCTTCACTTCTTCCTCAAACGAACGCTCAGATGATTCAGTTTCGTAAATCATCGTGTGTTCGTCGTCATACCGCTCATACTCCAACCCAAATAAGGCGTTGAGGCCGGGGAGCAGTTCTTTCAACATTTGTGCGCGTGAAATAGCCATTTCCTAAGTCTCCTTAAACGCCCAGCTTGGTTTCGTAGGCATGGCTAAGTGGGAGGTACGTCACAATACAGTCGGTGAAAGCATCACCTACCGTACTCTTAGGCCCATCCACGAAGTCCACAATACGAAGCGGAAGCGAGTTGGTGGTTGCGATAGAGCCACCGTCGAGAGCATTCTTGCTCCTTCCGATAGCGGTTGAACCAGCAGTGCTAACAGCAGAGACGTTGTTACCCAAACCTGTCTGAGCAATTGCCTCGTCTGCCTGCATTTGGAACAACAGCTTAGGATCATCCACGACATAAGCCATGATGTCACTTGCCGCTGTTGAAGCAGGGAAATACTGGTTAAAGGTTAGCTGACCAGTGCCCGGATCAGTGTAGGAAACGCCGACAAAGATGCCGACAGTTCCTGCCACGACAGCAGTAGTAACTGCCGCCTTTTCCAGAGTACCAGTAGCAACCAGCTTGACGAAATCGCCATAAAAGATGTCTGTGGCATAACCACTGGCAATCTTGATATGGCGCACTTTTCCGGTGAAAGAACCAGAAGCACTAAGAGTGCCTACGGGTTCTGCACCCATCGGAGTAGCCGCTGTAGCCATTTTAAGTCTCCAAACTTAGATTAAAGGCCAAAGCTCTCCGGTAAACCGGAGTCAACTTCGACCAAAGGTAGTCCGAGTTGACCGCTCAGGATTGAGAACGGGCATTCGGGGATCGTTTTGCTTTAAGAAGTTGTTGTCTACAGACTCCATCTGGCTATCGGCAACCCGCTGATAATGAGCTTCCCTCGCCCCTGCATTAGCCTCTGGCTGTTTGCATAGGAGAAGTCCTCCGATTTCGATGTTCCCTTTGAATCGGGAGTCGATGTCGGACATTACCTCTAGCTCTGGATGATCTTCTGCTTTTACAGGAACCCAACCCTCCCGAAACGCTTGGGAGACGTTCGTGTTATCCGCATGGCCCAATGTACTGGTGCGTATGTACCTGAACACCCATCCGTCTTGCGGAGCAGGGGTCGGCAATACGGAGGCCGGAAGCCACGAATCGCTAGGTCTTGTTTCAACTTCTCTGGACTCTGCGTCCCTGTTAGTGCGCTGTTCTGCCATTACTGAGCCTCCTTAACAAGCTGGTTGGCATATTGTTCGGGTGTTAACCCTAACCTCTTGGCTAGACTTAGCTGAGTGCGAGTCAGCTTCACCTTGCGTGGCTTTGCGCCGTTATTCCGTGAGGACGGCGCTGTGACCACGGGGGGACTTTTAGTGACGGGTTCTTCCGTAGAAACTTCCTCGTCACCAAAGTATTCTGGAAACTTAGAGCGCATCGTGCGATCTATAGTCTCAAAGTATTCGTCGGAGTTGGGGTCATACCCCTCGTCCCTGACAAGCCGCTCATGGATACCATACGCCAGAGCAGTCATGTCTTTTTCCTGACCGAACCACGGGTTGTCAGTAGCCCATTTAGCCGCTTTTTCGGTTGGCTGTGGTGGCGCTTGAACCTGTGGCTGTGGTTGCTGTACTGGCGGTTGCGGCTCTGGAAAACGCTGTGGTTGTTGGGCAAGTCTTTGCCTTTCAGCGTTCATCTGGTTCATCTGGTAATCCGCAGACTGAAACTCAGACTGAGCCTTGATCATAGCCTCTTGGGCTTCGACAACCTTATCCGTATTTCCTTCTTCGTATGCTTGGCGATAATGACTTTTAGCTTGCTCCAGCGCCAGATTAGCTCGCTCTCTAATCTGATGAACCAGATATCCCTCGCCTTCTTGGATGATCGCATGATACTTCTTGTTCTCATCCGCATACTTCTGTGCAACCCTGACAGCCTCTTCGCGCATCTTCTCAGCGGCTTCGCGTTGCCTACGCTCCTCATGTTGTTGATAGCGTAGTTTATTAATGCGCTTTTTGACTTTGTCTGAGTAACCCTCCAGTTCTTCATCGTCTGATTCAACTGTCTCCTCCTTGGCTTCTTTGGCCGGAGGACGACGATCCTCTGGGGGCCGGTCATCTACGACTTCGACATCAACATCGGTTTTTTCACCACCAATGGTTGTCTTGACACCGAAAAACTTGTCCTCAGTGGACATGGTTTGTTCTTCCATCTGCTCTTCGCTCATACCTTCACAATCCCCCTTGGGTCTTCAACTACTGCTTCAACGCTATCGTCATTGATAAGGCGAAACTCCTTACCATGAACCTTAAATCGCGTTCCACTGTATGAGCGCATCAGCACCCAATCACCTTCCTCACACCACGGGCCGCTTGGAAACCGCTTCTGATCTCCATAAGCGTCAGCGCCCATCTTCACAACGAATCCACACACAGAGCCAATCTCTTCTATGTGCAGGGTTTCTTTTGCTTTGAGGATGCCCCCCTCAGTTTTTTCGTCGGGTTCTGGCAGAGCAATGAGTAATTTGTAACCTTTGGGTTCGGGTAGTTGCTTGGCAACCTGTGTGTCTTCTTCAGTCATAGTCCGTTCCTGCACCAGAGATAGGTGTCTGGTGTCACCATGCGTTACCTTGTGTAACGAATTACTCGCGCTCTATCCTTTCATCTAGGTCTAGTAGCGTCCTTTCTGCAAAGGCAAGCCCTTGGATGATGCCCACGTTACGAGAATACTCGTCCATGTCCTTGCAACCGCCCACCGCCATGTGATCTGAAACCTCGTTCATCTGGGTTCTCAGGTCGTTTTGTATGGCTTGTAGGACGTTATTCGTTGCCTTTTTCGTCATCTAGGGTGTCCCTGATTAAGTTGAATCCAGCCTTGAAGCCCTCTATCTCTTGCTGGGTTTCCTCTTTGGAATCTTGCATCGCCACCTTTGCGGCGAGTTTTGCGCTTTCTAAGCGTTCCTCCTGATCCATCTTCTCCAGATCAAGCATGGTTTTGGCTTCCGCCTTTTGTGCATCGACTTGGACTTTGGCCATGTCGGTCTGCGCCTTAGCCGCCGCCTGCTGTTCTTTGATCGCCAACTCTCGTTGTTGCATCTGAATCACAGGATCTTGCGACTGCTTGGCGTTTTGCTCTGCTTGCGCCATCATCTGGGCCTTACCTGTAAGCTGTTCTGCGGCAGGCACCGCCAGTCTGGATATACGCAGTTCGATATCTTCAGGTAGCTTCTCTTCTGGGCCGGGAAGCTCCACGCCCAGTTCCTTCTCAATCTTGGACCTGTATAGAAACGCTACATGTTCTGCAATGTGGGCGGCAAAAGCGGCCTCTATGGCCTTCTTGTTGGGCGCTCTGGCAACCATCTTCATAATGTCAGGGTTCTGCATTGCCGCCATGTGGACTTGGATGTGCGCTTCGTGATCCTGATATATAAACGCCTTCACTGGGTCTCCAGTGATGATGTTCATATTCTCTGTGACAGGGTCCGTAGGCTTGATATCGTCCTCTGTTGGAACAATCTTGTCCGCGTCCTGAATGCCCAGAACGTCTAACATCTGGCGGTGAAGCAGTGGCATGTCATACATCTGGGGTGCCTGAGCCGCCAACTGCAACGCCGCCTGATACTGCATAATCCTTTGTGCCATCGTCCCCGCATTGGGGTCACTAACAGGGATAATGTCTACCCGATCATCAAAGTCTGTGGGGACAATCTGCCCATCGCCCTCCTCATAGGGATAAACCTCTGGGCCATAGTCCCTGACAAGCTCCGACAATATCTTGAGTTCTTTGGAGACTGCGGCATGGACACGGGCCTGTACCGCGCTCATCACCTTCATCTCACGCTCTAACACTGCGAGTGTGGTGCCAACCGGCGCTTCTCCGTTGATGTCTGAGGCTTTGACATCTGCCGCTGACGCGAATCGACGCCCCTCATTCACAATATCACCCAGCAACTGGTAGAGGACGTTGCTTGGCTCCTTGTATGGCAGGAAAGTGATGTTGTCACGGATAGCACCACCCGGAACGTCTACGTCACGGAACTCTCCGGGCATGATTGGCGTATCATCACCCTTGATTCTGAGTCCTCTGGACTTCAACCCTCCCGGTAGGTTGGCAAGTGTTCCAGCGTCTACCAACTGTCGGAGCAGGGATGTTGCCGACTTGGATAGACCGCCGATCATGTGTACCAAGCCGAACCCGTAAAATCCCAGCCCCGGCAGATACTGGTAGTGGACATAGTGATCCCGCTTCATTTTCTTGGGATCGTTTTCGTACCAGTTGCGCCGTATCGACAGGATCGTTCGTGATGACTTGTCAATGGTAATAACATAGGGCAAAGCAATACCCGTAGGCTTGCCTTTGTCCGTGTCCTCAAACCCCAGCAGGTCGATGTCAACGTGCATCTCCAGCAAGGTGTGCCTATGGTCAAGCTCGTAGTTGTCCGAGTCTCCCGTCATCCGGTCATATTTCTGCTGTATCTCAGAAATGTCCGGTGTTGGTGCAGGCAAGTCTATATCTGAATAAAACCCAGCAACTTGTAACTTCCTGATTTCATTGGAAGTTTTCTTCATCACATGGGTGGCACGTTCACACGTTGACAAGTCAGACGCACCATAGCTGACCACAAAATCCTCTGCTGGCACAAACATGGCGCAGGGTCTGCCCATACTTGGGTCAAAATAGACTTTGCGGAATGCAGAGCCTGCGATTGGCAGGGAGAACAACAGCTTCTCTGTCTCCGTCCTGTACTCCGTCATACGCTGGGTAATCAGGTAGTTTAGGTAGTTCTGTACTCTGTGCGCCTGCTTGGTCTTTTCGTCGTCTATCTTACCGACGATAGTGGTCTTTACAGGCCCACTGGCAGGATATATCTCCTGTATGGTCTGAGCTTGAAAGCGAATAACCGCCTCAGACAGCATCGGGTGAAAGACGCCACAAGCGCCCTCCCACGGTGTAGACCTGTCCTCAAACTTTAGTCCTAACAAGTCAAGACCACGGACATAGGAGTCTTCCCAATCCGCACGGCTCATCCGGTCAGCGTCAAACTGCCCGACAAGCTCGCTCGCAAGACTATCTAGGTCTCGCTCATCCATGTACTCCGCTAGGTTGGAGCCATGATCAACACCCATAATGGCAGGCATATTCGGATCGAAATCAATAATCATGCCCCCGTCTTCGTCCATCACGCTGACAGACTCAGGGTTTTCGATCACGATCTCTAGCTCTTCGCCTGCCCCTTGAGGGCTGAAGGGTGTTGCTACGCGGTCAATTGCCACCTAGCCTTTGCCACCCTTGGTGTTCATCTTGTTCTTCATAGCCGTGCCGCCGTATCTCATCCCCGGCATCTTTTTCTTGGCACCGCCTGCCATGCCGCCTTTGCTCATGGTTCTGCCGCCTTTAAAGTAGCCCTTGGTCTTGGGGAGCATTGCTTGGCCTCCACCGGCCTTGCCTTCACCGTCAACCGTGAAAAAGGGCACCTGCCTTCCGGTGTCTGGGTCTTTCACCATCTTCAGCTTGTCGCCTTTGCCACCTGACGACATGCCCATTCGCATTTTGCCGCCCCTAGGGTTCATCTTGTTTTTCATCGTCCTCACCTGCGTATAAGTTGTCGAATACTCTGTTTACGTCCAGCGTATAATCCAAGTCCGACTTGGAGTAGTGAATGTGCTGTGACGGCCTAAAGTCCGGTGCGCCCTCTCCCGTTGACCACCATGCTGGGTGTGTCACCCGTACACGGTTGTTGGGTAGCGCCACAATGTTGCCTGTCCACGGGCCTGCATCCAGAAGCTCCATCACATGACTCTGTTTGTGCTGGGCAGGGTCATCTGCGATCTCGTTATCTGTGTAGTCCACCGTAAACATATACTTTGCAGGGTAAAACTCCCCGTCTATCTTGGCGATCCAAGGGCACGGCGTTGCCCTATCAAGGACATAAACGCTGTGCTCCCTAGATGAACAGTCCCACGGCTGGGCCGCGTAGACCGGCATCGGCTCGGGCCACTCCTCAAAAGGGGTGTCTCCGACCAAAGCAGTGATGGGCATCCTTGCCCACATCGCGCCTCCGTGGATGTTTGGCTCGTCGTTGTCATAGGTTTCAGCGCCAGTGAATATGATCTGGAAGCTGAGACACCGACAAGGCATCGTTGTAACCGCAATCGCCATAGCGTGTAAAAACTCGCCGTGGTATTTGCTGTGGTTGTGCGTGTATTCGCGTCTTACCCAGCACTTGAAGTGTGGGATGTTGCTTTGCAGAAAGGCCATAAACCCTCAGTAGTAGTTGGCGACCCTCCCGTGGGGGTCAAAGTCATCTTCCTCGTCAGTGTGGAGCGATACGAAACCGCCCTGTCTGAAACGGAGAAGTGCTTGCGTTGAAGAGTCCACAAGGTCGTCATGCTCCCCAGCAGGGAACGCGGCAAACTCCTCAATGACTTCTTCAGCGAATCGTGTCTCTGGCGCCCATACGTTGCCAGAGGCAAACAAGTCAGCAACAGCGTTAACCCTTGCTATCTTGTCGTTACCACGCGAGGGGGTGTATTCCGAAACCGGAATCCCCATCGCCCGTAGCTCGAATATAAGCGGCATCCCTGCCGCCTTTCCTTCCACGATAAATGCGTCTGGTTGCATCTCGCTCCACATTTCATAAGCCGTTTTCTTTAGCTCAGGAAACTCCAGACGTTCCTTGTAGGCATCCAATAGGATGATATTCGGCTGTGATATGCCGTCATCGTCGGGGTGATAAAACACGCCCCACGTTGTGCAGGCAGAGTAGTCTGCCCGTTGGGTTTTCAAGAAAGCTGTGTCCCATGACTGAATCACGAAATCACATTGCGGCGGATAGTCAGGCTCCCACCTTTTCCACCATTCTCTCTTGATCAGTGCGCCTTCTTCGGCGGTTGGGTTTTGCTGGTACTGCGCGTTCCACTTGGGGGAGGGCAGTTCGCTCCGCAGAGCCTCAAGCTCCGTTTGGCTCCAGAACTCAGGCCACAGGGGTTTTCCTGATGGCATGATGGCTGGAAACTCTATTAGCTCCCACTCATCGGAACCAACCCGTTGAGCAGAAGACTTAATGATCTTGCCGGTCAGATCACGCATGTGCCAGCGTGTCATCACAATAACGATAGCGCCTCCCGGCTGGAGACGCTGTCGAGGCCCAGATGTGTACCAGTCATAGGTCCGGTCAAACACAGATGGGTCTGCTGACTGGCCCTCTTGTTCTGAGTGAGGGTCGTCAATGATCAAAAGGTCGGCACCTTTACCTGTTACCGCACCGCCAACACCGATAGCGAAGTATTCGCCGTTCTTGTTGGTGCTCCATCGTCCCGCCGCTTTGGAGTCTGCCCTTAGCTGTAGATTGGGAAAGACCTTCTTGAAGTCATCCGAATCCACAAGGTTTCTGACCTTTCGGCCAAAGCCCACTGACAATTCAGCGGTGTGCGCCGTCTGGATAATCTTTTTCTCAGGCATCTGGCCCAAAAACCACGCTGGCAACAAGAAAGAGGCAAACTCTGACTTGGTGTGCCGTGGCGGCATGTTTACGATCAGGCGCTTCAGTTCGCCTCTGGCAATGCGCTCAAACGCCTCTGCCATGATCTTGTGGTGTCTGCCTTCAATAAATGCGGGCCACACATGCTTCACAAAACCCATGTAAGTGTTTTGAGCCTTCTCAATTTCTTCCGCTTGCTTGGCTTTTTCTAAAAGCTCTGCCGCTTTAAGCCTCATCTCCGGAGGTGCGCCCTTTAGCTTTTTGGCTAAATCGGGCGTGATTAGGTCTGACATTACGCCATCCGTGCTGTTTTAGTGCGCTTGAATGACCTGTTCTTTGATTTAGATGCCACCTTCAGGTTGCTCTTTTTGTTAGAGCCGCCCTTTGCCAGTGGCTTCTTGTGACCTACGTCCTTGCCGTCACCCTTCTTGACCTTGCCTTCCTTCTCCATTAAACGCCTAGCGGCTTTTCGCTTGTCATTGTTTCGGCGCTGTTTTGGGCTGGATTGGTAGTTGTCGTATTCCTTGCGGTAGTTACGGCGCATTTTAGTAGCCGAACCCGCCTCCAAAACCGCCTTTGCCGCCTCCCATTGGTCGCATCCTTCCGCCTTTGCCGCCACCAAACCTAGGACGCTGATATCCGCCATAAGGGCCAAAGCCCGTGGAGTATCCAGACATCAAACCACGGTTAGGCATATATTGTTGAGACATCTGCGGCGGTTGGTATATTGTTGGTTGCATCATGGGTTGCATGAAATTCATCATACCCATTGGCTGTGTCATGCCATACGGCAGTCCAGAGTAAAGCTGATTGCCGGTGATGTATTGGCCGGGAATCCTGCCGCCCTTTCCGGGGAACCCTCCTCCGGGGAATCCGGGCGGCATAGGTGGCATCCCGCCGCCTCCCGGTGGAGGTGGTGCATCGCCTCCGGGGGGTGGAGGAGGCATTCCGGTGTCTGGCTGATACTGGCTTGTATCAGCACCATATGCGATGTTGGCGTAGGTGCCATCGTCCTGTAGGAATGGGGTGCCTGATCGGTCTATGCCCAGAGAATCTAGGTACGCCTGATAGTCGTTACTCTGACCTCCGCCATCGCCACGCCTGTACGCAGACTGAACGAGCCTGCCTCTAAGCTGTTCCGGTGTCAGGTTTCCTGCGTCAAGCTGGCTTCTGTACTGACCAAAGCCGCCTTCAAGTTGGCCTGTCTCTGGGTTGAATCTTCCCCTTGCAGGTCTTCTGCCAAACAACGCCTGTGTCGCGTCAAATACGGGGCCACCTGACTGAGAGGCATCGTAGTAAGACCTGTCAGTGCCTTGAGCGCCAGCGATGATGGCATCTCTTAAAGTGGCATCTGTCAGGTCGCCTGACCCTAAGCGTCCTGCAAAGTAATCAAGCCCCGGTTGTTGCGCCTGACGATTGAACAATTCTTGGTAATACTGTTGTATCAGGGGGTTAAAGTTGCCCTGCTGTCCGGTTGTGCCGCCAGCATCAACAGTGGCGTCTCCTGTTGGAAGAACGCCGGGATTGTCCAAGCTCGCGGCAAGACCATATGTGTCGTAATTCTGGCCTTCTGCGGATTCGTTGACCGCCTGACGTATATCGGCAAGACTCATGCCTGAGTCAACCCAGCCCTGAATGAAGTTGTCTGCGCCGCCCCTGCCTAGCTCGTCCTGATATATCTGCTGTACATCAGCCGCTGTAACTGCTTGCGTCTGGGTTGAGCCTGTATCTGCACCGGCTGTGGTTTCAGACGGCGTGTCCATTGTCACTGCCGCCCTTGCTGGGTTTACCTCTCCAGTTTCTGCATACGCAATCCCCTCTTGAGAGCCAGCTATTTGAGCATCAAGCTCTTCCAGAGTCAGGTCTTGACTTGCCCAAAATATAAGGTTTTCGGGCTTGGGTAGTCCACCAAGACGCTGTTGAAAGATTTTAACTACGTCTGCGGCTGAGTTAGCCATAAACATTCTCCGCTATGGGCGCAAAAAGGGGTTTCCCACTAGGAATATCCCAAGCATAGGAAAGCAACAGCACTAAAACCGTCCTATAAAACAAAAATTAGGAATTTACTGAGAGAAGTCCGTCCTAGAACGCTTGATTACTCAGAACTGGGACATTCCTAGGTAGATTTACCCCCGGATTGTAGAGAATATAGCCCCTTGACAGTAACATGTCTACTGTAAGACGGCTTTTTTTCGATTTTTTTGCAAAAATTTTTCCGCATAGGGACTCCTAGGGCGTTTTTTAGCAAAAATCCCCCCTGTAAGACACTAATACAGTGTGACAGACTTCAAAATTTGCTCATTTTTTGAGCGGATCACTATGTATATAGAAGCGACATGGCCTTAGCTCTAGGG
>VMHT01173508.1_pt1 | contig 21767 bp, 19 predicted proteins | sample 4693611 | NCBI WGS metagenome assembly VMHT01 (sample SAMN12280063, study PRJNA550983) | marine metagenome | isolation source: seawater sampled from same location over 5 years 0.02-0.2 micron viral filtrate | place: USA: collected off the coast of southern California halfway between the port... ...
CTACCTCGGAAAGTTGGAAATATAAAATCCTGAAGCAGGCTTTCAGAAGAACCGAGAACTTTATCCCCATCCGTGCCAATCATATCGTAGGTCGTTTCATCAATTTTAGATTTACTTGCAGAGAAGTCATTATTTGCATCAAGATATAATGTAAATGATCCTGAATTTCCGTTTAGAGTTGGAGAAGGCCCATCAAGAGAGTAAGTGCCGCTGGCCTCGAATAGCGCGTACAGCTTATAGGTGTTGCCAACTAGAGAACCAATTTGTGAAGCATTAGAACTTCCATCGTTACCAAATATCGCGCCTAAGGTAACCGCAGCATTTGCAAAAAAGTTACCATCGCTATCCAAAGTCAGGGTTTCTGTGTAACCGCCATTAAACTTATCTGCCGTAACGACTTTGCCGATATGATCTTTATCGCCCAATGACCCTTCATCAATCTGAAAATCCATAAAATCAGCTGAGCTTGAAAAAGACGCTACCAGGCCGGCAGTAAGTGCTAATGATTTGACTAATGCTTTAATTTTCATTTTTTCTTCCGTGTTCAAGTGAACTTTATTATCAAGTGTATATGTGTGCATTGATTGCAGAGCAGATTTAGCAATAGTCGGGCCATAATTTAAAGGTGTTGATTTTCATGAATTTTATTAAGTTTGGGGCGCTAATTAAAGTGCCAGTGTAAATTAGTCTGACACTTTTTTATTAGCTATCGCTGACAATGCGTTTGGCGATTCTGAATTTTAGCCGCTGAACCATGCCACGGTTCCCTTTAGGGCAGTGGGTGCGGGTGAGCTTATTGCGGTAGGCGTCAAAGTGCAGGCCATGTGGCGCGCATTCCACCTTGCCCCGGTTAAGCAGTATTTTAAGTGCGTAGGTTTGGGCCATGCCGGCACAAAGGTTTACCGCCATTGGCGTAGAAGGACCGCGGCGTTCCTTAAAGCTCACCGCGGTTTCGTCCACCAGATAATTACGCTGTAACATGGCTGGAGATAACCCAATCAAAAACTGAATCAGCTGTTCTTCTTCAGTTTGTTTGTCTTCAAACCGAAAGTACTCTTCAAACGTCATTTGCCCGGGCATAAAACATAACAGCGCGCTACCCATGCCCAACGGCGCGGCAGTAACCACCGGGATGCCCTTGTCATAACACTTTTGAAAAACCAGCTTTCTTGCTTTTAAAGCAAAAAAATCAAGACTATCGACGTACAAGTCCACATCTTCTAAAAAATCGTCCACATTGTCTTCATGCACGCCTTCGCCAAACTCGCGCAACGACATTTCCGGGTTAATGTCGTGAAGCATCGACGACATTACTTCCATCTTATTTTTGCCTACCGTGGACAAAAAGGCACCTGCCTGACGATTGAAATTGTGAACATCATATTCGTCAAAATCAGATAAGTTCACTTTACCAATACCAAGGCGGGCCAGAGTAAGCGCATGCAAGCTCCCCACGCCACCACACCCGGCAATGGCCACACGCTGGTTGCGTAACGTTGCCTGTTCCTGCTCTGTGACCCAGCCAATATTGCGTGAAAATGCTACATCGTAATCAAACACGTCTGAATCTCTTTATTTAAAAACCGTTGGCGATATTATAAAGGGGAAGTGCCCCCGATAGCGAGTTTCGTCTTAACGGTTAGGTATGTAATTAGCTGTCATTCATGCATACTATAGTACCAGATAGCAACTTAATCTTGTGCAGGTGAGACGGTGCCGGAAGAGTTACAACAAACAAGGAGCGTGGGTGATGTTTTTTAAAGTGCTCTCAGTGCTGGCAGTCAGCCTGCTGCTGATGAAGCCGACTGCCTTAGCGGCTGATTTACCCGAACAGGTCAAAAAAATAAAGCCTGCTATTGTCGGGGTCGGAAGGGTTGCGCCGCTGGCAACCGTCAGTCATCAGCTAACCGGCACTGGTTTTGTTATTGGTGATGGCCATTATGTAGTAACTAACGATCATGTCGCTAATGCGAAAGTACCTAAAGATTTAAAATACCGCCGCGCTATATTTTACGGTCAGGGAAGTCGCGGCAAAATTATAGAGGTCACCGAGGTTTACGAAGATCCTCAGCACGACCTGGCAATTTTAAAAATCGCTGAAAAACTGCCCACCGTCACATTAGCTTCCCAAACACAGATAGACGACGGCACTACAGTGGCGACTACCGGTTACCCTATGGGGGGGATATTAGGACTCTATGCAGCAACCCACCAAGGTATTATTGCGGCATTTACCCCCAGCATCACGGCGGCCAAGAATAGTCAGCAAATTTCTGAACGATTCTTGCAGGGATTGCGTAATCGATTCATGATATATCAGCTGGATATTGTTGCTTACCCGGGTAACAGTGGTAGTCCGGTGTATCTGGCAGAAACCGGCGAAGTTTTTGCGGTTATCAACAAAGTATTTGTTAAACAAACCAAGGAATCGGCCATTAGCAACCCCAGTGGCATTACTTATGCTATACCGGTTGAGCACATTTATGCGTTAGCCGAAAAACATAATATTCCTTTAGAGTAAATCCTATACCCTTTAGCTTGAGAATATCGTTTCCTTGCATAATAAAGTGTGCAAACATCATTAAAAAATGAGCGTAGTATTTGTATGTCAGTAGAATTTAAAAAGATTGGAGTCATAGGCTTAGGCTATGTTGGCTTACCGCTAGCCGTGGCTTTTGGCAAGTACCGACCCACAGTGGGTTTTGATATTAACACCCGTCGGGTTGAAGAACTTCAAAACGGTACTGATCACACTTTGGAGGTGTCGTCACAGGAACTGCAGGAAGCAAAAGAACTGTCGTTTTCTGCCGACAAACATGCGTTGTCAGAGTGCGATGTCATTATTGTGACTGTGCCTACGCCAATCGATCGGAACAAGCAGCCGGATATGACGCCTCTGCACAAAGCCAGCGAAATGATTGGTGAAGTCATTACCGCCAACAGTGTGGTGATTTACGAGTCTACGGTATATCCGGGCGCCACCGAAGAATATTGCATTCCGCTTATCGAAAAAGTATCAGGGCTGACTTATAACGAGGATTTTTACGCTGGCTACAGCCCGGAGCGGATTAACCCCGGGGACAAAACCCACCGCCTGGAGTCGATTGTTAAGGTAACTTCCGGCAGCACGCCAGAAATTGCAAACCAGGTTGACGCCCTGTATCAGGAAATTATTAAAGCTGGTACTCACAAAGCTTCTTCTATCAAGGTAGCCGAAGCGGCCAAGGTCATTGAGAATACGCAACGGGATCTGAACATTGCGCTGATTAATGAGTTAGCCATGATTTTTGAAAAAGCCGGCATTGATACCGAAGAAGTCCTGGAAGCTGCAGGCAGCAAATGGAATTTCCTGCCGTTTCGTCCCGGGCTGGTTGGCGGCCACTGTATAGGTGTAGATCCTTATTATCTTACCCACAAAGCTGAAGAGTTAGGTCACCATCCTGATGTTATTCTGGCCGGGCGTCGCATTAACGACAAAATGGGCGAGTATGTGGTCTCCCGCCTGGTAAAAACCATGCTTAAAAAGCAGATTATGGTGAACGGCGGCAATATTTTGCTGTTAGGTATCACATTTAAGGAAAACTGCCCGGACATACGCAATACTAAAGTGGTGGATATTGCCACTGAGCTGAATGAATACAATGTGAATCTGGATATTTACGACCCTTGGGCAAACCCGGATGAAGTGCGTAGTGAGTATGGCCTTGAACTGGTAGATGCCCCTGAAAAAGGCAAATACGATGCAGTGATCGCAGCGGTAGGACATCATCAGTTCAAGTCATTGTCTAAAGAGGATTTACGAGCTCTGTGTAAGCCCGACAGTGTGGTCTTCGATTTAAAATATATGTTTGATAAATCAAGCGTAGATATACGCTTATAAGGAATTTGTAAAATGAAAGTGCTTGTTACCGGAGCGGCAGGTTTTATCGGCTCGCATGTCTCAATGTATTTGCTTGAGCGTGGCGATGAAGTGGTAGGGCTCGACAACCTGAATGACTATTACGACCCGACACTGAAAGAAGCGCGCCTGGAGCGTATTAAAGCGTTACCCAGCGCCGACAATTTCCGCTTTGTTAAAATGGCAGTGGAAGATCGTGATGGCATGGAAAACCTGTTTGCCGAAGAAAAATTCGACAAGGTGGTTCACCTTGCCGCCCAGGCAGGAGTTCGCTATTCCATCGAAAACCCTCATGCATACATCGATTCCAATATTGTTGGCTTTATGAACATATTGGAAGGGTGCCGGCACAATCAGGTTAAGCACCTGGTATATGCATCATCCAGTTCGGTTTATGGTGCCAACGAGAGTATGCCGTTTGCGGTTGAAGACAATGTCGATCACCCGATGTCCTTGTATGCGGCCAGCAAAAAAGCCAATGAGCTTATGGCGCACACCTACAGCAATCTTTATAACCTGCCTACAACCGGTTTACGCTTCTTTACCGTGTATGGCCCGTGGGGCCGTCCGGATATGGCGCTGTTCCTCTTTACCAAAGCGATTATGGAAGATGAGCCGATCAAGGTGTTTAACCACGGTAATCACCGCCGGGATTTCACCTATATTGATGACATCGTAGAAGGCATTATCCGCACCCTGGATACTACGGCAGCAGTGGATCCGAACTGGACCGGTGAGAACCCCAATCCGGGCTCAAGCAAGGTGCCGTGGAAGGTCTACAACATCGGGGCTCAGACGCCGGTCCAGCTGTTGTCCTATATTGAAACACTGGAAAATGCCCTGGGTAAAAAGGCCGAAAAAGAATTACTGCCTTTACAGCCTGGCGATGTGCCCGATACCTACGCGGATGTAGAAGCGCTGGTTAACGATACCGGCTATCGTCCTACTACAACCATTGAAACCGGCATCAACAACTTTGTGGCCTGGTATAAAGATTATTACAAGGTGTAAAGCCAGTAATAAGCTCTGACACAAAAAAGCGCATTGAGATGCGCTTTTTTTATGCGTATGACCCGTCCTGAATAGCGTTGACACTTTTCAAACTCAATCTAGAAAGTATAATAGAATCAGGTATAAAGAGAGCAAAATGCGATTTCCCCCTTTGCTGTTAAAATAGTTGTTGTGGGGCAGATGGAAAAACAGAGTTCACTTATAGGCAGGTGCAAGAACACATTGGGAGCCAGGGACGTCCAATCGTTATTAGCCTGGCTTTGTAAAAGCAGCAATATGCTCCAAATACTAGTCTCTGAGCCGATTCCTACGATGTTTACGAGTAGCTTCCAAGGGAATAATTGCTATTGTTCGGTGTGAATACCAGTTTGATATAGTTCAGTACTGCTAGATAGTAAACAGTACTGTAAAACAGTAAATTACCGCGCCACCTGTCTCAGTGGCTCACAAAGGGGCTTCAGTTCGCTTTCATAGAATGCTTCGGTAGCAGGTAGCTGGTCACGAATATTGTCCCTTATGGCATCAAGCATCACGGCAAACCCTGGCTTCATACTGCTAAGCAGTAATTCACGGTTGATATAATACGGCGCGCGCTTGCCATGATAATCAACCACGGGACCAATCTGTTCAAATTTGATTCCCACAAAGCTCATACTACGAGCCAGTCTGGGTTCCATCATAACAAATGCATGAGCTATATTGCCTTCAATGGCTGTAGCGGCGGCGGCAAAGTACAAGCCGATAGCGATAAACGGGAAACAGCGTAGTTCGGTTTCAGAGTAGGCCTGTTGATTGATCACACCCGTCGCGGCACCTGCAAACCTATCCATTTGACGCCGGCGGAATTGGGCGGGGACCGCCAGGCGAGAAATTTCACAGATATCCTTGCGGTCGAATTTGCTGGGGTTCAGGTCCTGCCGGGTTATTGAATTAAGACAATATTTTTCGATGGGTAATTGTTCGTCATCCTGTAACGGCCGAACGATTCTGACGGTTCCGGCTAACTCGTTACTATTAAGATGGCGAATCAAACAATGCCGGGAATAGTGATCAAACTCATCGATTTCGAGACCATCGGCGGCTACCGGCTCAAATTTCAGCTCTTCACAATATACCTTGTGGCGGATTTTGAAAACCTCGTCCCGCAGTTCATGGGTACTAGCCATAACGGGGGTCAGATAGGTGCCAAAATGTGACGAAATATAGTGTGCTTCACGCAGTTGCTGATAACCTTTGTATAGCTTGCCCAGCTTAGATCTGCTTACCCGCCGGGTAAGGTTACTCATAATTGTTTGTTTGTTAGTCATAACCAAAACTACTGAAGTTGATTTCTTCCACACCCATGCGTTCCGTGCATGGCACTAATCAGACTATTATTGTACCCAGAAGGCATGTCTTTAAGTCTGGTCCCAGTATGCTCAAATTCCAAGCACACTTCATTACACTATAGACTATTATACGTATTCACATTTATACCAGTGTTGTCTCAGGATAGCGCGCAGGATATTGAAAATACACCAAAAGATGCTGGTTTAAGGGTCATTTATGGTCTATGTGAATAGTAAAATTTATATCCGTGAGTACAAAATAGGTTTTCAGAAAAACACCTAAAAAAGGCTGAGTAAATTATCAGCCTTTTGTAGATTAGTACAATTACCTTCAGATTCGGGCGGAATATTTCTATTCGGGGTGTTGTTGCAGATACTGTTTCATCTGGCGACGGCGGGCATGTAATAAAGGCTCGGTATAACCACTGGGCTGGCTGGTACCTTCAAAGATCAGATCCCGGGCAGTTTCGTATCCTAAGGTTAAGCCGTTTTCGCCGGTCATAGGGATATAGCCCGGATCGTCACTATTTTGCTCATCAACAAGTCTGGCCATACGCTGTAGGCTTTGCTCAACCTGTTCGGAACTCACGACCTTGTGTACCAGCCAATTAGCAATATGCTGCGAAGAGATGCGCAGCGTGGCGCGATCTTCCATAAGCCCGGTGTTATCTATATCCGGTACTTTCGAACAGCCAATTCCCTGATGCACCCAGCGCACAACGTAGCCAAGAATACCTTGTACATTATTGTCCAGCTCTCTTTGACACTCCTGCTGGTTAAGTTTTTTTCCCGCCTTCAATAAGGGCAGAGTGAGCATATCTGGTAAATAGTTATGGTGGTGTTGGGCCAGCGAAGGATGTAATGCCAGTACATCAATCTGATGATAATGCAGGGCATGCAAAGTCGCCGCAGTGGGCGAGGGGACCCAGGCTGTATTGGCGCCTGCCTGCAGATGAGCAATCTTAGTTTCCATCATTGCCTGCATGTTATCCGGTACCGGCCACATGCCTTTACCTATCTGGGCTTTTCCTGATAACCCGCACTCGAGTCCGGTGGCAACATTGGCTTTTTCGTAAGCAGCAATCCACGGACGGTTTTTCAGCTCACCTTTGGGCGCAAACGGGCCGGCGTACATGGAGGTATGAATCTCATCGCCGGTGCGATCTAAAAAGCCGGTATTTATAAAGACAACCCGGCTGGCTGCCTCAGCAATACAGGCTTTAAGGTTTACGCTGGTACGGCGCTCTTCATCCATGATACCCATTTTCAACGTATTAGCCGGTAAGCCGATAGCGTCTTCTACTGCACTGAACACGGTATTGGTGAAGGCGACTTCCTCAGGCCCGTGCATCTTAGGCTTAACAATATACACGCTACCATGACGGGAGTTGCGTTGGGACTGGGTGCTGTAAATGTCGTGTAAGGCGATGGTGGCGGTGATCATTGCGTCCATCAGGCCTTCATATACCGGGGTATTGTCCAGTAAAATGGCATCGTTTTGCATCAGGTGCCCGACATTGCGGATAAACATCAGACTACGGCCTTTGAGGGTTATCGCTGAGTCTGTGGAAGCGCTTTTATACTCGCGGTCGGGATTCATCCGGCGGGTTTGGGTTTTGCCCTGTTTTTGGACTTCTACGCTCAAATCCCCCCGCATCAGTCCCAGCCAGTTTTGATAGACCAGGGCTTTATCCTGCGCATCCACTGCTGCCACCGAGTCTTCACAATCCATAATGGTGGTTAGCGCTGATTCGACCAAAATGTCGTTAAGACCCGCCTGATCATGCCTGCCGATAGCGGCTTTTCGATCAATCTGTAGTTCAAAGTGCAAGCCATTATGTTCCAGTAACACAGCTGTTAGCGCGTCAGCTGTGCCCTGATAGCCCTTGAAGGCAGAGTGTTTCTGTAGGGTGGTGGTACGGTTTTCGGTAAGCGAAATCTTTAGCTGATGGTCTTCGATTTTGTAGGCACAGACTTCAGCGTGAGAGCCGGTGACTAAGGGCAGAGTGTCATCCAGCCAGCGTTTGGCTTTTTCAATGACTGCCTGGCCGCGCTGAGGGTTATAGTCATTGCCTGGGGCCAGGTTGCCGCCGGTATCAATAACATCGGTGCCGTAAAAGGCATCATAAAGACTGCCCCAGCGAGCATTAACAGCGTTCAGGGCGTAACGGGCATTATTAATAGGCACCACCAGTTGCGGACCTGCCCTGGTGGCGATCTCTTCATCGACCTTATCAGTGGTAATGCTGACTTCAGCGGGTGGGGAGACCAGATAGCCGATATCTTCTAAAAAGGCTTTGCTGCGGGCAGGATCTGCCGAACCTTCAGGCTGTTGTCGGTACCAGGTATCGAGCCGTTGTTGTAATGCTTCGCGGGTGTTAAGCAAAGCCTGGTTCTGCGGCGTAAGTCTGACCAGTAGGGTTTCGAACGCCGACCAGAAATGTTCGGCGTCAAGGTGGGTGCCCGGCAACACCTGCTTATTAATAAAGTCATGTAGTACCGAAGCAATATTAAGACGTCCCTGGGCAATATAGTCTTGCATAGTTCTCTCCACATCTTTGTGTACCAAGGCGATATAATCAGCCTATTTGTTTCAGTGTAGAGACTATTACTACGTTTTATTAATTTATGGCTGCTATATCTGCCATTTATCCTGTGAATGGGTCCTGCTGATTCATGTGTTCCGCTACGTCACTGATTAATCGCCGTAGCCAGATATGCCCCGCATCATGGTGTAACAGTGCACTCCAGGCCATTTTTAATGCAATTGGCGGAATGTCAAAAGGGGGCGCTTTCAAAACCACTTGTGGATCGTCATTAAACAAGCGCGCCGCTTTGGTGGGTAACGTAGCAATAAGGTTTTGAGTTTTGGCCATTTGCAGCGCAGCGTGGTAATGGCGGGTAAACACCCGAATGTCTCGCTGTTTGCCTAACTTGGTGAGTTCGGCATCGACCCACCCGAGCTTTTGCACCTCATTGGGATCAATGCCCACACCGACGCCGAAGCCGGTTTTACTGACCCAGATGTGACGAGACTCCAAGTAGCCGGGTAAGTCCCAGTTGGTGGCCAGCGGATGATCAGCGCTAAGCACACAGCTGAACGTGTCATACCAGATGACTTTTTGATGGAAAGACAGCGGCAGCTCTTCAAACCGGTTGATGGCCATATCGACTTTGCCCTGTTCAACATCGTGAAAGGTCACATCGCTGGGGGTGATAAGGTCCAGAGTGATATTGGGAGCCTGCACCGCCAGCTCGCTCAATAAGCCTAACAGCAGGGTGCTTTCAGCATAATCGCTGGTCATAATTCGAAAAGTGCGGCGACTCGAGGCCGGGTCAAAATCCGTCTCTGGCTGGATAGAGCTTTCCAGTCGGCTGAGCACATCCCGGATGACTGGCTGTAATTCCAATGCTCGCTTGGTGGGGGTCATGCCATCACTGGTGCGCACCAGTAACGGATCTTTAAATAGATCGCGAAGTCGTTTTAAACCGTTACTCATAGCAGGCTGAGTAATGCTTAGCTGGTTTGCCGCGCGGGTCACGCTGCCTTCACGTAGCAATACATCCAGATACACCAGCAAATTTAAATCGACTTTGGCAATATTCATAATCAAAACATCTTGTTCGGGGTGATGGGATAACCGCAGTATAAATACAATACGAGTCTGTGTCAGAAGTGTTTGTGCTTGTAAGTTATGGAAAAATTACTTCGCAATCCAACGCGGGTGCTGGAGCAGGCCTACAAAATAACAAAGCCCCTTAACGGGGCCTTGTTAGGTGTTGTCGCAAGGTTGTCGTTTCAGAAAAGCTAATCAGACATCAAACTGATTCATGGTGTTGTCATCACCTGAGGCTTTAAGTGCTGCTTCACCGGAAAAGTATTCTTTATGGGTGTCGCCCAAATCTGAGCCGGCCATAGCCTGATGCTTAACACACGCCAGACCTTCACGGATTTCCTTACGCTGCACGCCTTTTACATAAGCCAGCATACCTTCTTCACCAAAATAGCCCTTGGCCAGGTTATCGGTAGACAGCGCCGTGGTGTGATAAGTCGGCAGGGTAATCAGGTGATGGAAAATACCGGCTTCACGCGCCGCATCCTGCTGGAAGCTCTGAATTTTCTGATCGGCTTCCAACGCCAGCTCGGTCTCGTCGTATTGTGCTGACATCAGTTTTGCCCGGTCGAAGGCGCTAACATCCTTGCCTTCCTGCTGCCATGCATCAAAGACCTGCTGACGGAAGTTCAGGGTCCAGTTAAACGACGGCGAATTGTTGTAGACCAGCTTGGCATCGGGCACCACTTTGCGAATCGCATTTACCATTTCGGCTATCTGACCCACGTGGGGTTTTTCGGTTTCTATCCACAACAGATCGGCGCCATGCTGTAGAGAGGTAATGCAGTCAAGTACGACCCGGTCCACACCTGTATCGGCTTTGAAGCGAAATAGACCATTGGGCAGACGTACCGGTTTAACCAGCTTGTTATCTTGTTTTAAGGTCAGGTCGCCTTCGTTTAATTCTTCGATGCTGGTAACTTCCTGGGTATCTAAAAACGCATTGTATTTAGCCGCCAGGTCGCCAGGTTTAGCTGAAACAGGAATTTTTTGAGTCAGCCCCGCGCCCAGTGAATCAGTACGGGCAACAATCACGCCGTCATCCACCCCCAGTTCTAAAAAGGCATAACGAACTGCGTTGATTTTTGCCAGAAAATCTTCGTGCGGCACCGTAACTTTGCCGTCCTGGTGGCCGCACTGTTTCGCGTCAGACACCTGGTTTTCTATCTGAATACAACATGCCCCGGCTTCAATCATTTTTTTGGCCAGCAAATAGGTTGCTTCTTCGTTACCAAATCCGGCGTCAATATCGGCAATAATGGGTACTACATGCGTTTCGAAATTATCAATTTGTTGTTGAATCGCGGTGGTATCCTGGCCCTGAGCGCGGCCCTCATCAAGCTGTTTAAACAACTTGCCCAGCTCCTGGGCGTCAGCCTGACGCAAAAAGGTATAAAGCTCTTCAATCAGACTCGCCACTGAGGTTTTTTCATGCATAGACTGGTCGGGCAGGGGGCCGAACTCAGAGCGTAGAGCCGCTACCATCCACCCTGAAAGATACAGGTAACTTTTGCTGGTAGTGCCCTGATGCTTTTTAACCGCCAACATTTTCTGCTGGCCTACAAAGCCATGCCAGCAGCCTAGTGACTGAGTGTACTGCGACGGGTCAGCGTCATATTCAGCCATATCTTTACGCATAATAGCGGCGGTATAGCGAGCAATATCAAGTCCGGTTTTAAAGCGATTCTGAGCTTTCATGCGTGCTGCAAAATCAGGGTTAATACCTTCCCAGGTGCCTTTATGGGTAGATTTTAAAGTAGCGATTGCGTCAATATCTTGCTGAAACTGCGACATGTCGTGCTCCCGATGTCTTGTTATATAGTGGCTGAAGGGGTTATCCGACAGCTAAGTTCGTAAGGTCCATTTAACTGTAGCGTTCAGAATTAAATAAAAGAAATATATAAATAGTATATTGCCCATAACTACGATGAATGCGTAGGGCGCTTAAAATTCGGGAACCTATGAACACGTACGCGCAAAGCTGGAGCTATCAGCAAAAGAGCTTAAAGGCGAGGCACAGGAATAGGTACAAATGAGGGAAAAGGGCTGGCCGGGCAAACCCTGGCGGGGCCGGCGTCGCTATGGAAGTATGACTTAAGCTGATAGCCACACTTTTGTCTTTCTGGAATTATCCTCCTACTTCCTACTTCCTACTTCCTACTTCCTACTTCCTACCTTCGTCGTTGTTCAGTAACAACAACGAATACTAATAAAGAGCTCAGTAATAGCCGCGATGTGGGTAAAGGCCACTGGAATGTGTGATGGGGGATAAACTTGGGGCCGGGGTTATCTGCCTTTGCAGATGCCAGGTGGTGAAGGACTTCCATATTATAATATGGTTTGCCGGCACGCCCGCCACCATAATGTCTGTGTCAGGTGTTTTTCTGCGCATTTGACGTCTGGTTACACGGGCGCTCTACGCAGTCGATTATTTAACCGTTGTTTTTTAGCCGCTTAACTAATTTGGTTGGTGCTGGCGGCTCGGGTGCATTACACTAATCCGGATTATTTTTCACGGATGTACTCATGTTACGAAAACTCACCTTTATTTCAATGGTTGGGATAGCGGCTTTGCAAGGTTGTGCCCAATCCGGCTCTAATCAGATGAGCGGAGATAGCCAGCCGTCTGCCCCCCAAACCCCTAAAAATATAATTATGGTGGTGGCTGATGGTATGGGCCCTGCCTATACTACCGCGTATCGTAATTTTGCCGATGATCCGGCCACCCCCCAGATTGAGCATGTCGTGTTCGACAATATTCTGGTGGGTAATGCCTCAACGTATCCTGCGTCTGTATCCGGTTATGTAACAGATTCAGCGGCCGGGGCGACGGCTCTGGCTACGGGTGTCAAATCCTACAACGGCGCTATCGGGGTCGATGTCAACAAACTCCCCGTAGAGTCGGTAATGCATCGGGCTAAAATTCGGGGTCTGCGCACCGGCTTGGCGGTGACGTCGCAGATCAACCATGCTACACCGGCTTCTTATGTCGCACACAATGAAAGCCGTCATAACTACAATGCTATTGCTAACAGCTATTTTGATGAAAAGCTGGATGGGGAATTTGTGGCGGATGTGATGTTAGGCGGCGGGGTTCAGTACTTTGAACGCGAAGATCGTGATCTGGTAGCTGAATTTATTGATGCCGATTACGAGTATGTCGATAGCTATAACAAGCTGGCCACCTTACCAGCAGGCACAAACGTACTGGGATTATTTGCGCCGAAAGGTTTGCCCCCGGCATTGGATGATTCACGGGCCACACGTCTGGCTTATCTGACCGAACACGCCATTAAGCATCTTGAAAATGAGCAAGGTTACTTTTTGCTGGTCGAAGCCAGTCAGGTTGACTGGGCAGGGCATTCCAATGACATAGGCTCAGCAATGGCGGAGATGAGCGATTTGGCCGCGACGCTCAAATTTCTGAAGCAGTATGTCAGTGATAACCCCGATACTCTGGTGGTACTCACAGCTGACCATAGCACCGGCGGACTGACGATTGGTGCAAATGGCGATTATCTGTGGTTCCCTGAGTATTTGCGCTCAATGAAATCCTCGGCCGAAAGTATTGCCCGTAATCTGGTAGATGTGGATCAGCCTCTGGCCTACGTCAGTCAGCAGCTAGGCTTTGCCTTTGATGAAAATGATAATAAGTTTTTAGAAAAAGTCATTGCTAACCAGGATGTTAAAGCCCGCGAAGCCGGACTTAAACAGTTTTTGGATATGAAAACAAATACGGGTTGGACATCCAGTGGCCATACCGGCGTAGATGTGGAAGTTTTTGCATTTGGCGCAGGCAGCCAGGCATTCGCCGGACAGCTGGATAATACCGATATTGCTGTGCAGCTTAAGCAGTTTGTAGATGGCTCGGCTGTGGCTAAAGGTGAACAGCCTGCCCCGGTAACTCAGCCGCAAAATGAAAATTCTGAACGCCCCTGCGACTTCAAAGAAGACTGGCGCTGCTTATAAGGTAACCGCCAGATAACACGCGTCATCGCACAATAAAAAAAGGCCGGTTACTTTGAAGTAACCGGCCTTTTTTGTTAGCGCTGCCTTATTCTGAAATACGTTTTTAATTGTTCAAAAAAGTATCAAGATCTTCGCCGGTAATCTTGGATATCTGGCTGAATAGGTACCACAGCGCGGTAATCAGCAAGATGGTGCTGGGGATAACAATCACCGGATAACTTAATGCCGTCATGCGGCCCAGCTCTTCAGTATAAGCCGTGGTACCTGGCTCACTGACCAGAATCATTTTGGCCAGAATATAGTTAAGGGCGGAAGAGACAAAAAACGAAGTCGCCACAATGTAGGAGCTGTTTGCCACCTTACGGCGAAACTCAGACTGTTTATTTTTCTTGTCCAGGGCGTCGTTTAATGCCGGCCAGTTAATAATATTGTCGTTCAGGATCAGCATGCGCACCAGGGGCTTTTTGGTGTATTGAGTCGCCAACACTGCCAGTCCGATTAAGGCTGGAATTGCGGCTTCTTTTATCGCAATATATTCAGCCGGTAACTTAAGCAGGCTGATACCACCGGTAAGCAATACGCTCACAATACCTAATATGGAAAAACCATTTATTTTGCCGGATTGTTTCAGATCCCAAAGCCCGTAGCCGATGGGAAAAGCCAGCGCGGCAACAATACTCCAGGCCGGGCCCAGGTATTCCGGGGCACTGCCGTAACTCATTACTACCACAGGGATGATGATATTAAAGGCTAAATTGCCAAAAAAGCCCTGATTTTGTTTTTGTTTTGTTTGCTCTGCCGAGGCCATGACTACTTCACTTAACTTGTATTAAAAGCATTTCCAGAAAAACACAAAGGATGGCGTCCGCCAGTCCATAATCTTATTATAACAGTGCATTTTATTACGCACATCCCGTGCCATCTAACTGAGTATAATTATTCCGTTCGAAGACTACTGCTCTGCGAGGGGGAGAGCACTTACACCGTTTGTTTGGCGCCCCATTTCCAGGCCGCCAGTAAACCGGCAATAAATCCAAACAGGTGGTACTCATAAGAGACAAAGTCTTTGCCCGGCAGAATACCCATTAATAAACCACCGTACAGAATAGCCACCAGTACTGAAATAATAATGTAGGGAATGCGACGGGTCATAAACCCTGCCAGCAATAAAAAACCAAAGTACCCGTATACAATGCCACTGGCGCCGACATGAAAGGCAGAACGACCAAATAGCCACACACACAGACCCGATAGCAAAAACACGGTTAGCGTAACCCAGCCAAAAGTGCGCTTACCCCATTGTAGTGTAAGCCACATAAACAACATCAGCGGCACCAGGTTAGTAATCAGGTGGGTAGGCGAGCCATGTATAAAGGGCGCGGTAAAGATATGCCACCAGCCAGGGATAAAGCGCGGCATAATACCCAGGGTGCCTAAGCTACGCATGGTCAGCAAATTGATAATTTCGATAACGACCAGCACGGCGCCGATAATAACCAGAAACCGGGCCTGTTGTTTAAGTTTGGGTAATTGATTCATAAAATGATATGCGGTACAAAACGCGAAAGATCCTGCGTGATCAAAGAGGTATCCTCTCTGACAGAAATGCCTGCGGGCAGGTTATCTACCAGCCAGCTACCTATAAGCGTATAATTACGGGAAAAACAGGGAAGCGGATGAAACGCCTGTAAAATAAATCCTTCTTCACCGTATGGCCCCGCCGACAGGGTACGCTCGCGGCTGTCTTCCAGTAACGATATGTTGGCACCTTCCCGGGAATACAGTGGTTTTTTAACCCACTTTCCAGATAGTGACGCCTTCGGGTCATCTGCAAAAAAAGCCGGCAGCAGGTTAGGGTGGTCTGGAAACATTTTCCAAAGCTGCGGTAGCAGTGCTTTATTGGACAATACCGATTTCCACATCGGCTCAAGCCAGTTAACGTCTGCCTGAGGTAACGCTGCGGCAAACTCTTCGCGCAACATAAATTCCCAAGGGTACAGTTTAAAGCAATCGGTGATAGGCGCGTTATTCAGGTCGGTAAATACCTGGGTGTCGGCCAGGCCTATATCTTCAATAAACACAAAGTCGGTGGTGATGCCCGCCGCGCTGGCGCAATCTTGCAGGTACTGTACCGTGCCCCGATCTTCTTCGGTATCCTGACAACAGGCAAAGTGCATTTGTTCTATATTGTACCAGCGGGCAATATCGGCAAACCGATGAACCAGTTTTTCCTGTAGCGAGTTAAACTGATCAGCTCCGCGAGACAATACCCCGCGCTCTACCTGTTGTTCTAACCACAACCATTGCCAGAATCCGGTTTCGTACAAAGACGTAGGCGTGTCGGCATTGTTTTCCAGTAATTTGGCAGAGCCGTTACCGTCGTAAACTAAATCGAGACGCGAGTACAGCGAGGGATCCCGATGTTGCCAGGACTGGCGAACTAAGTCCCAGCACTGTGTCGGAATCTGGAAGCGGGTTAATAGCTCTTCGCTGTGGACGACTTCATCAACGACTGCCAGACACATCTGGTGAAGGTCAGCGGTGGGGGCTTCTAAATCGTTCTCGATTTGCCTCAGAGAAAACTGATAATACAGCGATTCATCCCAGTAGGGTTCGTTGTACATCGTGTGAAAATGAAAGCCGTACTGAGCAGCCTGCTGTTTCCAGTCAGGCCGCTCGGCTATAGTGTGGCGCAGCAATCAGCCACCCCAGCCACTGGATCGGGACTTACTGCCCCAGCTTGATTTTGCCCTGACCGAACTTCCAAAGCCGCCACGACTCATGGTGCGTGTCACTGTGGGTTTGGGCTTAAAGCGTTTGGGACTTACCCGGTAGCTGCGCTTACGAATATCACCATCAAATACATGACCATCGGCGCTCACCCAGCGTGAACGAAATGACGAGTAGGGCGAGTACGAGGTAAATAGCGGCTGGGAGTAATAGCTGCGCGGTGACAGAAGCTGGCTCACCATATAACCAGCCATAAAAGGCATAAAAAATGAACCGGAATCATTAGAAACCTGGCGGCACTGATTTGGCCCGAATTCGTATTCGCAGTCATTTTCAGAAGAAAATTTCGGGCTGGTACGCGCAGCTTCTTCAACGGCCTGCTGGTAAGCCGCCTGACATTGCTGCCGGGCATCAGGATAGTCCTGATTACAGTCATCCACCGACGTGTATACTTTAGCTGGCTGCCGATCATCGGCACAGGCGCTTAAAAACACACTGGCCACACCCAGCGCCAGCGGTTTTACTGCAAAACCTTTGCGCATTCGCGACAAGTCGATCCGTTTGGTGCGTTTTAATGAGGTCATATCTGCCTCCTGCTTAATAGGTCATACAGGCCGCATTAAGCAGGCCTACGGCAATCGACATGGCGGCCAACATGGTGCCCGCAGATATTTCGTTATTATCGATACGCTCGGCAATACGCGGCATAAAGCTAAACCGAAGCAGGGCAAAGGCCAAAGACTGAGCCACAATGGCCACCACACCCCAGATAGCAAAATCCACCACGCCTAATGAGTTTGCTGCAGCACCGGATAAAGCCAGAGAAAAGCCTACGATAGCACCACCAAAACCAATGGCAGCGGCCACATTTTTATCTTCTTTTACCAGCTTCCATTCGTCATGGGGGGTAACCAGGGCGTAAATAAATTTAAAAACAAATAAAAATACCACCGAAAGCACAAAATACAGGGCAAAGTTATCCAGCCCCGCCAGTGATGCCATAATCGTGTCCATTCAATATTCCTCTAGCCGTTAATTGTTAAGTCAGTGGGCTGTACATCAAAGCCGGTACTGATCACCAGACACCGATCTTTATTTTGCCCAACTATTTTTTCTTCGCCCGCTACCAACAAAGATTCGTAGCGGTTGTTATCCAGCTCGCGTTCATACAGCATCATAAACTGATCGGTGGTGCTTGTATCGCCATCTTCTTCGTAAGTGGTCTCGGTCACGGCAACCGGAGGCGAGGTGTCGCCCACAGCATCCCATACCCGGGTAAAGGTATGGCCATTCAAATTGTAGGTAGGCTGAGATATCAGATTATCCAGACTGTGCTGCCATTGCCGGTCATCCCCGATGGTCTGGGTTTCGTAAAAATGCCAGAGTTTTACGTCAGTAATATGGTTTTCGGTCAGTCCGCCATCAGTAACGACCTGTAAAAAAGCCTCGTCATCAGTATAGAAGCGTAACATGGTGCCGCCCGAGTCCAGATTGGCCTGGCCCACAGCCTGAATCAGTTGTGAGCGTGCACAGCTTTCAATGGTCAGTTCAGGCTCGAGCAATTTAAGCTTCAGGTCAGCCAGTTCAAACGAACCACCCAGATAAAGCCCCATAATTTCCGGCGCTTTAGGGGTGTCCGGGGTTTTGTCTTTACCAAACAATTTACTGAACATGAGTTGCTCCTGTGAAAAGAATTACTGTGCCAGTCTGGCCCAGTCAATATTGTAGATACGCGAACTGGCGATATAAAACAGCGTATCTTTGGGCGACAACTGTTCATCAAAGTCGGGGTTAACCACCATGTTCTGATACACCCCACCTGGTGCGTAACCAATTAAAATCGCATCGTGGTGCTGCTTCAGGCCAATAAACAGCTGACCCACAGTCAGTGCCCCGCAATCGGATGGCAGGGCTACAGAAAATTGCGCCTGACCGGCATCCACACTTAGCAAATCGTGGTGCAACATACTCGAGCCAGGGTCAAACACCGACTTAGCCAACATTTCTACCGCCACGCTTGGCGTACATTCTACGTTGGGACAGTGGGTTTGCAACAAACTCACCAGTGAGTCATCGGTAAAATACGCTACTTGGTGGGCATCAGGGTTGCGCTTGGTGCAATATAAGGCGGTGGTCAGGGTGACATCATCCTGGGGGTTGTCGATAAGAATTACGCCGGCGTCAGCGACACAAGCCCGATCCATATCGGCATCTTTATTAAATGACTCGACATGCACAAACTCAATCTGACCGGGCAGAGGATTGGTTATATTGGCTTTTACACATAAAACAATTTCGGGTTTATCGGTCAGGTCTTCACGTTCTTTTAATAACAAATCAAGAAGTAATAATGTTTTTTGTTCATTCCAGCCGATGACCAGAATATGATTTTGTACCTGCAAGTTCTTCATTCCTGTCAGTCCTTTTTGCCATTGGTCGCTCACCCAGGCCGCTATCCGGCCAATGACCATAGCAAAGATACTTAACCCCGCCGGGATCACATACAGCGCGACAATAACCTTGCCGGCACTGGTCACCGGCGATAAATCTCCATACCCCACAGTAGACGCGGTTACGGCCAGCCAGTAAACAAATTCAATCTGGCTGGTGAGTTCGGTTTCGCCCGCCGCCAACAATAACGCGTAGCTGGTCAGTCCGTAAATTAGCGACATGACTACAATGGTGTACCAGCGGGACTCGCTGAAATACTTCACCATAAGTTTGCGAATATAGCTCCAGGAGCTTGCTGGCTGCGTAGTATCCTGCTTTTTCAAAACACGTGTGTCTCTGTCAACATGGAGGGCTTGCCTTTCAGAAAGGGTAAACCGGCTCCGGGGTAAAAACGGATAAGCTTACTTTACCTAAGCCCACAACAATGTCATCCCCAGCAGACTAAATTATTGTAAGGGCCTATATAAGTTCTTATACAAGGACTTATAAAAAAGGGCGCTTTGAGGCGCCCTTAGTAGTATTTATTACGGTTTACTTACCCAAAATACGGCTAAGCTCATCATCGGCAGACGTTTTGCCACCTTTGATACCAGCATCGGCCAAACGCTTTTCCAGGTCAGAAGAAGACTCTTCGCTGGCGAGTTCTTCAGCTGCTTCAAGCTCGGCATTGCGCAGCTTTTGCTTGTCCTGAATGCGCGATAACGACTCGGTGGCCGTTTTCATTTTGCTGTTGGCGCCCATGTGCCGTGAAGACACTGCAACCTGTGCTTTTTGAACGCTTTCAGTGGCTTTTACCATATCCACCTGTTGTTCAAGACGGCGTAGGTTAGCTTTGGCTTGCTGAATATTGCCCGCCAGTTGCTTTTCAGACTGTTGAAACTGGTCAAGATACGACTGTTCCTGAGCACGTTCTTCTTTCAATTCGGACACTTTCTGAGCACAATCCAGTGCCAGCTGGCGGTCGTTGTCTATGGCTTTACGGGCATGGGCTTCATATTCAGCAATTGATGCATCAAAGCTGTCTATTTTTTGCTGTGACAATTTGCGCTTGGCCAGAATTTGCGTACGGGCATGATCTGACTTACGTAATTCTTCTTTGGCTTCACGGATTTCCTGTTCCAGAATACGGATCGCCTGGCTATCGGCAACATTTTGCGCCGCTTCGGTGGCACCGCCTTTTACTGCGGTAATAAGTTTTTTCCAAACAGACATGTGCTGCTCCTGTAACTGTAATCGTTAGTGAAGATGGGTTTCGTAGGCATCTAAAAACGATGCGACATTTTGAAACAAAGTCTCAACTTCAATGACTATACTTTCTGCCTTTGACTGGGCACTCAAGGCACCAAAGGCGGTATAGTATTCTTCACCGTTGATATTGGATATGCCCACGGTGGTGAGCGGGAAAACCATATGAGTCGAAAGGATTTCATGATCCAGCGCTGCTTTGTCATTTACCTGGCTAGCCGAAAACAGCAGGCTTTCTACCAGAATTTGCTCGCCTGAAATCGCCAGCCAGGCATCAATGCCGTCCTGATTGGCTATCAATAAGCAGCCTTCTTCTTTGGTAACCACATAATCGTCGTATTCTTTTAACAAAGCTTCAAGCTGTGTCAGATCCCAGCTCATAGGGTTTCTCCTTTAATGGTAATGCGAAATGCGTGACCGTCACTGTACCCACAATTGTGTGGACCGCCAAGATTCACACGCTCAGTGTAGACAGGCTATGGGTGAATGGTCAATAATAAATAGTGTTCCAATGTGTAAATAAGTGTGTTTTTGTAAACAATAACTAACAAATGGTGATTATGTGACTACACAGAAAAATTGGCGTCTGTTAGTACAGCGCCTGTTAAAAGCGCAGATGAGCGTACGTGGGGTTAAATACCAACAGCTCAGCGAGCGGCTCGCCCAAATCGGCATAGAGCAAAGCGCTGACAATCTGCGCAACAAAGTGAATAAAGGCATAATGGGGGCAGATTTGCTGTTGCAAATACTCATGGTGTTAAATGTGCGATCGGTAGTAATGACCGATTTACAGGAAATCCTCGCTGATCTTGAAGACCAAGACGGGTAAACTAGGCGGCTGATTGCGGCCACGGCAATAAAACAGCATGAGCTTAAATAAATAAGATAAATAAAAACAGAAGGTTGCATGAGGGATGAAAAAAGGAGCCCGGTCAGCGTTCCGGGCCCCGAAAATAGGATTCTGTCGGAGAACGTCATCTCTATTTGAGCGCTATCTTAAACGGTTAAGTCAGAATGTATATTCTTTCACCGTATTGGTTAAAATATAAACGTATTAAGGGTTATACCTGCCGCTGCAGGAGTTCTTTTTCCATCAACAGGTTAGGTGCTGGTACCGTAAATGAAACTAAGTGACTTTAATTTTTCTTTGCCAGAAAAACTGATAGCAAAGTATCCAACAGAGCAGCGCAGTGCCAGTCGGCTAATGCATCTTGACGGTAAAACCGGTGCAGTTACGCATCGCATGTTTGCTGATATGACGGCGCTGGTGGAGCCAGGCGATTTGCTGATTTTCAACAATACCCGGGTGATTCCGGCCCGACTGAAAGGCCAAAAGGCGACTGGCGGGCAGGTTGAGGTCCTGGTTGAGCGTATCTTGGCCGATGACACTGTGCTGGCCCATGTGCGGGCAAGCAAAGCTCCCAAGGCCGGGGCGCAGCTGACGCTCGAAGAACATATTAAGGTAACTGTGCTGGGGCGTCAGGAGGCGTTGTTTCATTTACGCTTCGATAATGATGACAG
>VMHT01142443.1_pt1 | contig 21764 bp, 48 predicted proteins | sample 4693611 | NCBI WGS metagenome assembly VMHT01 (sample SAMN12280063, study PRJNA550983) | marine metagenome | isolation source: seawater sampled from same location over 5 years 0.02-0.2 micron viral filtrate | place: USA: collected off the coast of southern California halfway between the port... ...
AAATCGGAAAGTTTAGAACAGAATTGCGGTACAAATGAAAGCGAGTATTCAAATTTATATGGTGATTGGAAAGAAGGAAATGGAAACGAATGGAAACTAAGTAAATAGAATTTTCAATTCATTATTCATTCATAGAAAATTATTTTATACTTTAAGAACGGCAATATAATTCAAAACAATTCAAAACATAATTCTTAATAATTTATTATAATATTATAAAACATATATTTCCTATTCAAATCCTATAATTTCAAATGCCTACGAGCAACCCATTTCAAACTACCGATAAAGGATAAGCATACATACAATACATATATAAGTAATATACAATATATAAGTAAGAAATAAAGGAATATATAATAATCAACAAATAAGATAGAATGATGTTTACTAAGTCCACGCCTTTTCTCTTGCGATTAACCCACCCGCCAATTACATTCAAAATTATTTATTATTAGAATTTACCGCATTTTACCTTTTATTCTTATTACTCCAAATAAATAGTTGAACTTAATAATTGATTATACTTTATACAATATATAATAGAATAGAAAGACAAACAAAATGAACAAAATAAATAAATTATTCAAAAATATAAAAAATTATATAAAATTCGTGGCAGAGCTTGCAATGAATGTCGTGCGATTTGCGATTGATAGAATCCGAAATAAAGAAAACACAAATAAACATCAATACGAAAATCTAGCCACAAGAAGAGAAGCACAAATAAACGCAAATAAAGCAAAGCCAATTTATCAAGAAAGAAATTCACATGGGTTTCCTCAATCAATGCCAAATAATACCCACGCGAATTACAAACAAAATTTCATCAAATAAAGATATGAGTTGGGAGTTCTGTCTTATATGTAGTCTCTTAATTCTTGTAATTATAGAGGTTCTCGCCACTTAATTTTACGCAATTTTTCGTGCAGTTCGGGCTAGACCCACATCTATTCACTTTTTTTTCTTAAATTTTTACGAATTTCGTTGACTTTCACCAACCCATCTGTCAGTATAGAATAATGAATAAAACAGAAATGCTCAAGCAAAACATCGTTGATAAGCGTCTCACCCTTGCAACACTCATGTACAACGCATCTTCAGAAATGTCCGAAGAAGAAACCGAGGCGATGATGTCGGACTGCAAACGACTTCACCTCTTCGCAATGAACGGAGATCTGCAAGGAGCTTTAGACGGAACAGATCAACTCATAGATCAAATTCAAGAAAGGCTAAATAATGGATAATGATTTTTGGGGCAAGATGGAGAATGTATCTCAAATAATGTCAGAGCTAGAGGAAGAACATAAAAAATTCTTTTCAACAGATGAACAAATTCAACTTCTTAATTATAAACATAATTTTATAGAGTCATGTTTATTTTGGAATGAAGCAAATATAACTAGAGAAGAGTGCGAAAAAAGAATTCGATGGGAATATAATAATATGTTCGATAAGTTGGTTGAAATAATTGATAATAATGTAGAAGAATGGGAAAAGTTGGACGATAATAAGAATGACGAGTTCTGATAAAGGTTCGACCCTCATTACCGCACTTGAATCCACTTACGCTTGGAGATACATTTGTGACAATAGATTCGGAAAAGAAAATATCCAAATATTAGATTATTCGCCTAAAAATAAAGCGGATGTGGAGTGGCTAATCAACCAAGGGTACAATGCGGAAGCCTACTTCCCAAATAAAGACCCAAAGCCAACCAATAAGTACGAAATAATTATAAGCAAATATGTATTGAATAAAATTGATAATGATGTAAAGCGAAATAATGAATTATACAATATAGGAAAACACTCAACCGCAGATGGAACTTTATTCTTAGTATCAAGTAAAAGAAAAGAAAAAAAGCTAAGTGATTATATAATTGCATCAAATAAGCATTTTACAATATACATGATATAAAAAGTAAAGATAACTTTATCAAATAATAAATAAAATTGCGGGAGTAGCTCAGATGGATAGAGCATCTGCCTTCTAAGCAGAAAGTCGTGAGTTCGAGCCTCACCTTCCGTGCCAAAAAAAATCTCTTAAATTTTGAAAAAGCCTTGACATATAGGGTAGTATATGCGATAATATATAAACAATGGGAAAAGAAGCAGATAGAGAAAGAGCAATAATGCGAGAACTAATCAAACTTCACAAGAAAATTGATTATATTACAGATCAAGTAATAGAGCGACTCGACAAAATGTCAGGCGAGCAAGCCCAAAAAGAATTTCCGTTTGCACCAAAGCCAAACGAAGCAATACAATCAATAAGCATAAAGAAAAGGGAAAACAATGAGTAAATCGGCAACTTGCACACGCAATAGTAACATTCAACGCAAAATCCAAAACGGAAGCTATGTACACAACGGACGCTTTCGTGATTATGGAACTTTACCCGAAGACATTCCGTCTTGGGATCATAGAGCAAGAAGGCATGGAGAAGCCTTGCTCAAAGCAGAAAGAGCAATTCGCAAAACAAAATAGCTTGACATATAGCAAGGATTACCTTAGTATTGTCTTATGAATACAGCAGAAGCCTTTTTGCAAGATATAGAGCGTTCGATCAAGCAAGTGGAGAAAGATTCAAACTCTCAACCACGCAAGGGAATGATGGTTTACCTAGATAAGTCCACGCCAATTATGGTGCAGTACGCTAACGAAAGCTCATTCAACAAAGCAAAAACAATCTCGTCTCGCAAGGGGTCGCAATCTTGTCTTAGAAATGTAATTGATAATGGAGGAAGAACACAATGAGTGATGCAAAACAAAAATATGTAGAGTTCGATAAGCTAACTTGGGTAAGCACCAAGCAAATACCTTACATCGGAGAAGAAGTAAATGTCAAGATCAATGGTATTGGTCGTTCTGTGGTCAAGAAATACTTTGTTGAGCATGGCTTTATCGGGTTGATCGTTCAACCTTATAATCCACCTGCTTGGTATGTCAAGCAAAACGGAGCAGATGCAATATGTCATGTATTCCCTGCGGAAACCGAAGAGCTTCGTGAGTACAACGAAGAAGGAGAACATAACAAGGAATTCTATCAAGCAAGCCACGATGCAATGCGATGATTGATTCAGAAAACTTTTATCTCGTTCAGCAAATCGCTGACCTCCTCGAAAAGAAACTCGATCTCAAAGTAAAGGATCATGGTATGTGGAGAATACAATGCCTCATATGGGATACGCTAGAAGAGAAAGCCAATTACGAGAAATACGGATCAATAGCATTTACTACTGACTTAGATAATATGTCAGAAGAAGAAAAAGAATATATAACAACTAATAAGGAGAAAGAGAAAATTCATTTAGCCTAATATAAAAGAAAATAAAATTTGATAAAATAAGCTCGCTAACATAAAGCGTTGAGCGGGAAGCGGTTACGAAAATCGCCCACCGATTTTTATGCAACTGTCAAGCACTAAATCAAAAACTTTTTTTCAATTTCACGAAAAAAAAGGTTGACTCCACGCCAAAAACTGTCATACTATATATTATGAACTACGCACAAGAACAACTAGAATACCTTGAATGGAAGGCTCAACAAAAACAAGAACAACGCACTCACCCATGCGATATCGCAGTCGGAGTATACGCATTGGTGGATGATGATAGTCCTAGCGAATCGCCCTTATACTTTCAATCTCTTGATGGAGCAGTAAAGTGGGCAGAAGGCAGTTACCCTTACTCCAATGGGCATTGGTCTGTATACAGAATTGGCAACAAAGTTCTGTAACTTTTTCCTTGACAAAACACCTATAATTTGAGACAATATATTATGACACAAAGAAACGCACACATCGACACTCCCGAACAAATTGATGCTTTCAGAGCAAGAGTTTTACTAAGGGGGCTAAAACTAGAAACACTAGGAATGACAAAGCGAGGAGCCTCTTGTTATTCTATTATCAAGCAAGAGTATGGACTGAAGGGAAGTAAGCAAAAAGTTTACGATCAATTCAAGATTATGCTTGACATATAAGCCAAAATTTGAGAGAATAACATTATGCAGAAACTTGATAAGCTATACAAAATTGATTCCCTTGGCAAACTAAGGGAATGGACAATGGTAATTGATGGAGACTCATTCTACGCAGAGAAGGGTCTAGTTGGAGGCAAAATCGTATGCGATAAGCCTACGACTGCAATCGGCAAAAACGAAGGTAAGGTCAACGAGACTACCAACGAAGAGCAAGCGTTGCTTGAAGCACAAGCAAGACGAGACAAGAAACTCAAAGAAGGTTATGCTATTTCCCCAAAGGAAGCAGAAACAATGAGTTACTATGAACCAATGCTTGCACAAAAGTTTGAAGATAGAGAGAAAGAGATTCAATCTGTATTCGATGATGAATTGCGAGTTCTTTCCCAACCAAAGCTAGATGGCATTCGTTGCGTCATCCGTATGGAAGATGGGCAAATCGTTGCTCGTACTCGTAAAGGTAGAACTATCGACACTATCCCTCATGTAATTGAGGAACTGAGCGTATTCTTTGATTGCAACGAAGATGCTATACTTGATGGAGAGTTGTACAATCACGACTTGAAGCATGACTTCAACAAAATTGTTTCTCTTGTACGCAAAAAGACTCCTCAAAAGACTAAGGGAGACTCAGACAAAAGTTTCGCAAGAAAAGAGTCAAAGTATGCAGAGGCATTGATTGAGTCAAAGAACTTGATTCAGTATTGGGTTTATGATTGCCCAAAGTTGTCCAATGAGTATGATGAGTCAATTATCTTCTCAGCTAGAAATTTCATGTTGCAAGGAGAGTTCGCAGATGTGGTGGATGGGAATTTTGTCAAACTTGTAGAAACAGACGAATGTTACTCTTTCTTGTCGCTAGATCAAGGATACTCTTCATTCATGGAAAAAGGCTACGAAGGGCAAATGGTTCGCATTGATGCTCCATATGAGAGCAAGCGTTCAAAGTCCTTACTTAAGCGTAAAGAGTTTCAAGATGCAGAGTATAAGGTCACAGAGATTGACGAAGGCAACGGCAATCGTAGTGGTACTGCAAAACATTTGGTTTGCTATTGCGACAAAACAGAGCAAACTTTTCATGCAAACATCAAGGGCAACTTTGATTACCTTGCAGAAATCTTAGAAAACAAAGAATACTATATCGGCAAATTAGCCACAATCAAATTCTTTGAGCTTACTCCTGATGGAGTTCCACGCTTTCCTTATGCGATAGCATTTCGAGACTACGAATAAACTACTAACAAATTGCGAAAAATGATTGATCCAAAAAAAGTTACAGACTACAACAGAAACGAATGGCAACTGCAAGAATTCCTTATATATTGCGTGTGTGTTGCGGGCAAAAAGAGTGAAATTGAATCACCAAAGGTTCGCAAGTTTTGCATGGACGCAAGATTTGGATTCGGACTCAAGCCTTTCGAGCTTATACGCAAACTACTTTCGGTTTCTTCTGTAGAAGAAGATGGTTTGATGCAACACCTCAAGAAGCACAAGATTGCTCCTTATCAGCAACGCTACAATAGCTTGAAGGATATTGCAACCTTACTTGATCAAGATTTGAATAAAGTTAGTCTTGAAGACTTGCAAGAAGTTAGAGGTATTAGCACTAAGACATCTCGATTCTTCCTAACTCATTCAAGGGAGGATTTTGATGAACCCGTTCTTGATACTCATATCTTGCGTTTCCTTACTGATTTTGGATATCAAGATGTTCCTAAGTCTACCCCTCAGAACCCAAAGGTTTACGAAAAGTTCTCAAAGATATTCAAAAGCATTGCCTTGTTTGAAGGTAAGAGTGTTACTGATTTTGATCTAGAAGTATGGACTAAGTATTCCTACGGAAATTGATTGACAAGCACCACTAATTCTATATAATTACTATTATGATTACAAAAACTATTGCTAACAAAGAAACAAAAACGCAAAGAGCAGATCGTCATGCTGACATAATTGTCACCTCAGATAGGTACGCTCAAGTAGACAAATTCTTTTCAACTTTGAGTACTTCTCTCGTTGACAAGGAACATAAGTATTGGGAAGAGCTTGCCGTTCGTGACGATGCAGAATATTTTGATCGTTGGGTCTTTGCTATAATGAGTGTGCATACCACATGGGAAAGCAATGTGCGAGGTTACAATGATGCCATGAGCGATTTGTCATGGACGATATCGAAGCCTCGTCTAGAGAAAATGATTACTGATGCAAGAGTTGGGATCAACTTCAGAAGAAACAAAGGTCTTTGGCAACTCGTTCAGAAGTTTCGCTCAAACCCAAAACAATTTCACAAGAAAAAAGGTGAAACTTGGCAAGAGTGTCGTAATCGCCTTGTCGGCTCTATTTATGGATTAGGTCTTGCGAAGACTACATATGCAATCGCTCTTGGATTTCCTATTGAGGCACAACTTTGTTGCTTGGATGTTCACTTGTTGCGTTTTATGGGTCACGATCTCAAGAAAGGTCATGCAAGCTCAGAAAAAATGTATGTAGAGATGGAAAATGAATGGCTTGATCGTTGTGAGCGTTATGATGTTGCTCCAAATGTTGCAAGGGAAATTTATTGGAATAAAGTTCAAAATCGCAGAAACTCTCGCTATTGGTCTTACTGCCTTGAGCGATAAACAGAAAGGATCAAAAAATGGGTATACATCAAAATTCACCAAACCTAAACGCATTGATGGAAGAAGGAGATATTCCTAACGAGGCAATATATTATCCCGAATATGATAAGGCAATTGTGGGCTATACCACTAAAGGTCAAGTTGTCTACGATGTAGATACTTGCATTCAAGCCCTTGTAGATGATAATGATATGGGCTACGAGGAGGCTACAGAATATTTTTGGTTCAATACGGAAGGGGCTCATTTTGGAGACATGACCCCAATCTTCATCAACAGTCGAAGATCAGCGCTCTAATGGAAAACATTATTATGTTTTTCGCGTATTTCATAATTGCCTATTTACTTTTTCTTCAATATCGATAACATAACATGTGAACGAAGTTGAGATAGAAGAGTATTTCGAAGTAGTCGATTGGTTTGACAAACTAAAAGACGATGGAAAAGATATAGAGGAAATAGTGACTCAAATGTTTCAAATTTTTCCTATCACAAGCTCTAGGCTACTTCACCAAGGATTTTTTATGGCCATTTGCCTAAGGAACTGATAACCAGCGATTTGCAAAAATCGCCCACCGATTTTATTTAAAGCACGGAAAGCCTTGATTGTCAAGGACTTTCGCAAGAAAAAAAACTTAGTTTTATGCGATTTAGGGGTTGACTTCACAAGCTTTTCTGTCATACTATATATTATGAATCGCACTAAGAATGATGAAAGATATGACATCGACTTTGATCGCAAAGTCTTTGTCTACAAAAACTTGCACAAAGGTTGTTGGAGTATCAAGCAAGATGGTCTTGTCAAGGCTCACGCAACGGAGTTGACCCTTTATGGATGCAATATGAAAATCAACCGCAAGGGTAGAGAAAGAGTCTTAAGGGAAAAAAGAAAGAATGTTCATGCAGGAATAAAAGGTTACCTCAAGGATGCAGAACTTGAGCGTGTTTGGGGCGATTTGCCCGAAGATCAGTTTATTGAGATCACATACAATCCTTACAAGTATTCTTCATTCGTTCAGATCGAAGATAATGCTCCTCGTTGGTTTGCAATTATCGCAAAACTTGAAGAAAAAAGAGTGCTTATTGCTTGACAAAACGCATAAACCTAACTAGACTACTATAATGACACAATCCAAAATCAGAGAAGAAATTCTACAACTTGTAAAAGGCAACCTTGCATGGGCAGACCCAATGTCAAAAGTATGCCTCGATCAAAATCAATTGCATCCAAAAAAGTTTCCACTTGGAAGCACATTTCAATCAGCAGAAGAAGTCTTAGAAGATATCATTTGCGACTTGACATCCCTCCAAGATGAGATTAGAATAGAGTCTTCTTTTCAATCTGCACAACTATGAAAACACTATATATCGTAAGAGGACTTCCTGGAAGTGGCAAGTCTAGTCTAGCAAAGAAGGTTAGTGAGTCAGTATACTCTGCTGATGACTTCTTCACCAACAAGAAGGGTGAATACAATTTCAATGCCAAACTACTCGGCAAGGCACATGAGTGGTGTTGGGGCAAAGTAAGAGATGCAATGTTCATTGGAGCAAATGCAGTTGCCGTTGCCAACACTTTTACTCAAGCATGGGAGGCAGAAAAGTATTATCAGCTTGCAGAGGAGTACGGATACTCTGTCTTTGTAATTGAATGCTAAAATGACTTCGGTAATGTCCATGATGTACCACAAGAAAGCATTGACGCAATGAAACAAAGATGGGAAAAAGACTTGACTCCTATCGGAAATCTGTCATAATTGAATACATAACACTAAACAAAGGATAAAACTATGGGACTAGATCAATATGCTTACGCACAAGAAGGAGAAGAGCAAGAAGAAATTGCTTATTGGAGAAAACACAATCGACTGCAAGGTTGGATGGAAGAACTTTGGGAAGACAAAGGTAAACCAAACTTATCAGATGAAGCAAGTCCTATGGGCGATTTCAACTGCGTTCCCGTTGAGCTTACTTTGTCAGACCTTGAGCAACTTGAAGCTCATGTAGAAAACAAAGAATTGCCCGAAACAGGAGGATTCTTCTTTGGTAATGATTCTTTTTCTTGGGAAAAGGAAAACGGAGAAGAGTACGAAGAGAACGACTATTACTACAAGGCAGATGACCTTGAGTTTATCGGAAAAGCTCGTAAAGCTATCGAAGAAGGAAAAAAGGTATTCTACAACTGCTGGTGGTAAAAATGGAAGTACTAAAATCAATATTGGATCATTGGGGTTTTGTTGACTCAGAGCAACTTCCTGAGCTTGTCAAATACTTTCCCAATACTCCTCTTGTTATCAAATGGGGAGGAATGCCTAGGGAAAGAATTGAAGCGTCAAAGGTTGCAGAGCGAATCAAGATCGTAGAAGAAAGCGATCAAGATTATGTTCGTGAGGTATTTATCGAATCAGTTCATTTTCGCCAACTCAAAGAAGTTTTCGGCTTGACAAAGACTTCTTAATCTGACAGAATAATAATTATGGAAGAATACAACACATACATAGACGCTATATGCGAAAAAGACGAACTTGGCACATTGCCACCTTTGGATAACGAACCCGAATATGATGCAGACGCACAAACTTGGGGCTTATACTTTGGTTACGATGATCCCGTTTTTGGAGGAAAAGATATAGTTTGCTTGCATTTTGATAGCGAGCAAGACGCAATCCTTACTTCAAACAAGATTTCAAGCGATAGACATATTGCAATGATAGAACTAGAGAGAGAAAAGGCTGAAAAAGCAGAAAAAGCTCTTGACAAACAAGCCTAATTGTGGCATACTATATATTATGAAGATAAAAAAGAAAACAACTAAACTCGAAAACGCTATTACTAACCTTCTTGCTCGTGGCACAGCGATTGCAAGCTTTGATTATGACGGAGTTTCCCGTAATGTAATCATTGGTGCAAACGCATCATCTTTAGGAGATAGACAATGGGGTCAAATGACAAACAAGGCTATTATTGAACACAAGGGAAGAAAGTACCTTTCTGCTCGTGTCAATAACGATATCGGTTATGTGAAGGCATTCTCCCTAAGTAAAATTTCAAATTTTCAAGTTGACGGTTCAGTAGTGTGACCGTTTTTGGTTAGTGTGTGTTCATGGCGAGGGTCTGCGTAGCGGGCCCTCGCTTTTTTTGTGCCAAAAAATCGGCGGGCGATTTTCGTAACCAATTGAGCATCAAGGGGTTTAGCAGCAATTTTACAAAAAAACTTTCACGATTAAGCTTTTTTTTCTTGCAATTACCTCAAATTCTGCCATACTTATAGTTATGAAAGTGAGAGAGATAAAGATAAGAAAGACAATGATCTTTACCAAGGCTCGCCCTCATAAGGTAAAGAAGAACACATTACATCGCAAACAAAAACATAAGGAGAACCTCAATCATGTATCTTAACGAAGAGTATAACGAGAACGAAATCACTACCGCACTTGACGCAAACGAGCAAGCTATGGACTTGGTTTATGAGTTCGCAATCGCTCCAATGGAGAAAGAAATGACAGAAGAACAAGCCTACGCAATCGCTATTGCAGGTGCAACCTTCAAGACCATTGCCCAAAAAGCATACGCTTACGAAAAAATGCAAAAAGGTCAAAATTTGCAAAATTAGGGGTTGACAAACGCACATAAATTTGAGATAATTATAAACATAATCAAGATAACCCAACACAAAAAAATTATGAATAGACTAAACCTAAACATCTGCGGTGGCGAACATACAAAAGTGGGCTTCGATGAAGTCTGTGCAGTAGAAACTCCGCAAGCTACAGAAACTTGGCGTCCAATTAGCCATAGCTACCTTATCGACAGAGTTCGCACTCATCTCGATGACAACGGCTACGATATTGTCGCTGAAAACCACAACCTCGCTCGTTTCGGGCAACGCTACTTTGGACTATTCCAAGTGAATAGCAAGGATCGAGATCAAGGCGACAGAGGAACTATCCTCGGTCTTCGCAATGCTCACGACAAGTGCTTTCCTGCAGGACTCTGTGCAGGTGATGCTCCCTTCGTCTGTGATAACCTCATTTTTCACAATGAGATTGTCCTTGCTCGTAGGCATACCAAGAACATTATGACTGACCTTCCTCAAGTTATCGCTCGCACTATTGGCAAGCTATCGGGAATGTGGAATACGCAAGACAAGCGTATCGAATCCTATTCGGATTATGATGTCACCAATGCTCAAGCAAATGATCTTATCATTCGTGCTTATCAAGCAGGAGCGATCAGTAAGGCAAAAATTGCTGATGTTGTTCAGCAATGGGAAACTCCCGAACATCCCGAATTCAATGATAGGAATATGAATTCCTTGTATAATGGATTCACGGCAGTTCTTAGAGGAGGCATCATGCAGTTGCCAAAGCGTTCTGATGCTTTGCATTCTGTACTCGACTCTGAAGTGGGCTTGACCCTCGCAACCAAATCTTAATCTAACATAAAGGAAAAAAGTAATATGAAGCATAGCAATCTATCATCTGTTCTCAATAACCTCCAAGGGCGATTCGTTTCAGTTCTTGTCAAGGATGGTGCAAATCGCACTTCCTATTCGGCAAAGCTGAAGAGTCACAACTCTGACACCCTAACTTTCGTTGATACGAACGAAAGCAAAGGTCGGGTCTTTCGTAAGGTTCGCAGGTCTGCAGTTCTTGGACTGAAAAGCGGAAAGAATTCTTTTCGCAGAACGAAAATGCTGTAAAGCAAATAGGCAAATAGGCAAATAGCCTTGCCAAATAGGAACCCCGAGGGCGCAAGCCCTTGGGGTTCAACTGTTTGCGAAAATCGCCCCGCGATTTTTTCCTAATCTTTTCAAAAAAAACCCTTGACAAAAACACATAATCTGTCATAATTATAATCATGAACGATACAAAATCACAATTAGTTTCATTTGAAGATTTGGAATTCAGACAACACCCTTGCTATGCTGAAGGCACGGCTACTCAAGCCAAGCTTACTTTCGGGCATCGAGACAAGGATAACTTTGATCAATTCACGATCTCAGTTGTTCAAAACCAAGGAGACGGCACGGGTTTGTATGGTCATGAAGATGACAACACCTACGAGGTGGCTATGTGGTTTCAAGATAGAGATAAGATGATTCCCTTGTCTCTTTACGATGATGTCCTCGCAGGTCAATCTCCCGTAGATGTAACCAAGCTTATGCAACAAGCACAACTCAATGACTTTGCTTGGGTTACCCTTCTTCAGTCTCTGCGAGACGAACATCGCAAGGAAATGGAGCTAGACTCATGAGTTACTCTATTATTGAAGGAATTATTCGACAATCAACCAACAACAAACTAAGGAAAACAACTATGAACGAATTCATAAATGCGGTAGATAAAATTGTAACGGCTCGGCTAGGAATAAGCGTCCACGACCTAGAAGACTTTGCTTTTTGCGATTACTATGACGAAACTTTTGATCGAGATGGATATGAGTATGAAAACGCAGTTGATGCGTGTGCAGAAGATTTTCTTTCTGAAATAGGCGATATTTTTGTAATGTAGTGATGTGATTGAGTCTCTAGGGAATAAATAGGAAGATGCCAAATACCTACCCTAGTTCGTAAGCCCCTCGGCATCAGGGGCTTGCGAAAATCGCCCGCCGATTTCGTGCCAATTTGCATGATAAAAGATGCGCCATCATAGGTTTTAGCAATTATACATTCCCATTCCGTCAAACAATTATCATACTGCATGATATACCAAGCAAAAAAGTTTATTTCATGAAAAAAAGAGTTGACTTATAGGTTCAATCTGTCATACTTGTATACATGAACGCTAAAGAAAGAATGAATGAATGGAAAAAGCTTCCCACGAACACTATTGCTTGGGAAACTTTCAAACGGCTCGTGTCACAATTCGGAATGGATGAAGGCATCAAGAAAGCCCAAAAGATAATTGAAAAAAAAGGTTGACAAACGCACGCAAAAACTGATATAATTATACTTATGATAAAGACAACGCTACTCACATCAGGAAATCAAAAAATTCTCAAAGGAGAAAAACTTGGTTACATCACAAAAGGAATTCATCTTGAACCTGCGAATCTTGCAGGTTACGAAGTTTGCCAATGGCGAAGCAAAGGTTGCACGGCATCATGTCTCAACACTGCTGGTCGTGGGCAAATGAATTCTGTTCAACAATCACGCATTGCAAAGACAAAGTTATTCTTTGAGCGTAAAGCTGAGTTTATGACTAAGCTATGCAAAGAGATTACTTCGACCATCAAAAGCTCCCTAAAGAAAGAGATGGAAGCTGTGTTTCGCCTCAATCTTACGAGCGACATTTCATGGGAAGATGTTCAGTTGTTCAAGGGTACAAGCATTTTCAAGCACTTCAATGATGTTCAATTCTATGACTATACAAAGTCATTCAAGAGAATGTGTTCTTTCCTTGACAAGCCATTTATCAAAGACGAGGCAAAGTTTCCTTCCAATTACCACTTAACCTTTTCTCGCTCAGAGAATAATGACAAAAAGTGTGAAATGGTTCTTGCTATGGGTGGCAATGTTGCCGTGGTGTTTCGCAATCAATTACCCAAAACATGGAAAGGTTTTGAAGTTGTCAATGGCGATGAAACCGATTTGCGTTTCCTTGACAAGAGTGGTGTTGTTGTTGGTCTTATCGAAAAGGGTATGGCAAAGAAAGACGCTACGGGATTTGTTCAAGAAGGGGTAAACTCATGAAGATAGTTATTGAAGATTACCACGGGAATGATATTTGTTCATTCAAGGTCAATACTTTTGCAAACAACAATGGCGTTGACGATATTGGCGACTTCGTTGATTGCAATTATGCCGACATGGAAGAAGATGAATTCGGCGAACCTTTTATTAGGATACAATTAGAAAAAGAAGACTTGACTTTGTACTCAAACTAAACTAGTATTACATTATGATAGATTATTACGAAAGTGCCGAAGATATAACCATAACGAGAGACAGAGCCTTGCAAGAGCTTAGAGATCATAATTGCGAAGACTTTACAGAATTTTTTGAAGACTTGGGCAATCGAAAAGAGTATAATGCACAATCAGTCTTGATTTGGTTAGGATACTAAATAGCCAGTTTTTTTGGCGTATAGTAAATAGGCAAATAGCTAGCTTTGATCTAAGTAACTCTAGGGCAAGCGTTTATGAAAATCGCCCGCCGATTTTGTGCCAAAAGTGGTGCTAGAGGGCGGACTTGAACCGCCGACCCACGGATTATGATTCCGTTGCTCTAACCGTCTGAGCTACTCTAGCAAATCTTAGTTAGGCCAAACCCACACCATGAACAACATTGCAATGACAGGCCAACCCATAACCAAAAGTAATTGTGCTAATTCCATAATTTTATCTTTCGTTCCAAACGCCTGCGTTTTGCTCCATTGACTTGAAGCCAACACGATCTTCGAATTCTTGCATTTGCACATCGTGCAAGATGAATTTCCATTCTTTAAGATCTTTCTCAAGTTGGGCGACTTCTTGCGAGTCGGTAGAATTTGCAAGGTTACGCTTAACCTCATTGATACGGGATTTTATTTGGAATGATGACATATTTTTTGTGTTAGTATTGATTTGTAATTATTTGACAGTAAGGGTTTCTTCCCCCATCTCTTTCATGATTCGAGAAAATTCTTCCTCTTTGTCGAGCTTTGCCTTTTCGGTTTTGAGATCGAAAAGTTGACCCTTCAACTCTTTGACAGTGCCACCAAAAACATCATTGGCGACTGCAACAGTCATTGCAGTTTCGGGCGTAGCCCTTGCGTTCATGCGTTCAATAGCATTTTGCATTTCTGCAATTTCTATTTCTTTTATTCGAATGTGTTCTTCAATTTTCATCAATTTCATATGTAATTACTTTATAGGTTATAGTGTAAAAGGTCAAGCCTAAAGATTACCAAACTAGGCAAAGTTTTTCGCTTCGAAATTCGTTTACTTGGTCGAAGTGTACTTCGAGAAGCTCTTGCTCTTCGCTTCCTTCTTCAGTTTCAAGGAGAGCAAGACGAGTAAGGGTAAATTCTTCGTTTAGCTCTTCAAGGGTCAAGCATTGGAGAACGAATTCGGAAGTTGGGGAAAGGAATTTAGGGAAGTTTTTCATAATTATTTTTTTGGTTAGTGTGTTATTTTTCTTAATCTTATATATACAATGTAACAGAGTTGAAAGGTAAAGTCAAACTTTATTTTACTTATTTTTGTTTATTATTGAAAGACGACATTGAAGCGAAACTGATTAAGACCTTCGTCTCGCATAATCTTATTAAGGTGGGATTGACTCGATGCAACGCGAACCCTTGGGCGATCATTGCCGTTTGAGTCGATGCCTTGATCGAAGATTTTGACTGAAGTATGGGTTGACCATTCTTTTATTCTTACTTGTATTTTATTCATAATTATTATTTTAGTATTTCGTCTTTCTTTATCTTATACATACAATGTAACACACAACTTAACAAAATGCAAACTTTTTTTCAATTACCTTTCAACTATGTTTTTGCACAATCCTATTGTAATTTTGTTGGCAGTTTGGCACAAAATCGGCGGGCGATTTTGAGTAACTCGCTGAGACTCAACAACTTAAGCCGATAAAATCGACAACTATTTTGCTAATTGCATCATTTTTTTCTTGCGTTTAGCCCGCAATCTGTCATTATAGAGGAATGATAACACTACAAGACATAAACTTTCTTCCCGCCAACCACTATGTGGGCAATGGTGAGGAGAATGATTTCTCATTCGGTGATGCCGTGCTAGACAATGGCATGGAGGTCATCTTGACCAAGCGAGCCGAAGGCTACGAGATCGGTATGATTTGGGAAGGCAAGTCGCTTCAGCTTGGAGCATACATGGCTAACCTTGCATATCAAACCGCAGAGCAAGTAGAGCATTTGCTTGAGTCGGCACAAGTTAGGCTTGAGTGCTTCCTTGAGTCCGCAAGGACTCGCAAAGAGATGAACCGCCAACTATGGACTGCATAAAAATGGACATCCTAACAATTCTTGCACTTACAATTATTCTTTTTCGAGAAATTCAAAATTTTAGTTGACACAACTTAAAAACTAGTCTAGTATCATATACATAATCAAAATTGCTTAAACTTAAAACCAAAACAAAAATGAACATTGCAAAAACTATTGATCCCAAACTTGTCGAAAACTCCCTCAACTCTGTTACTACCAATGGGGTAACCCATCATGGCTACGCTTTCGAGGAGTTTCTTATTCTCGCCCTTGGATTTACTGAGGAAGATGGGACAACCTACCGATCCGTCAAGCAAGGTGGAACGCAACTGCACAACCAAGATTTCGACATTCCTGCCGAGGTTGTCGCTCGTAACCCAATCATCCCCCAAAGTCTACAAGGGAATTGGTCAGTCAAGGCTTGTAGGCATGGCAAGACGATTGGCTTAGGCATGGCAAGCAATCAGTTTGACGCATGGGCTAGAGACGGCATTGTGCAAGCTATCGCATTTTACGAGAAAGTAGGCAGTCGCAAGGTTATTACTCATTTCTCAATCCATCGCATCGAGCCATCCGTAAAGCTATGGGGTAACATCACAAAGGAAAAGATTGCCGAGGTTGACCCAATGGCTCGCAAGGATAAAACGATTGCATGGTCAAAAGAGGAAACCAAAAGACTCAACAGATCAGCAAACGGCATGATCGGACTGCGTAACATTTCGAGAGAAAAAACTAACTCAAGAAACCTTCAATGCTACATGACTTTTTCAAATTATATGTCATTAGTTGCTTGACAAAAACCTAAAAAACTGAGAGAATACAATTATGCAAAACACTACTACATATAACGGATGGACTAATCATGCGACTTGGAATGTCGCCCTTTGGATCGGTGGCGATCAAGGACTTTACGAGTTCGCCAAGGGATGCCAAAGCTACAACGATTTTGTGGAGCAACTCCGCGAAGTTTCGGGAGATAGCTCTATCGGATACCAAACCCCCGACAGGGTAGCTTGGAACGATTCGGGCATTGACATTCCCGAGCTAGACGAGTACATCGCAAACCTCTAATCCTCAAAGCTTTACGCGATTGGCACGGAAATCGCGGGGCGATTTTTAATTGATTTTTTTTAGCGCATTTCATTGAGCCTCAACAGCTTATGGCATATTTTTGCACAACAATTGCTTTTTGCCCTTTTTTTCTCCGCGAAGAGTGAAAGTTTTTTTGTTTTTCTACTAATTGAATATCAACAAGTTACGCCAATTTTAGTTAGCTGAAAAAGATTTTGCTTGCGGTTTTGTCAATTTATGCCATAATTATATACATGATTAAGATTAAGAAAGTAACTCCAAATTTCAAGAAGGGCGATGTCCTTATTTCACGAGACAACAAAGTCTTCCAATTCATCGAGGCAGTCGAGCATGATACGCTTGGCAAGATCGCCAAAGTTCGCCCTTACAGAACAAACCGAGAAGTCGGCATCCGTTTCGAGGATGTAAAGCTTCATCCGTTTTTTTCTTAAGTTAGCCCTTGACACAAACCCTTTTTATCTCTAGTATTACAATCATGACAGAATCACAAAGACTCGAACTCATCGCCAACGCAGTAGCTTCCGCCAATAAGGTAGCTCCACAATTCAAAGAACTATTTGAAGAACTCAAGGCTGAAAAGCTCGCTGAGGACTTAGTTCTTGAGCATGGAACCCAACACGCCTCAAAAGAGGATATCGAACAAGAGTTCGTTTCTCTTGATGCAGTCGAATCCGACAAGGATGACATTGACGAAGATGACGAGAATGTTGTAGATATGGACTTCGTTAGCGAGTCCATGCGTGAAGCCTTTATTTCCTAATCACTAACAGAAAGAATTATATGTATATACTCAAAAGCATTGTTAACCAAGCGGGAGCCGTTTGGACAGTTGAATCTATCGCTATGCGTAAGCGTGATGCGGAGAGACTCTTGAAGTCTCGCCTTGCTCATGCTGACGGCAAGCGTCGTTACGGTCTATTCCCTGCTTCATAAGCCATTAGGGCTTAGGCACTTAGGGAACTGGCACGGAAATCGCGGGGCGATTTTGGGTAACCTATTGATACTCAGTAACTTAAGCCCTAAAAAAAGATAACTATTTTCACTTTTTTTGCTTTAGGTGCTTGACTTTTGGGGCTAACTGCATTATATTATAGGTATGATTAAGATTGAAAAGATAAAGAAACTAAAGAAGGATATTGCCTTTTGGCAAGACAAATTGAATCGCTCCCGTAAGGTCGAGCTTATGTCGATTAGGTCATTGCAATTGCAATTCGCACAGAACGAGTTGAAGAAACTTGAAGAAAGTGCTTGACTTTTTGCCCAAACTAAACTAGATTATATATTATGAACACTACTACTACTAAACTAATCAATTCAAAGTGGGATGCAATCCACTCAGCAATGGACACTATAGGAAGCGTCCGAAGCGACTTGTTTGACAATGTCGCCCTTGCCTTATCTCGTATTGAGGGAAAGCTTGCGTTTCTCAATTCAGATGATACGCTTGACGGCAAGCCAAGAGTGGCAGAAGGTCACTCTCAAGAGGTCGCCAAGCAAGTTCAGCAAGAAGTTGCAGACACTCGCAAGGCATTGGACAAGATTTTTGTTCAGTTGACCGATGGTAAGAATTCACTTTTTGACTCCTAAGATTATGCCTTACAAAGTAGATTACGAAATTCTTTACAAGTACCACGATAGTGGTGACAAATTTGTACCTCATGCAAGTGGTCGCCCCGATGTTCGTGACGGCTATGGCATGACTGAAGATGACGCTTGCAGTCGTGAGTGGTTCGAGAAAGGTGGCAGAAACAAAGTTTCTATTATCAAGTCTAAGCAGATCAGCCAAGACGAATACAACGAATGGATTGATTATTGCAACATCAAGTACGAGCATATCTCTCGCAACCATCGCAATGGGGTAGAGTAAAAAACCCTTGACACATTCACCACATTACTACATACTGATATTATGATAAAGATTGAAAATCACCCTAACCTTGCTAATTGGATAAATGTTTTTTGCCTTGGCGAACTTGTAGAACAAGTCACTTGCCACGCAAAAGCGTTAAGATTTGCACAAAAACTCGCATCAAAGAAAAGGCTTCCTTTAGTAGATGTATGCACGGGAGAAATTACCACAAATGGATAATCAACAAGAACTAGAAAAGAATAATCCTTTTGTGATTACCTCTATAGATAGAAGAGTTATTATATTGCGAAAAGATTCTCCATATTACGAACCAAAACAAAACGACAGAATTCTGTCGATAGATTGCGTAGTAGCTAACGCAGATAACCTTGAAGAAATTCAAGATGGGATTTTTGAACTAAGCACATAATGAGTTGGGACATATTACTATTCTTGCCATGGGTTGCAGTCTTTTGGGTCATGTTTCATGATCTATTCTGCAACTAAGGTAAACTGCTAGCAATCAGCTACTTACGCGATTGGCACGGAAATCGCGGGGCGATTTTGGGTAACCTATTGATAGTCAGCAACTTAACCCCGAAAAAAACCAAACTATTTTGCTAATTAGATCATTTTTTTCTTGCAATTAAGGGTTTTCTGTGATACCTTATAGGTATGTTAGATAAGATTAGACTCATAGAGATTCACGAATGGACTTCGTTTATCTCCGTCAAGATTCACGAAGGTGGAGACTACCCACGGGTTCGCTCCTCAAGTACCCTAAAGTACTTCAACGAGATTCTCAAGGATGAGCTTTCGCAAGCTCGCCAACTTGGTTACGAGCCACAGATCAAACGCTCAGGCGTTGGCAAGTTTGGGGGCATCAAGTACAAAGACTTGCATTCACTAAAAAGTGCTTGACACAATTCACAAACTAATCTAGTATTACAATCATGAACAGAAAACAAGAATTACAAAAACTTATTGACGAAAACCTTAGCGAAGCCGAAGAAGGTTGCACAAAAGCAAGGGTAATTATCATCAACGCACAAGCCGAGCTTGACGATATAGCCAACCAAGAAGGGCAGAATGTCCTTGAGCTATTCGCACAACAACAAAGAAATTTAGTTGAATTTAGCTTGACTTTCTGAGCTTATTGCATTAGTATTTACTTATTATTATGAAAAACATCACACAAGAAATCAAAAGACTAACCTCAACACTACAAGCGTTGACTATGCAAAGATTGATCGCCTTGCAACAAGGTAGGCATTGGGAAGCCCAACAGATTCAATCTGTACAAGTTGACATTGACAACAAAATCCATCAACTAGAGCAAAGCATATGAAACAATTTAGTAAGATATTCGCTACTGCTCAAGAGTTAGAAAAATCAGAAATTCTTGAAGAAGTTAGTGAGCAAATTAGAGTGCCATCCTCAAGGCATGCAGAATGCAGAGAGTGGTCTAATTGGGATTATTCGGGAATCTACTATGTATATAGCAACATGGCTTGTGCTAGGGTTTGGATTGACCAAGAAACTCACAAGGCTATTCGTTGCGAATTGATTACATAAAGCCCTAAACATCAATGCCTTATGCGATTGGCACGAAAATCGCGGGGCGATTTCCAGTAAGCCCTTGACTGTTAACGACTTAGAAGTCGTATTGGGCGTGGTAGCCGTAGTCAATGTCCTCTGACTCCTCAAAGTCAAGTAGGGCAACCCTATCCTGCAGGTCGCCGATCTCGTTGCGTATAGCAACCTTGTCAGCGATAGTGAGAACGCAATCTTTCAGCGTTTCGTGAAGGATGGAGATTTCTCTGAGCATTTCTGTTTTATTCATAAGTACAATCTAGTAGAGTTTTAGCCAAAAGTCAAGCTTTTTTTTGCTTAGCAATGACGAATTTCAGTAGGATTTTTTCTCTTTGTGTTAGGTTAATCATATATACAATCTAGTACACAAATGGCCAAAAGTCAAGAAAAACATTCAACTATTTTTTTAGCCTATTCTACTGATTAGAAAATCGCGGGGCGATTTCGGGTAACCCTTTGCCTGTCAAGTAGTTAAGCCCTAAAAAAAGATAACTTTATTCATTTTTCTATCATTTAGGGGTTGACTTTTGGGGTTTTTCTGTCATACTAGGCACTATGATAGAGATTATTATTTTGCTTACAATTTCATTATTTCCAACGCATAGCGAGTTACCATCACTCGAAGAAAGCCCATTTGCTGAAGATTTCGGCACAAGTGCAGAGCATAGGTCAGCTATTGATTGGCACGCCCAACATATAAAAAGATAAAAAAACTTCATTTAGTCCTTGACTTTTACAGATAATTCCATTAGATTATACATATGATTAAGATTGAAAAGAACGAAAACTTCAAAGAATTCCTCAACATTTTTGTTGGAGGCTTTCTAGTGGAGCAAGTAAAATGCCAAGCAAAAGCTCTTAAGATTGCAAACAAGCTTTGCAAGGAAAGAGGCGAGAAAGGATTTTCCTTTCTTGGCTTCCCTATGGCAAAGGGAGAAAAGTAAAAAAACCCTTGACAAAAACCCATTTATTTGATTGAATAACATTATGACAGAATTACAAAGACTAGAACTAATTTCAAACGCAGTCGCTAAGACTAACAAAAAGGTTTCCCCTCAGTTCGAGGATTTACTTGCAGACCTTCTTTCCGAAAAGCTTGTTGTAGAGCATGGCTTGGTAGAAGCAAAGCAAGAAGATATTGAAGAGGAATTCGTTTCTCTCGATGCAGTAGAGAGCGATAAAGACGAAGAGGATTTCGACAATGACGAAAACCTCGTTGACATGGAATCCATAAGTGGAGAGATGGCAGAAATTTTTGGAGAATAATTTTATGAGAAAAATCACACAACAAATCAAAAAAGCCTTCGAGCAAGGCACGGCAAAAAAAATCGGTAACACCGAGACAGACGGAACAAGCGTTTGGTTGCATGGCAACGAGATTGTGCGAAGGGATGTAAGCGGTTTAGTATTCGCTACCCTCGCAGGTTGGAACACTCCAACGACAAGAGAAAGGGTCAATGGTATAACAGGATTTGGCTTTCACTCTGTGAACTTCGAGGCTTGCATAAACGGGCAACCTATTGACCCATCCGCTTGGTTTGTCAGGTGTCACGATGGAGCAAAGGTTTCTCTGCCTCCTCCGCCTAAGTCTTTGGCTGTCAGTTAGTTACCCCCCCCGTTTTTCTAGAAAAACGCAAATCTCACCCTCGCAAAATCAGCGGGGGGTGGTATTTTTCAATATAAAT
>VMHT01194283.1_pt1 | contig 21753 bp, 41 predicted proteins | sample 4693611 | NCBI WGS metagenome assembly VMHT01 (sample SAMN12280063, study PRJNA550983) | marine metagenome | isolation source: seawater sampled from same location over 5 years 0.02-0.2 micron viral filtrate | place: USA: collected off the coast of southern California halfway between the port... ...
CGGTGGTGCAGGTGGTGACGGTCAACTTAATCCAGCAGGAGAAGGTGGTGGAGCTAATGGTGTTACATATACATCTGGTTCACATCCAGCACACGCTACAGCTAATACAGGCGGTGGCGGTGGTGGCGGTGCATCTAGGGCATACAATAGAAATGGTAGTTCTGGTGGTTCTGGTGTAATAATACTTAGATATCCAAATGGATATTCTATAAGTTTTGGTGCAGGGGTTACAGGAACTGAAAGTGCTACAGGTTCAGATAAGTATGCTGTAATTACAGCAGGTACAGGAACAGTGAGCTGGTCGTAATGAGTGAATTAAAAACAAATAAGATTTCAACAAATGATACAAACAATGTAGCTATAGATACTGCACTTGGATTAAAGTCATATACAACTACTCAAAGAAATGCTTTAACTTCTGTTGCTGGAGATATAATTTACAATACAACTGACGCAGTACCACAATATTACAATGGTTCTTCTTGGACAAGTATGAAAACTTTTCTTGATTTAGATGTTGATGCACTACTTGTAGCAGGTGGCGGTGGTGGTGCTTCTGACAGAGGTGGTGGTGGAGGTGCTGGTGGAGTATTTTATGCAACATCACAGTCATTAAGTAGAAATACAAATTATACAGTTACTGTTGGTGCAGGTGGAGCAGGTGGAGCTGGTGGTTCTAATAATAATGGAACTGTTGGTGTCGATAGCGATTTTGGTGGTTTAACATCTGCAAAAGGTGGTGGATTTGGTAGTAGTAGTTCAACTGCAGGAAGTGGTGGTTCTGGTGGTGGTGGAGCATTTCCTTATACTGGTGGTTCAAGTAATCAAGGAAGTACTGGGGGAAATGGTTATGGTAACTCTGGTGGAGGTGGTACATCTAGTTATGGTGGTGCTGGTGGTGGTGGAGCTGGTGCTGCTGGTTCTAATGCTAGTGGAAATACTGGTGGTGCTGGAGGAGCAGGTAGAGCTTTTACAATAACAGGTTCTTCAGTAACATACGCAGGTGGTGGAGGCGGTGGAGCTTCTAATGATGGTAGTAATGGAGGTAGTGGTTCTGGTGGTTCTGGTGGTGGTGGTGCTGGTGCAAGTGGAACAAATGGAGCTGATGCTTCTAATGGAACAGTAAACCTTGGAGGTGGCGGTGGTGGAGCTTCTAACCATCCAAGAACTGGTGATGGTGGTACAGGTGGTTCTGGAGTAGTTATAGTAAGATATCCTACTTTAGGAGGAACAATATCTGTCGGTGCAGGTTTAACAAGTTCCACAACTACAGATGGTTTGTATAAAGTTACTTCTTTCACAGCAGGTACAGGAACAATAAGTTGGTCATAATATGAGTAGATTAAAAGTAGATAACATAGAAACAAGAAGTGGTAATAATGTCGCAATGGATGATGCATTAAAATTAAAAGGATATACAGCTTCACAAAGAGATGCTCTTACAGCAAGTGCTGGAGATGTAGTTTATAACACAGATGATGGAACAATAGATTTTTACAATGGTACATCTTGGAACGCTACTTCTGGTTCAACATTTAGTTTTAGTGTAGATTATTTAGTAGTTGCTGGAGGTGGTGGTGGAGGTACTCCATCTAATCCCGGAGGCGAAAACTTTGGTGCTGCTGGAGGTGGTGGAGCTGGAGGTTTAAGAAGTTCAGTTACAACATCTGGTGGTGGTAATAGTGCAGAGAGTGCTATATCTGGCGTTACTACAGGAACAAATTACACAGTAACTGTAGGTTCTGGAGGACCAGCAGCTAGTAATGGAAACAATAGTGTATTTAGTACAGTTACTTCTATTGCTGGAGGTGGTGGTAGAGGTGCTTATTCTGGTACTGCAAACACAGGTGGTTCTGGAGGTGGAGGTGCAGGTTCTCCAAGTGGTAGTGCTAATAGTAGTTCTAGTGGTGGTTCAGGAACAGCTAATCAAGGTTTTGCTGGTGGTAATGGTTATTCTGGTTCTGGAAACTATGGTGTTGGTGGTGGCGGTGGTGGCTCATCAGAAGTTGGAGAAGGTGGTTCTGGTGGAACAAGTTTAAATGATGGTGGAGATGGTAACGCTATAGCTATATTAAGTGTTGCTAATGCTAATGCTGGTTCTATAGGTGATATAGATGGTTCAGATGTTTATTACGCAGGTGGTGGCGGTGGTGCAGCTGGTCTAGGCAGAGGTGCTGGTGGTAAAGGTGGTGGCGGTATTGGTTCTGGTCACGGTGGTAACTCAAATGCAGCTGGAACTGCAAACACTGGTGGTGGTGGCGGTGGTGGTGATAGACGAGGTTCAACAACTGGTGCAACTGGTGGCTCTGGAGTTGTTATAGTTAAATATCCAAGTGATAAAACAATTACTGTTGGAGCTGGTCTAACATCATCAACATATACTGAAGGTAGTTATAAGATTACTGCTTTCACAGCAGGAACAGGAGATGTGAGCTGGTCATAATGCAATTAATTTTAAAAACCTCTGTTAAGATAGACAAGATAGGAGAATAATATGGCACATTACGCCTTTCTTAATGACAACAATATAGTAACTGAAGTTATTGTAGGAAAAGACGAAGACGATAACTCAGACCTTCCAGAAGGCTTTGATAGCTGGGAAGCGTGGTATGCAGATTTTCGTGGTCAAACCTGCAAGAGAACTTCTTACAACACTGTTGGCAATTCTCATACCTTAGATGGAACACCGTTCCGTGGTAATTATGCAGGAATCGGATTCACTTATGATGAAGACGAAGATGCATTTTACCCACCGAAACCATATCCTAGTTGGACACTAAGTGACGACTATGTATGGGAAGCTCCAAATGAATATCCAGATGATGGAGAAGCTTACATTTGGAACGAGAATGCATACAACGGTGACAATTCTGAAGGTTGGGAATTGGTAAACGACAGTGAGTAGTGAACTAAAAGTAGATACAGTATCAGAAAAAACAACTGACAATGGTATTGCAGTTGATAGTTTTAAATTAAAAGATGGTCTTATGGTAAACTCTGCAACTATCGCTGGAACACAAACAGTTGCTTCTGGTGATAATGCTATGATTATTGGGCCAGCAAGTGTTACTGGTACTATTAATGTTTCTGGGAACTTGAGTGTATTATGAGTCAATTAAATGTAGATACATTAGCTAGTCAAACAGGTACTTTAATATCCTTGGCTTCTAGTAATTTTGCTAACTTTGGCATTATGCAGGTTGCGAGCTTTGGACCATTAAGTGGTTCTGGTAATCAATTAGAAACTACATCAACTACTTATGCAGATGTTCCTAACTTGACTATAAGCATAACACCTAAAGTTGCTACCTCTAAAATATTTTATATGGCAACTGTAGGTTTTTGGAAACCAGAAGTACCCGGAGCAATTAAAGTAGTAGAAAACTCAAGTGGCTCTTTTGTTGATTTACACGAAATGAGAATGCAAGGTATTTCAGCTGAATCTGGACACGACTCTGGTGGGAATGTTTGTCTTATGGGATTATTAGACCATAACACTACTAATGCAATCACTTTAAAAATACAAGGTGCAAAAGAAAATTACAGCAGCGGTAACAATAGATTTAGAATTAACTGGTACGGGCAAGAAGCATTTGGTATTGCTTGTGAGATAGGAAATATATAATGGCTGAATTAAGTGACGCAATAGTAGCAATAATAGATGGTGGCGATGTTACATATACCTTTGATGGTGCAGAGATTTTAAGTTGGGTATCAGATACAGTTGATGAACCAACACAAGAAGAAATAGAAGCAAAATTAGCGGAGCTTAACGAATGAGTCAACTTAATGTAAATACAATAGGTGCTAGAACAGGTACAGATATATCTGTTGCATCTGGTAATTCATTATTGAATGCTTCTGGAAAAGCATTGAGTAATGGTTTATTAGAGTTCGACCAATGGGCTATGACTGCAAATCAAGATGGTAATGGTAATAATATACTATTACAGAATAACCTTGCAAGACCTAATGGTAAATTACAAGGTGGGTATAAAGGTAATGGTATGACTGTTAGCTCTGGTATATGGACATTTCCAAGTACTGGTTTTTGGTTAGTAAGAGTTATTGCTACTTTTGAAGTTAATGATGACTTTGCTGCTGAAGTAGTTATTGAAGCAACAGATGATAATTCTAGCTATGACAGAATTGCTAGATGTGATGCTGGTACAAGAGCTAACATTGGTAGATTACATACATCTTCTTGTGAGGTAATTATTGATGTTACAGATACTTCAAATCATAAAGTTAAGTTTCTTGCAGACAGTATGTCATCGAACTCAGACATAATTGGTTCTTCAAATGAAATATATACAGGTTTTACTTTTATGAAATTGGCGGATACATAATGAGTACTTTAAATGTAGATAACATAAGTGAATATACAACTGGTAATGGTGTTGAGATACCCGGACACGTACTACAAGTAGTTCAAGGTACTTATTCTACGCAATCAAGTAGAACAAGTAGTACACACGCAGATACTGGTTTAAGTGTATCTATAACACCTAAAGCTACATCTTCTAAAATATTGATACTTATGTTACATCATACAAAAATACAAAGAAGCACTACAAGTGCTAATGCTACTGTAAAAATATTAAGAGATTCAACAGAAATAGAAAGTGCAAATCACTTTTTTACTGATGCAGGTGGAAACGCAGCATCTACACAAAACTTAACTGCAAGTGTTTTAGATAGCCCATCTACTACTTCTGCAATAACATATAAAACAACTTATGGTGTTGATAATGCTGCTAACTCAGAAACTATTTATATAGCTTGGGCTAATGAAACAGATAGATTAATAGCAATGGAAGTAGGTGGATAATGATTGATAAACATCAAGCAATATTAAGTCTTGAACCAAATGCAAAGTTCGGAATGGTTGGAGATGAAATAGTAGATTGGGAAAGTGATGATATCACTCAACCTACAGAAGCAGAAATTACTGCTGAACAAGAAAGATTACAAGGTTTATATGACAGTGAAGAGTATAAAAGAAATAGAGCTAACGAGTATCCATCAGTTGCAGACCAACTTGATGACATATATCACAATGGTATTGATGCTTGGAAAGCAAGTATTAAAGAGACAAAAGATAAATATCCGAAGGAATAATTTATGAGTACAACATACGGAGATAGACCATTAAGAGTTACTTTTACAAGTAGCGATAGTAGCGGTGTCGCAGAGTTCTTTGACGGCTCAGAGACTGGTGCTATTGGTATTACAGTACCTAGATTTTCTACAACAGAAAGAAATGCTTTAAATAGCTCAGTAGTAAAACAAGGTATGATAATTTTCAATGAAACTGATGGGAAAATGCAAGTTTACACAGGAAGTGATAGTTCTAATACTTCATCTTCTTGGACTGACATAGGTGGGGGAACAATCCTCGCTGATGCAGATGGTAATACTAATATAGAAATTGGTGCTACCACTGCTGATGAAATAGATGTAGATATAGCAGGAACTAAGATAGCAACATTTGATGGTGCAGGAATAAATGTAGAAGCTGGTGCAGTAGGTGTAAGACACGCAGGAACTATTACTGGTACTGCAACAATTGCAGCAGGAGAAAACATAGGATTATTTGGTGATGTTACATTTACTGGAACAGTAACAGTAGCAGGAGAGATGGTTGTAGTATGAGTAAAATAAAAGTCAATGAGATTTCAAAACACGATGCTTCTGAAATAACTGTAAACGATACAGTCAAAATAGATAACATCACAGAAAAAACTGCTAATGCTGGTGTACAACTAGGTTCTGCTTTAGGATTTGTTTCTAAAACAACAACTCAAATGAACGCTATGAGTGGTATGGCTGCTGGAGATACAATATATAACTCATCAACTGGAACTCTTTATACTTATAACGGAACAAGCTGGAATGCTTTATCTGCAAGTACTTTTGAATTTACACTTTCTTATGTAATTATTGCAGGTGGTGGTGGAGGAGGTGCTCAACACGGTGGTGGTGGTGGAGCAGGTGGTTATAAAACTAGTCACGGTTCTGACTCCTCTGGTGGTGGAGGTTCTACTTTATCAACTATGACAATTAACCCAGAAACTAATTATTCAGTATCTGTTGGTGCAGGTGGAAATGGTAGTGCAGCAGCAGGTTCAAATGGTGGTGGTTTAGTTGGTTCTCAAGGTACTGCTTCAAGTTTTAATTCAGTTTCAACTACAGGCGGCGGTGGTGGTGGTGCTTACAATGGTAAAAATGCTACTACTGGTGGTTCTGGAGGTGGTGGCTGGAATGGCGGTAATGGTGCTGCTGGAACAGCAAATGAAGGTTACGCTGGTGGAAATGGTGGTGGTTCATACGGTGCTGGTGGAGGTGGTGGTGCTGGTTCAGTAGGTTCAACTGGTGCTGCACAACTAGGTGGTACTGGTGGTGCTGGTATTGCTTCTACAATTACAGGAAGTTCTGTTTTAAGAGCTGGCGGTGGTGGTGGAGGTTGCTATAATGGCTCAAGCCCTGTCGGTGGTACAGCTGGTACAGGTGGTGGAGGTGCTGGTGGTGCAGCTACTACATCAGATACAACTGTCACATCTCCAACAAATGGTACAGCTGAAACAGGCGGTGGTGGCGGTGGTAATGGTACTTGGAACACAGTTGCTGGTAATGGTGGTTCTGGTTCTGTAATTCTTAGATACCCAAATACATATTCAATAGTTTTAGGAACAGGTGTAGCTTCTACAGCTGGTGAACAAACAGATGGTTCATCAAAATACATAGCACTAACAGGTGCAGGAACAGTAAGTTGGCAATAATGACAAGAGTTTTAAATTCAAGTGGTAGTATAACTTAGGAGAATAATTCATGGGTAAAATCAAAACAGACGAATTAGAAGAACGAGTTGGTAGTGCTGGTATTACTGTAAATTCTACAGTAAAAGTAGATACTATGACCGAAAAGACAACCGATGCTGGAGTCACTATAGAAGGTGTCCAAATCAAAGACGGTACAATAGTCACTGATTTAGGATATGCAGATATAGGGTTAGTAATAGCATTAGGTTAGGAGAGATATGGCTAATACATTCAAAAACGCTTACTTAGATGTAACAAGCTCTGCTCAAACTGTTTACACAGCTCCTACATCATCTGGTAATGTTGGAATAGTTCTAACTATCAGAATTACAAATGTAGATGGTGCAACAGATGATACAATATCAGCTGAAGTGTTAGACCAAGGTGGTTCATCAAGAAGCTATATAGCTTATACAATGACTGTACCAGCTGACGCATCAGTTGAACTTGCAGGAACATCAAAAATCGTTCTTGAAGCAGGAGATTACATACAGCTTACTGGAGGTAACTCCTCTGGTGACTTAGAAGCCTTTTTAAGTATCTTAGAAATAACCTAGGAGGTTCAAATGCCTTACGGTTATGTAACAAAACGACCGAATCAAATAGTATCAAACTCTGGTGTATTTTCAACTGACGATGTTTTAAATCTAGTAGGTGATAAAACATTCGGTGGTAGTTATGAACTTATACAATCACAAACAGTTAATGACACCTATGTTAACTTTACTAATATACAACAAGATAAATATGATGTTCATTATGTGACTTGGCATCAAGTAAAAGACTTTTCTACTAGCGGTGCTAACTTTGGTTTAAGAATGTTTGAAAGCGGTACTTTAGAAACTGCATCTGTTTATCACGGAGCACATGTTGAGCAAAAAACAAGTAATCAAAACTATAATCCAAAAGGTACATACTCTTTTATTTTTCTTTCACAAGGTTCTTTGACTTCTGGTGAATCAACAAGTGGATACGCCTACATTTATTACGCTGGTAATAGTAACGAATACACATATGTTACAGACCACAGTATTACAGAAGACCCAGTAGGTACAGCTGCTTTTGCTTATGGTGGTGGAGTTTTACCTCAAACAAGCACGGTAGATGGTTTTAATTTTTCATCAGTAAATGGTTCAGCTCAATTTACTGGTGTTATAAATCTTTATGGAGTTAAGCAATGAGTCAATTAAGATTTATAAAAGAAGCATCTGCACAAACTGTGAATGCCATAAATATTACAGATATATTTTCATCAGATTTTGATGTTTATCAGCTTCATTATTTTGGGGGTAACTATAGTGGCGGTACATCTTTGGATGGTAGATTAATAAGTTCTGCAGGCATTGTAGTAGCAGATTCTAATTATGATTATGCAAGAAGTATGGTCAGAAGCGATACAGGAGAATATGATAGTTATGCAGCAAATGTTACTTACTTTAGAAGTTTTGGTGAAGTAGGACATACATTTTCTGGTACTGCTTGGATATTTAATCCTTTTAATGCTGCATCTTATACATTTGTATTAAATCAAAATGCTGGTGGTTTAAGTGGTGGTTCTACTCTTTTTGGTATGAAACACACATCTGTACACACTTCTAAAATTTCGGCAACAGGTATGAACTTTTTTACAGATAACACCAGTGCAACAATAGATATTACAGTTAGAGCTTATGGATTAAGGGTAGATAGCTAATGGCAGGAAAATTAATTCAAGTAGCAACAGAAACAGTTAGTAACCCTACTTCTACTGTTACATTAACAGGAGTAAATACTAACGATGTGTATGTAGTTGTAATAACAGATGTCAAAGTAGAAACTGATGCAAGAAGTGTAAGTATGAGAGTTACTAAAAGCGGTTCTCCCGATAATTCTGCAAATTACGATATGGCTTATAAATCATTTAATGCAACTGGTGGATTTGGTGATGCTTCACATCCAAACTATACATCTTTTAGATACTTAGTAGCTGACAATCTAGGAACAGGAACAGGTGAAGCAGCTAATGCAATTATTTATTTATATAGCTTTAATAATGCAAGCACATATAGTTTTATAACTTCTGAAGTAACAGAAGTAAATTCATCTGGAACACACAGGGGTAATCAAGGCGGTGGTATGCACACAGTAAATAGTGCAAGCGATGGTGTACATTTTCTTGATGTAGATGGTGGTAATATAGCAGAGGGTACATTTACTTTGTACAGATTAGTTTAATTATGAGTAATTATGGATATATAGGAAAAGATGGACCTACACAGTCCTTTAGCACTTTTAGTAAAAAGTATAGTTACAAAATATCTAAAGCTACTGGTGGTATAATCACACACGACAAAGTTTTTACAATACACACTTTTGTAAGTGACGGCACCTTTAGAGTATCAGATTCCGTAAGTAGTCTTGATGCTGAAGTATTTGTTATCGGTGGTGGCGGTGGAGGTGGCTCTTCTGCAAACTCTGGTAATGCTTATTCTGGTAGTGGTGGCGGTGGAGGTATGGCTTATAAAGCTATGTCTCTTAAAAGTGGAGTTAATTACTCAATAACAGTTGGTGCTGGTGGAGCAGGAGGTTCAAGTTATAGTGCTTCTGGAACTGCTGGTGGTGCTAGCAATTTTAATTCACAATTAAATGCAAACGGAGGTGGTGCAGGTTCTACATCAGGTGGTGGTTCTGGCGGTTCTGCATCTGGTGGTTCAGTAAATGTTAGTGGCGGTGCTGGTGTATCTGGTAAAGCTACTGGTACAGGTAATACAGGTAACAGTTCAGATAGAGCACCCGGCGGTGGCGGTGGCGGTTCTGGAAATGACAGAGGTGGTCACGGTGGTCGAGGTGGTGCTGCATATTACTGTGGTGGAGGCGGTGGTGGCGGTTCCGACTATGGTAGAACAGGTGTTGGATTAGGCGGTCAAGGATATTTTTATGGTGGTTATGGAGGTGCTTATTCAAGAACTTCTACTGCAAGCGACCCAGTAGTAAATGGTGTTGCAGGCGGTGGAGATTATGGTGGTGCAGCAGGAACTGTAGACTCTGGAGACCCTAGACCAAACAATGGCGGTGGTGGTGGTACATTTGGCGGTGGAGGTGGCGGTTCTGGTGATACTGATGGCTATCCATCAAGAGGAGGAGCAGGAGCTCAAGGAGCAGTTATAGTGAGGTATAGAATTGGCTAACTCTGGTATATTTTCAGTAAATGATATTGTTGATTTAAAAAACAACAGACAGTTTCCTTCTGGTGATTCTCTTGAATTAATACAAACACAGACAGCTACTGAAGTTCAAAATTTAACATTTTCTGAAATAGCAGAAGATAAATATAGGATTCATTTTATGACAATGACTAATATGACAACAGTCAATGGAGGTTCGATGACTACTGGTATTAGATTTTTAGAAAGTGGTTATCTTGAATCTGGTTCAAATTATGACTATGCAAACCGTGGTGTAAGTGTTACTGATGTAGCAGCAGGAAATGGTGGTACAGGAACTTCTATCTATATGAACAACACTGGTTCTGAAAATTGGGTGCAGTGTTATTATGCATATTTTTATAACTTAGGCGATTCACACCTACACAGTCATGTTACTTGGCATAGAACTGGTCATAGAATTAATACATCTGGTAATTACAATACATCTGGTACTTATATGCTAGTAGGTGGGGGTGTTCTAAAACAAAGAAGTAAGGTAGATGGAATTGTTATTTATAATAGTGCATTTGGTGAAAGTGGAACATATAGTTTATATGGAATAAGAGGTTCATAATGGCTGGTAATTTAGATTTAATTCATCAAGAACAAGTACAAGGTACAGCTTTAACAATTAATATAGAAAATGTTTTTAGTGATAAATATGACATTTACAAAGTAGTTTATTCTGGCTTTGTACAATCAACTAATGTCAGCAATGGTATTGAAGGTTTTAGATTTATAAATGCTAGTAATAGTGTAAACACTGGTAATAATTATGCATATGCTGTAAGAAATATGCTATCTAGTGGCTCCGTAAGTATTAGTGACAACGAAGCTACTAATTTTTTATGGATAGGTATGATTACAGATAGAATTGAAGATGGTAGTACAAGTGGTATTGCTTACATTTACAATCCCTATAATTCAAACACATATACTTTTGTAAATAGTCAAGCTAGCGGTATGAACTCAAGTGAAAAAAGAATTTCTAAAGGTATGGGAGTATATCAAGTTGCTGAAAGAGTTACAGGTTTTCAAATTGTTGAAACAAATAGTTCTAGGTCTTTTACTAACGGAATGATTACTGTATATGGAGTTAAGTAAATGTTAATTAAAATAGATAAAGAAATAGTATCTTCAAGCACAGGTTATGTAGAGCTTACTGGTATGACAAATGCTCATGATGTATATTTGTTTACATTTAATAATGTAACTTTATCTGTTGATGAAAGAGACTTAAGACTAAGATTTTTAGAAAGCGGCACAGTTAATGAAACAGCAAATTACGATTATGGTTATAATGTCTTAGATGCAACAAGTAATTCAGAAGACCCAGTTGGTACAACTAATCAAACATCAATAGACTTGACTTTAAATACTGGTACTGGAACTAGCGAAATGGTTAATGGCTTTGTTTACATATTTAGTTCTCAAATATCTTCTCAATATACTTATACAACTATGGAGACATCTATATATGCACATACTGCTAGAGGTAGAGGAATACACGGTGGTGGTATATTTACGCAAGAATCTACTGTTAATGGATTCAGATTATTAAATTTAAATAGTGCAAATATACTAACTGGTACATTCAACTTATATGGTCTAAAAAAATAATGATAAATAAATATATGTTAGAATTTAAAGGAGGTGAAATAAATGGCAACAATAGAAGAATTAACAGCGGCAGCTCAAACAGAGATTGACGCAAAGAAAACTGCTAATGGCGGTGACGGTATGTTTGCTCAAGTCAATGGTGAAAGACGAGAGTTCACAGATGCTGAATACGACCAAGCAGTAACTGACAAAGCTAATAGCGATTTTGACTTGCAAGAAAATGGTTATAAACAAGCTCGTCAAGAAGCATACAAACCAATTGCAGAACAATTAGATATGATTTACTGGGATGGAGTAAATGGTACAACCCTTTGGGATGAGCATATAGCTGAGGTTAAGGAAGACAATCCAAAACCAGAATAATATTTAACCATAAACCACCATTTATGGACGAGGGTAGAAACCACCACTTTCTGCCCTCATTTTTTAAATCCCTTATAATTTAAATTATCTATCTAAAATGTTCTCATGGAAGATAAATTAAATAATTTCCCAGAAGGCACGAAACGTAAAGATGTTATTGAGGAGTTAATTGACCATGACGATATTAGACAAGTTATTCTTAAACAATGGAATTATATGCGTATCAATGGTATTAATCTTGTTCAAGACGCTGATGACTTAGTTAATCTATATTTAAAGATTGCTAAAAAGTTCCCTGAGTAATAAAAAAAAGTACAACTAAATACTCAAGATTTAAACATTCTAAGGTAGACTATACCTAAATAATCTACTGGAGGAATAATGGCAGAAGAAGAAAAAAGAGAACTGTCATCTGAAGAAATTGTACAAATTGTACAAAATCAAGCAGCACAAATTGACCAGTTAAATCTTATGGTTAAAGATTTAGGTGGGAAAGTTAGTCAACGTGAAGTTGAAAATTCACAACTAAGAGCTGCTTTACAACAGATAGCAGGGCAACAACAAAAAGCACAAGCCGATGATACTCAAAGTGAGGAGGAGTAGTGATGGCTACACTTAATGAATTTGCTAAAAAAAATAATACACGTTCGGGTTATGCAGCGTGGAGAGAAAAAACACCAGAAAATCAACAAGCTTGGAAAGAAGCAGTAGAGGGATTTAAATCTGGTTTAGCAATAAGTGTTATTGTAAAGTGGTTAAAATCAGAAAAAAATTGTCCACTATCATATCATACAATAAGGACTCAACTGCACGAAGGTAAATGAGTAGTTTAGAAGACTACGCAAAATCCGAAAGAGCTTTTGATAATGCCAAGAGGTTAAAAGGTAAACATCCTAAGGGATGGGAACCTAGGATAGATACTTCAAAAAAAGAAATTATATCTAGACCTCAAAAAAAAGCTGGTAATCCCCAAGACCATAGATGGGATAAGTATCTTGAAGAGTTAGGTTTCAATCCTGATGAGTTTGAGATTATTGAACCATTTGAAATTAGAAGTTGGGATTCAAATACTGAAAATGGTAAAGATACTTTTTACTATTACAAAGCAAAAATTATTTCTAAGCATGCGGTTAATGACAGAGATTTTGATTTTAAGTCATTACTTGCAGAGATTAAAAAAGATAAACCTAAAGCTCAAACTATAAAAGGTAAGTCTTCTATGGTAGTTTGCTTAAGCGATTGGCAAATGGGAAAGCGTGATGGGGATGGAACTGAAGGTATAGTTAAAAGAGTAGAGCAAATGATACCTGACGTTACTGCAAGGATTAAAGAACTAAGAAAAAATAATGTTGATTTAGCAAATCTTTACGTTGTGGGCTTAGGCGATATAGTAGAAGGGTGTGATGGATTTTATGCTATGCAAGAATTTTCAGTTGAATACGATTTAAGAAGACAGAAGATGATTGCTAGAAGACTGTTAGTAAAAGCCCTTAAAGAATGGTCACCATTATTTAAAAATGTAGTAGTTGCATGTGTACCAGGCAATCACGGAGAGAATAGAAAAAATGGAAAAGCATTTACAACTTTTGGCGACAACTTTGATGTAAGTATATTTGACGAAGCAGCTGAAATATTTCAGGAAAATCCTAAATACAAACACATTAAGTTTGTAATTCCAGATAACGACTTATGGCTTACATTGGATGTGTCTGGAACTATTATAGGTTTAGCTCATGGTCATCAATTTAGAACTGGTGGGAAATACTCACATCAAAAAGCAGTAGCTTGGTTATCTGGTCAGGCTTTTGGAATGACTGAAATGGGAGACGCAGACATTTTAATATCAGGACACTTTCATCATCTATTTGTAGTTAATGAAGGTAAAAGAACACTAATGCAATGTCCTTCTGTAGATGGTGGCTCAGATTGGTTTGAGAATATAACTGGTAAAAGTTCTTATTCAGGTACATTAACTTTTTCTATTACACCTGGAAAAACTCAATTACCATGGGATAATCTAAAGGTTTTATAAACCACAGGTTACAAAGATATCTACTAGAATTACGATATGAAATTAGATGTTATAAGATTTCAATTCGGCGCAGATGCCACCAATTCCCTTTTATTTATTGATGGCGAATTTGAATGCTATGGATTGGAAGATGAATATAGAGATGTAAAGGTTATGCACGAGACCTGTATTCCAGAGGGAGAATATAAAATCGAGCTAAGAACAGAGGGTGGATTTCACTCACGATATGTTTCTAAGTATGGGGACTTTCATAAAGGCATGCTTTGGCTACAAGACGTACCTGGGTTTACTTTTATTTTGATACATACGGGGAATACCGACCAGCACACCTCAGGCTGTTATATCGTAGGGGAAACCCAAACAGACTTAGACAAAGGCAAAGATGGATTTGTAGGTAACAGCGGTACTGCTTATAAGAAGATGTATCCCAAAGTTGCAGATGCTATATTAGCTGGCGAAGAAGTGACTATCAAATATACAAACATTAAAGATTTAATAGATTTACCAGATATGGTATCTGACTTAAGAGGACAAGTAAAAATTCTTGAGTCAACCATAAAAGGTAGACCAATAATATAAACATAGGAGTAACTATGGCAAAATCAAAAAAAGTAGACCCAAAAGTCTATATGAAAAATGCAGCAATTAGAGCAGGACGTACATTTGTTCAAGCTTTTGTAGCTGTAATGATAGCTAATCAAGCAAACTTGTTTGAAGCAGACGTTATCATGGCCGCACTTGTTGCTGGAGCTTCCGCAGTTGTATCTGTATTACAGAACGCTATGGAAGATGCACCATTTGCTTTCATGTCAAAGATACCTAAAGGGTAACTTGTCTTAATGGCGGCTAAAAGTCGCCATTACATAAATCAACCAAGGATATAATTTTGAGATGGAAAGGCGTAAGCTTTATCTTCTGTGCATACTGCGCAAAATCTATAAATACTAAGAAATCACCAATGGTGTGCGATAATAATATTTGTAACGCATACGGTAAAGAAGTAGATAAGAACGGTGATTTAAAGAATGTATGAGTATAATGTTCGAATTGACAGAGTTGTCGATGGGGATACTGTCGATTGCTGGATTGATTTGGGTTATAATCTCCAAATCCACAAACGTATTAGATTCGCTGGAGTCAATGCGCCAGAAACTCGTACAAGAAATAAGGAAGAAAAAAAACGAGGACTTATAGCCAAAGAATGGCTTATAAATAAAATAGACCCTAAAGCAGTAGGTTCTTCAAAAGACATTGTTCTAAAGTCGTATGAATATGGGAAGTATGGTCGAGTTATAGGGGAACTCTTTGTAGTAAGTGGTAGCCGTAAGCAAAGCATAAATAAGATGATGTTAGCTGAGGGTCTGGTAACAGAATATGATGGAGGTGCTCGCTAACTCTAGCAGGAGCACAAAATTTTAAACAGAATACAAACAGGATTACGACTTTTAGTAGTGGTTATGCTTATATACCCTATGCCTATTGCTATAGGTGCAGAACAAACTGAAACAGAAAATTTTGATTCTACAGGTTTTACTAATTCAAACTTTAGTGTAACCAATTACTCTAATGCGACATATTCAATAGATACTGTTTACAATGGCGACTATGGTTGTGATGGATATTGTCTTAACTACAACACAGGCAATACACAAAATCGAATGTTGCAAATAACTTTTGGTGATACAGATATTACAGAAATAGGTTTTGATGTTGGAGCAGTAGATTATAACTGGGCTTACAATGTGTTCCTAAAAGACGCAGATGGAACTTCATCTAATCCCGATTGGGTAAATTACAATAACCCATCTAATTGGAATGCTGCAACTTATGTTTTTGAGGAAACTTATACAGCACCAACAGGTTATGAGATTTGGCGTATTGAATTTACATTTAATGATTATGTAATCATAGATAATGCTTATTACAAATATGATGATGGTATAACAGCAGGTATAGGACCTCCTACAAATCTAGCAACTACACAAAACCTACATAGTGGTGCAGTAGGTGTTACTTGGACAGCACCAACAGGTTACTCAAATACTCCCGAAAGATATGCAGTTGCCTTTAGCAATGACAATTTTGTTAGCACAAACTACGCTGTTGCTACTAGCACTGGTAGTGGAGACACAGCTTATACATTTAGTAAACAATACCTACAGTCTATATTTACAGATTTAGATGTTGGAGATACTCTTTATTTTAAAATTAGGTCAGATGATGACACAAACTCTTTATATTCTAGCTGGACAGATGTAGTTAGTTATACAATACCCGATGTAGCTAGTGGTGTATCAACTCTTACTGCAAATCAAGACAATCAATATCAAGGAGTTATTTTTTACTGGACACAACCTAATACAGGTTGGGCAACACAGACAAGTTATAAATTAGCATACAAAGATAGTGATGATACAGAATTTACTTATGTAACAGGAATAAGTGCAGATGCTACTAATTACACTTGGACAGAAGTATTAGAAGATACTTATGAATTTTATATTTATGCTTGTACACAGAATGATGGTTGGTGTCACGGACCACAAAATGGTTCAATAACAGTTCAGATAGCAGCAACTACTCCTACTACTACAACAACAACTATTGTTTATACTCTTGGACCACCTATGAATCCAGCAGTAACTCAAGAATACAATGTTGGTGTAAAAGTAGATTGGGATGCTCCTAACACAGGAAATGCAACTGTTGACCACTATGAGCTTTACTATAGAACAAGTGCTGAAAATGAAACTAAGGTCGATAACATTACAGAGACAGAATATACTATTCCTTATAATGCTATCCCTAATGGAGAATATACTTTTAGCCTTAAAGCCATTTCTACTACTAACAGTGTTAATAGTGGCTATAGTACTGAACCAACACTGACAGTATTTAATCAAAAAGCACAAGACGATGCAGACGCTGCTGCTGAAGAAGCCCGTAAAGCAGAAGAAGCTCGTATTGCGGCAGAAAAAGCTGAACAGGAGCGTAGAGAAGCGGAAGAGCGTGAGCGTCAAAGACTTCAAGCTATTGAAGATGAAAAAAATAAAAACTTTAACGAGACTGGTTATTACGAATTAGATGGTGAAAGAGCTGCTAGAGAGCAAGCTGAGTACGAGGCTGAGCAGGAGCGTATTCGTTTAGAGGAAGAGGAAAAAGAGCGTCAGCGATTACAAGCTATTGAAGATGAGAAACAAGCCAACTTTGCTGAAACAGGTTATATGGAACTTGATTCTGAGCGTGAGCAAAGAGAGTATGAGGAAGAACAAGCTCGTATTCAAGAACAAATTAAAAATACTGTAGTAGTTAAAACTGATGGTGAAGATTTGACTCCAGAAGAACAAGACGCTTTAGACAATTTAGTTGATACTATTATAGATATACAGAATAATGTAGATTTTACGGAGTTTGATGTTGAAGAAGAAACGTTTGAAATTAAAGAAGTTGTTATTGTCGTTCCTACTACTACGACAACTACGACAACGACTACCACAACTACGACAACGACTATCCCAGATAAACCTGAACAAACTGAGACCAACCCATTTGATAGTGGCGAGGGAGATGAAGAAGTACAACTCACAGAAGAAGAGGTAGAAGTTCTTGTTACTGAGGTAGAAGAAGCTATTACCGAAGTTGTTGAAATTGAAGAAATACCTGTTGAGATTATAGAAGAAGAAGAATTAGAGGAATTATCTGAAGAAGAAGCGGAAGCATATGTCGAAGCTGTTGAAGAAGCCGTAGCAGAAGTCGTTGCTGAATTAGAAACAGAAGAACTTGTAGAAGTTGTGGAGCAAGTTGCTGAAGTAGATGTACAAAACCTAGCTACTGCTGATGTTCAGACTAAAGCTGTTGTCAAAGCTGTTGTTCAAGAAGTTACCAAAGTAGAAACGGTTGCTGAATTAAATGAAGAAGAGAAACAAGCAGTTGGTGAAGTATTAGGTTTTTCAGAAGAGACTGCTGCTGAAGACGTAGAAATTATTGCAGAGCAGGCCGCTAAAGAGGAAGTTGTAGCTGAAGCAGTAGAAGAATATGTAGATAGAGCTATAGAAAATAAAGATGTTGAAGATTATACATTAGCTGACGTTGTTACTGAGGTACAAGTAGAGGTGTTCCTCGAAAACCCAGTCGGAGCGTTAATTGATGTTAATATAACAGAGATGGACTTGGGGTCACTAGGAACCGACATGACAAGCGACCAGCGTCAAAAATCTAAAGAAGTCGTGGTTCCTGTAATCATCGCTTCTCAGATTATTGCACAAGCTGGTGCATTAATGACTAGGAGATTTTAAGTGATTAAAAAATTAATTAAAGGATTATATAACGTATTAGGCTGGCCTTATCATGCAGTTATAAAAGCAATTAAGGCTGTATGGTTAGCTATAAAACTTGGTCTTAAAGGTTTAAAAAAGTTTGTAATGAATTTACCTAAGATTGCTAAGTTTATTGGAAAATGGATTATTGACGCAATCAAAGAATCTATTGCACAAATTTTTACCATACTAGGTTTTTTCATTGCATGGTTTACACTTACAGGTTCTGCACAAGACATTGTAGGTATTGCAATCATTGCATCTATTGTTATATGGTTACTCACAATATATATAAGAGACTAATTAAAAATGTCTAAAGCACAAAAAAGTACAATGAAGTGGAGGTGGACTGCATTAATAGTCTATCTAACTATTTGCATATATGACTTTATGGCTGTACCAATTTATTATGGCATAGCAAGAATGGGATTAGACCTTTCTGATTATATGTCTTACTTATCAGAGATAGAAGACCCATTAGTACAAATGGAATACTTAAAAAAACTTGTATCTCAACATGAACCATTCACACTTAAAGGTGGTGGATTATTTCACTTATCATTTGGTGCAATACTTACAGGTAGTGCAGTAGGTTCAGGCAAATAATGTTAAATAAGATAAAAGATAATATTGGTTTAGTTGCTACAGCTATTGCCCTTATGGGTTCAGTTGGTGCAGGTATTCAATCAGTCGGACAAATAGTTAATACATTACAAGGTATTGATGAAAGAATGGTTGGAATAGAAATAGAGTTTGAACAACTCAAACAAGACACAATGGTATCAAATGACATTGCAGTTCTTTATGAAAAAATACAATCATTAGAAGAACAAGCTATGCGTTATCAAGAACTTGACCAAACATTGGCCTCAATGTCTACAGAAATAAATACATTAAAAGAAGATTTAAGAGAAAGTGGTATGGACTTTTCTAATAAGAAATTACTAGAAGAGTGGGAATGGTCTGAAGCACAAGCACAGATAATTAGAATAGATACTATTTTACAACAAGTGCAACAAGACCTTTGGAATCTAGACAGTATAGATACTAGAATCGCATATCTAGAGGCAAACCTACATGGCCACTAAGAAAAATAAATTAGGAACTTGGTACAAAATAAAACAAATATTTTGGCGCATGATTGCTACGTTTACTGCTAATGGTCTTGCAACTATAGGTGCTGGTTCATTAATTGGTATTGAAATACTCGATGCAATCATATTAGCTGGTACATTAGGTGTAGTAAAAGTATCAGAAGATTTAGCTCGTGCATTTCTTGATGATGGAAATCTAAGTATAGAAGAAATCAACGATGCATTTAGTAAAATAGATAGAAGTAAAAAATAATGGAACCAGAAGAAAATAGATGTTGCCGAACTTGTTCATGCCAACAGACAGGAGATAAAAACTAATGCCTCATCAAAATAATAATGGAAGTAATGGTTTTACGCAGAAGGAAATGTTGGTAATGATTTTAGATGGACAGGATAAAATTAATGAAAGAATTGATGAACTACACGAAAAGGTTAATAGCAAAATGTCAAGAGGTGAAGTCTCTGGATGGATTGTTGCAGTTAGTGCTTTGGTCGTACTTGTTAATACAGTAGCAATGTAATGAAAGATAATTTTGAATTACCTGCTGACATGTTTACAGACAATCCAGAGTTTGTAGATACTTCACACCAGTTTGATGATGATTGCGGAGATGCTTGTAAAATATGATTTCATCACACGCTAACTTTCATTTACACAAAGCGACACATGATAATGATTATGTTGAATTGGAAGAAGAGTGATTGATAATAAATGTACTAACAATATGGTTTACTGTCAAAAAGAAGGATGCAGTAGTTATTTTTATAAAATAGAGGGAAGTAAATATACTAAATGTTTTCATTGTAGGAGGTAACATGATAACTAATAAACAAGATATAAAATTAAAACTTCGTAAGTACGTTTCATACTCTTTAGGAATAGGAGGATTAGCTCACTTTATAGAATTTGGAGTAGCAATGTATGAAGACGCACACATAACATCTACCATTACATTAATATTTGGAGTGTTAGATTTAATAGCTGCTTACTTAGTAAAAGGTGATGCCAAATGAAAGTTTGGATAGACCAAGATTTGTGTACAGGTGATGGACTGTGTGAAGAAATATGTCCAGATGTTTTTGTAGGATTAGATGATGGTTTATTTTATGTAAAAGAAGGGGACAAAATATTTTCCAAAGAACATGGTAATGAAGAAGGAGCTCAAGGTTTAGCTGTCGTTCCAAAGGGTAAAGAAGACGAAGTAATAGAGTCTGCTGAAGAATGCCCTGGTGAATGCATAATGATTGAACCCTAATGAATCCAGGATGTCCTGTTTGTAATTCTATATTATTAGAAATAAAAGCTGGTTTATATTGCTATAATGAATCTTGCCCACAATATAGACAAAAAGTTATTGCATGTTGCGAAGGAGGTGCATGTTGAACGAGAAAGCTGCTGACAGAAAAGCAAAAAAAAATTTAGAATTTGCTGCAGCAATTATCCTTTGTTGGATACCTAAAGAAAAACGTCAAGAATATATAAATTACTTTAATCAGTTGTTACAAACTTAAATAAACTTTTTTCTTACAACTTGTGATATTATTCACAATCATGGATTATTTTATAGGATTTTTGTTTGGATACTTTTTTAAAGAAACTTTTGTGTATTTAAATAAACTAAGTCAATGGGATTGGGATAATCGAAGAGGTTATGATTTTGATTATGAACCTTTAACAGAAGACGACTTACCTTAAAAACTTTTCCCAAAACCTTCTATACATATATTTTTCTATATTATTTTTATATCTCTGTTGTAAGTAAGCATAAACTCCTATAAGCTCTGTGCTTGATTCTCCTGTAATGTTTGACTCTTCTAATATACAAGAGTTACAAATGACTAATCTATTTCCATAACCCACATCACCATACACATGAGGATAAACTTTTCTAAATAACTTTTCATACTTTGTTTCATCACATCTCATACATGTTCTCTGAATTTTAACTTTTGGCTCATTAGTTTGTAACCATGCTTTAGGTTCTTTATTCCAAACGTAACCCTGTTTTTTTAATATATTTCTAACTTGATTTATATTAGGGTATGCAAAGTCAAAATTCTTTTGTGCTAATTTGGATATCTCTGGTATTTTTAGATTGGGGTTGCGTTCTACTATATTACAAACAATTGATTCTGCTTTCCTTATTAGTTCTTGGGTTGCCATATTGTTTAAATATACTATGTTAGAAATTTTATGCCTCCTGATTCTCTCCAACACAGTTGGCATCTTTATAAAATCCTGGGATTTCAAGTATGTCTGCCAGCGTCGCTATAGACACTCTCCCTTATTGTTAATTACATAGTAGAGAGTAAGCTAAAGAC
>VMHT01142941.1_pt1 | contig 21750 bp, 42 predicted proteins | sample 4693611 | NCBI WGS metagenome assembly VMHT01 (sample SAMN12280063, study PRJNA550983) | marine metagenome | isolation source: seawater sampled from same location over 5 years 0.02-0.2 micron viral filtrate | place: USA: collected off the coast of southern California halfway between the port... ...
AAATCATAATATATCTCTTGATGACGTAAAAGAAGAGATTGAAGATGAATTAAAAGAATTTATGTCGCCACATATTTATAAACGATATGTTAAATTATTAGAGAACAAAGAAGAAGAAATCTTTTACGAAGATTGGGGACTAATGAAATTATAATTTCAAATTATAAATAATAAACGATCGCCAATTCATTATAATACTAACTTATTGAAACTATTACTTTTTTAATAATCTAAAATAAGGCCAGCCTTTCTTTTGTATTGACTTTTCCTCAATATTGGTATAAAATATAGATATTGCTTGATATTCTAAAAAATAAACATAAAAACAATTAGTAACATAATTACTTATGGAGAAGGAAAACATTATGACAAGCATTTGGTCTAAATTTAAAATTGGCCCTCATCAACAACAAGTGATAATTGAAGAAATCACTACACAGCAATTACAATATTTGGCCAAAGGACAAGAGCCACCAGAAAGTTTATTATTGAATCTAACTTTAATGTCAGCTATGTTACCTTTGGTAAAAGAAGATAAGTTTGTTAATTAGCATATATGTCAATTGAATACTATAATAATAATAGTACTAGCTTTTATTCTAGTACTGCTACTATAGATATGTCCGCGATTTATGATCGATTTTTACCTTGGATTCCACCCGCAGGTAAGATCCTTGACGCCGGTTGTGGCTCAGGTAGAGATTCTAAGGCTTTTATAGAAAAGGGATATCATGTAACTCCAATTGATGGATCGGTTAATATGGCAGCACTAGCATCTGCCAATCTCAAGATGCACGTTTTGCCACTTAAATTTAAATATATGTCCTATCACCAGAGATTTGATGGTATCTGGGCATCAGCTTCATTTTTACATGTTCCTTTAAAACAGGCAGATAATATTTTTAATAAATTTATGGCAGCATTAACATGGCAAGGCGTTTGCTACATGTCTTTTAAATATGGAACTGGAGAACGATATAAAAACGATAGATGCTTTGTAGATCATGATGAAGAATCTTTTACTAATTTTGTTAAATATTTTAATTTTGTAGAAATAGCAGATATGTGGAAAACCTTTGATCAACGTCCTGGCCGTGAAAAAGAAATATGGCTTAACTGTATTGTAAGAAAGCAACAACTTATTAGATGAAACGTGAATTACAAATAGGTGATTTGGTAATATATAGTGGTGAAGAATACGAGCCCCACGCGAACGAGCTTGATAGTACTACCATTGACAGATACTATCGAAATTCGGTGGTTGGCTGCCTTGGTATCATTACTAATACTAAGAAAATACTATACGGAACTGAAATGGCAGAGGTATTTTGGTTTGGAGAAGGAAATCTCGACGGCAGCGGCTGGTTAGAATATACTTCTAAATTAAAAGTTATCAGCGAGGCATAAATTATGATAGAAATAATGAAACCTGGAGATTTAATATATTATAAGCGTTGTGTGTTTTCGCTTTCATCTATTGAAAACGTCCGCACCAAATCATCATTTGCGTGGGGCTATGGAATTATTGGAGAATATAAAAAAAATAAAAACTTCCGACGTATTATGTGGTTTAAATCTAGTGAACAAAAGGATAGATATTTACGTAGAAATTATATGAGCCATGTAATGTTTTTAGAATCATGTCGAATAATCTCTAGAGCCGTGCAAGATAAATAATGGACATTGGTGATTTAATTATTTTTAATGCTAAGACTTCTTTCTATGATAATAAAGAACGAGTAACATATAATTATTCTAATAAAGCTGGTATCATAATAGGTATTGAGTCTAGAGATGAGACGCAGAATAATGCTAGTCTTGATGGTGGTGAACCTCATTACCGTAGATTTAAAATTTGGTCACATGGACGAATTTTAACAATTACTGGAACCCAAACGATTAAAACATATTATAAAGCTTAATAATTATTGTTACAATATATTTACTAAAGAGAGGATAATTACAAAATGCAATATTTTTTCTTTTTAGCAAACGGATTTTTAGGTATCTTTTTACTTAATCAATTTGTTGAAAACGGTGGTTCTACAGTAACACCTTATGTTGCTGCTATTAATTTATTTATTAGTGGGTTTTGTTTGAAAGCTTATCAAATTAAAGCTACAAAGAACATTGATGAAAAATCTTAAAATAGGAGTTAAATATATGTTATATAAAGTAATATCATGGAGTTGTATCTTGTTTGTTATTTTTGCAATTCTCGGAGTATTCTTCTTTTATGATGTAAATGATAAATCGCTAGCTATGCATCTTTTTAGCGTCGCGGATCAATTTATAGATCAACTACACAAAGACGGATATCTTCCTACTGCTGATAAAGTTTGTCAGATCTTAAAAGAATATTGTCCTTCGTCTCATTAAAAATAAAAAAAACATGGGATTAACAAGCACTAAAACACATTCTACAGTTTATGAAGTATGGACTCAAGGACGTATAGGTCTTAATAAAAATAAGCCAGTTCTATATGGGATATATCATACTAAAATAGAGGCTCATCAAGCTATGTTTACTTTTCTAGAACAAGGTAAATTTGCTACTATAAAAGAAATTACAAAGCGTATTTATGGCGAAGTAGAAACTCTAGAAAATATTCATTTCGATATTAAATAGAATTACAGTTTCTATTTAATATAAACACCTCTATTTATTAATGGAGGTGTTTTTTTATGCCTAAATATCGTAAAAAGCCAGTCATAATATATGCAGAAAAAATCATAAAACCCCTTTACATTCACACATTAGAGGGTATAATGGAAGGTAGGGTCGGTGACTACTTAGTTACCGGTGTTAAAGGAGAGAAATATCCGTGTAGAGCAGATATTTTTGAAGAAACTTATGAACTTGTAGAGGATAATGATGAAGAAATATAATAATATTTTATATTTAATACTTTCGCTTTTTATGATAAATGCGTGTGGAGAAGACGATTCCCCAAAGAAATTAGATAATACTGAATTAGAAACTGAAGAAGTAGAAGAAGAACAAGTATGTAATACAGCTGATCAAACAGGTACATATACTGTTAATATAGTTAATACTATTAGTGGTACTTGTGTTCTATCGCCATTTCAAATTGTAATGACAGGCGGAGTTTTAGATTTTGGAATAGACTGTACTACTACTTCAGAATCATTAGATAATAATTGTCACATTAATTCTAATATAGTGTGTGAAAATCCAGCATCTGATTTTATAGTTAAAGGAGATCTTTCACTTGATCAAACTAGTGTAAGTGGACAAGAATTTAAAGGCACTTTTATTGTAGAATTAACAGATATTTCTACAACACCAGTAGTTGTTTTATGTAATGGCGAATATGATGTTTCATTACTCCGATATTAATGGGAGGGAAAGTACTTGTGTGGAAACACAGTAGGTTTATATGTATATTAATAATTCTCTTATCTTTGAGTTGTTCAGAAGAAGACGAGTTACAATATTGCCCATTGCACAAGCCATGTATCGTTACCAGCTCATTTGATACCCAACAAATTATTGTCATAGAACAAGAAGGTGAACTTTATAAACTTAATAATATTGGAGAATGTAATGTAGGCTGGATTGAATGTGTAAGCCCTAATAATAAAATTATTTGTAATGATTATATATCTCCTCATTTAGAAACTTGTGACAATTTAGACAACGACTGCGACGGATTTATTGACAATGGTTTTGATAATGATGAAGATGGTTTTATGTCTTGTAATGGAGATTGTAACGATGAAGATCCCTCTATACACCCATTAGCATTAGAAATTTGTAATGGCTTAGATGACGACTGCGATGGACACATCCCAGATATCGAATTAGATCAAGATGAAGACACATATAGTATATGTAAAGGTGATTGTGATGATAATAATATTTACATTTATCCCGGAGCCGAAGAATTTTGTAATGGCTTAGATGATGATTGTGACGAAATAATAGATAATAATATTCATGAAGCTCCTTGCGGCCCAGGTACAGAAGTAGGAATTTGTACACAAGGTTTAGAAAAATGTGTTAATGGCAATGAGATGCTATGCTTTGGTGATATTGGGCCACAAGTAGAAGCTTGTGACGGATTAGATAATGATTGTAATGGTCAAGAAGATGAAAACTTATTTAGATTATGTACCAGTGCTTGTGGTCAAGGACTAGAATCATGTATAAGTGGCCAATGGCAAAATTGTAGTGCAGTCCAACCAGCTCCAGAAATATGTGATCGTCTTGATAATGACTGCGATGGACAAACAGATGAAGGATGCCCTTGTTCTGATGGAGATGTACAATATTGTCAAGAAGTACCCATGTATGATATAAGTACTGATACTCAATTACCATTTGCTTGTGGAAGAGGCATACAAATATGTGATACAGCTGGTGAATGGGGAGTATGTTACTTTTTACAAACTTTACAAGAAGATTGTAATAATTGGGATGACGATTGTGACAATATTGTTGATGGAATGATAGAAGAGTGCTCAGATTATCCTGAATTAGTTGGTGTTGGAGAATGTATAGCAGGAGAATCTACGTGCGAATATGGTGTATGGAGCTTATGTGACGGACAAGTATATCCAGAAGAAGAGATTTGTGATAGTTTAGACAATGATTGTGATGGAGAAATAGATGAAGACTTAGATCCTCACGATGCTGTAGATTTAATATTTGCAATTGATATATCTGGATCTATGCAACAATATATCGATGCTTTGGCGCAAGCATTAGCTGTATATGTGGCAGATTTTGTGGATACAGATCATCGGTTTGCTTTAATTGCATTTCCAGGTACTAGTGCATATAGCTGGCAAAGAACTTTGGGCGATGAGTATAGAATAATCACTGGAACTGCGGGAAATGCTTTAGTAGATGTTATTGGTTTTCAACAAGCCGTGTCGACACTAAGAGCTGATGGTGGAGCATTTGAGCCTAGCTATGATGTTGCTATTAATTTAATGGATCCCAACAATACAGATATTAACTGGAGAAGCAATGCCTATCCTTATGTGATTATTATTACTGATGAAACTGCTCAGACTTGGAATTCGAATAATGAAAATGACGTAGCAACAAATTCACTAAATTGTTCTATTGGTATTTGTGAACCGGGCGATGCATATGAATTTTATGTAATATCTCAGCCTATACATCAATTTTATTGGGATTCTACATTGCCATATAATGATAATTTTAAAACATTACCAGCATACTCTAATGACATCAGTGCATTTGTGGAGATTTTAAGAGATATATTTAAAAATACTTGTATCTAGTAAAAGTTCTTGACAAATTACCTATTTATTGTGTATTATAATAAGTGAGGGTATCTCTATGGGTCAATTTAATTCAAGCTTTGTTCAACGACATCCTAAAGGACATAAAGAAAAAGAACAAGAACATGTTATTGTCAAAAAAGATAAAGAGATTAAACGAAAACACAAAGAAATCAAAGATCATAAAGCTGCTATTAAGAAAAAGCAATTAACTATTGAATCTCAAGGTAAATTAATAAAAGAAAAAGACCAAGCAATTAAAGTTCAAGTTAAGGCCATACAACAGAAAAATAAAGAAGTTGAAGAACGCACAATAGCAATAAAGAAAAAAGATAAATTAATTGAAACACAAACAAAAAACGTACAAAATAAAGAAGAACAAATCAACAGTAATCTTAAATTATTAAAAAAGAAAGAAAAAGAACTTAAAAATAATATTAAATTAATGAAGCAAAAAGACGCTGCTGTAAGTGCAGCTTTAAAGGCTCACTCCACATTTGTCAAGACCAACACTAATACACCAACTATCACTGCATCAAAACACGAGAATAAAGAATCTAAACCTTCTTTAATTAATCGGATTAAAAACTTTGTAGCACCAACAGAGACAAAAAAAGATTTAGCTCCAATATTAGCCGATGATGGCACCCAAGTTAAACTTGAAGAAGCTGCCAAAAAACTTCAAGACCAAATGAAAATAATAAAAGAGAAAGATAAAGTTATTAATTCTCAAGTTAAAGTAATAAAAGAGAAAGATAATAAAGTCAAAGCTCAACTTGAATTATTAAAGAAGAAAGAGGATGAAACTAATACAAAAATTAAAAGCATGAATAAAATAAATGCTGATGATAAGTCTAAAGAAAGATTATTACATGAAAAAGATGCTACTATCAAAGCACAGCAAAAGCTTATGAAAGAAAAAGATGCAGCCATTAAAGCACAAAGCGTGCTCACAAAAGAAAAAAGTTCAACTATTGATAAACAAATAGAAGTTATGCAAGAAAGGGTTTCAGCAATGGTATCACAAGTAGAAATTGCAGAAGGAAAAGATGAAAAGATTAAAAAACAAATTAGATTATTGCAGGAGAAGGAAGCTATAATCAAAGAACAGAATAAGCTTTTAAGAGCTAAAGAGTCAACAATTAAGAAGCGCTCTGTAGCTTCTACAATGGATAAACAAAAAGCGCGTTTTGATTATGATCATAATGGACAACTTGTTGCTGTTAATCCTGTATCTGCGGCTCAATCGAAATTGATTATTACAGAAGAAGAAGCTGAGTCATTAGTAGCAACATCTCAACAAGCAAAAGAAGAAAAATTAAATTGGATGATACAAGTTTATGCTTCTCTAAAGATTCTTCAAAATGAAATTCAAACTAAAGAAGCTAGAAAAAGATATGGAGCAGTATTAGTCACAGGCTTTTTGGCTTATTTTATTGTTGTTATATTGAAAAAAACAGTAGTAAATTCAGACCTAATGATCCCACTCGGCGCTTTTCTGTGTTTGAGTCTGCATTATGTTGTTGACAAAGTATCTCAAGGAATATATAATTATCTTAAAATTACGAAGTATGAAAAATCTTTTAAAAAGCTAGAAGATATTCATAATAATCGTGATAATGATGATACAAAGAAAGAATAGGTCATGTGTATAATTTGTGTTGAATTAATTAAAAATAACCTCACTAGTCAAGAAGCAATCAATAATATGATTGAGCTTATTGATGATATGGATGATCGGCACATAAAAGAGATACTCGATTTAATTTCTAAGCGACGAAAGCGCGAAGATGAAGAATCAATATAATGGCGATCACACAAAGTACAGCCACAACAAGGAAAAGAAGAAGACCATTCTTTAAAACTCATGATTATGTTGAGTTTGAAATGGATAAAAAGAAAGTTGGCCCTCGATGGAAGTTAAATGTAGATACTGGTGGTTGTGGAGAATATGCTAAAGGAATCATAACAGATTTAGAATTGAGATATATTCAGCTAGATGCAATATTTCCAGATGGACATGTTAGAACTATAAGATTTCCTAACTATGCTTCTAGTGATTATGATATAAAACAGTGGACTTATTCAGGATATTTAAAACACGTAGATGTAAAAAAGCCTTCTTGCGAGTGTGGTATGGGAAATAAAAGTGGAACACATTATATGTTTTGTCCAATGTTTGATCATCTACAAGAACAAGATAGAAAAGCAAGGGAAAAGCGGAAGGAGTTAGAAGAAGCCGAACGGCGGAAGTTTCGGCGCTAAATTTTCCGTTTTTATATATTTGTAAATGAAGATTGGAGATTTAATTATTACAGAAGATTGTTGCAAGGTTGGACTTATTCTGGAAGGAGTCCTCAATTGGTTTGACAGTAAAGAATTTAATGAAACAGAAGGACCACCTAATCTTTTTTACATATATTGGATTGATAGAGAAGAAGGAATAAGATATAGAGCATGGCATCGAATTACTGAACCCATCGTAGCTAATTCAACGGTTTATGAAAGTGAAAAAAAAATCTAAACACCCCTATGCATATATAGAAAATGAAGAAGGTGAACGATTCGATGGATTATTCAATCCATGGCCATATTCATTTGGGTATTATCCATCAGAAATGGAAGATGTAGAAACAGAAATTCCAGAATGGCTTACGCCAGAAGAAAGAAAACACTACGAAGAATATGCCACAGAGGTAAATTTAAAAGTTGGACAGGCTCTAGTTGTATCACCAGTATCAGATGTATGGGGCGTTGGAATTATATTAACAATAAATCTGAGAGAAAAAACGTGTTTAATATATTGGCAAAAGATAGAGGCTACAAAGTGGCATAGTTTATATACTATACTCAAGTACCTTAAAAATGACTTACCAGAATTATCATACATAATTAATGATTGATTTATAAAGAAAGGAATGATATACTATGATAGTCGACATATCTAATGGAGAACTACTAGATAAGATTACAATTCTTAAAATTAAATTAGAAAAAATTAAAGATATAGAAAAAAGTAAACACGTTATGAAAGAACACGATACACTAGTAGCGAAGATGATGGTACTCACTGAATCGCTTGATCACGATAAAGATATGCAAGGAGAGTATCTAACGTTATTTGATAAGCTATTCAATACTAATATGCGGCTATGGAGTATTGAAGATCAAATAAGAGAAAAAGAAACAATAAAAGAATTTGATCAGGACTTTATTGAGCTTGCTCGTTCTATTTACTATATGAACGATACACGCGCAAGGCTTAAAAAAAGAATAAACGAATTAACTAATTCTGAATTGGTTGAAATTAAAAGTTATTCGGAGTACTAAAATGTCACAGAAGATCAATCCTTGTCCACACTGCGGCACTCGCCACATCATTGTAATAGTTAAGAATAAGAAAACTGCATGGCCCGAATGTTGGAAGTGTGGATATAAAAGCAAAGATAAATATGAAGAGTATCTCAAAATTACATATACTATGGTATATGAAGAGAGCCCACAAAAGCTATTAGAGTTTGCAGCCGATTTATGGAACGAAATAATAGATATGGAAAACATGGAGAAAGAAGAAGCTAAAGCCAAAGAGATGAATAAAATACAAAAATCAGAAGAAGACGAAGAAGACTTCTTTATGCATGTGCCGATAGAAGATTTAATCGAGGAATAAAAAAATATATTATAAATGAAAGCAGAGAACCATGTTAAAAAAATGCCTATTCATCATACTGTCCGCATATCTAATGTCAGGATGTGGAGGAAAGGAAGAGTGTGGTAATGGCACTCTAGATGTAAACGAGCAATGTGATGGTTTTGACTTTGGTTCCTTAACATGTTATAATATTAATAAAGAGCCATCAGAATATATTGGTGGCCAACTCGGATGCTCAAACAGCTGTAAAATAGATATATCATCTTGTAATCCCTGTTGGAAATATCCTTGTGGTCCTTATGGTACTAGTGTTGGTGATACTATAGAGAATTATGAATTCTCTCCAGGCAATCCTCTTTCTAGAAATATAGCAGGAGCTGATGGCATCTTTAAGCTTGAAGACTTATATCGATTGAGTGAAGCTAGGGAGCTTAATCTAAAATTGCTCGTAATATTCGCTTCAACCGGTTGGTGTCCCTATTGTAAGTTTGAGGCCAACATACTAGATTTAATTTATCTCAAATATAAAGACCAAGGCGTAATGCTGTTAGGCGTTATTGCACAGGATGAGATAGGAAACCCAGCGACTCCTACATATGCCGAGCAGTACGGAAATAACTATGGTTGGAGCTTTCCAAGTGTTGCTGGCTTTTTGGAGTACAGTCTGTGGCCTGATTCTAATAGTATAGCATATCCTTTTCACCTCATTGTTGATTTGAACTCAATGACTATCCTGGATCAAGACGTAGGCACAAAAGACTTTTATCAATTAGAGGCTATTGTTAATGGTGTGCTTGATAAGAAGAAATAAAGGTTAAACAAAATGCCACATAAAGATTCAGAAGCCCACAGAGGTTACCAAAAGAAGTACTACGAAGAGAACCAAGAGAAGGAAAGAGCTAGAAGGAAGAAGTACTACGAAGAGAACAAAGAGAAGGTAAGAGCTTGCAGTAAGAAGTACAGAGAAGAGAACATAGAGAAGGTAAGAGCTAGAAGTAAGAAGTACTACAAAGAGAACAGAGAGAAGGTAAGAGCTAGAAAGAAGAAATACAGAGAAGAGAACATAGAGAAGGTAAAAGCCAGAGAGAAGAAATACAGAGAAGAGAACATAGAGAAGATAAAAGCCAGAGAGAAGAAGTACAGAGAAGAGAACCAAGAGAAGGTAAGAGCTAAAAGGAAGAAGTACTACGAAGGGAGCAAGCAAACCCAAGCATCCGTTATTTATATGATTGAGTGCAAGGCAGCCAATAAATATTATATTGGTCAGACATCACGTTGGTTTGAAATTAGAGTCACTCAGCACAAAACTAAGTTTAAAAGTAACAGGAATCGTTGCGGAATAGGAATGCAAGACGACTATAATAAATACGGACCAGATACATTTGAATATTCAATATTAAAAGAATTAGATTCCCAAGCACCAGAAAAAGAGTTGTTGAGGGAAGAAAGAAAATATGTTATTAAATTTATAAAAGAAAATAAAGAACTCTACAACAAGTTAACTTAACTGCCGACAATTAGAAATTATAATTATAATTTATAATAAAAACGATCGTTTTCTAAATAATCCGCGATGAAGTTTCTTGACAAATCTCCATCTTCCGCGTATAATAATAGATATTAGATTAGAGGTAATTAAAATGTCAAAATCAATCATAATTTCTAATATCAGCAATACTAGTACGATTATTGGGACAGTGAAAAAAAATAATTTTCAAACAATTGTTATACTACATAATACATATAAGGGTCATGAATATGTTGATATTCGACTTGCTGAGAAAATAAGCTCTTCCAGTTGTAGACAAGATGAATATATTTTTGGTAAGAAAGGTATTACTGTTAATAAAAAAACTATTGATGAGGTTATTACATTCTTGAAAGAAAGCGCAAAGACTTTAAAGGATTAGATTAGTATTAATACTTCACATCTCTAACATCAATATTATCTAAAATAGAATCATCACCTTCTTGAAACTCTTCTATCAGGTCATAGATAGATATCTTATCATCATCAGTTTTATGACATATGTTCTCTAAGATATAATAGACTGTAACATGAGAAACTTTATAGATATAGTGAGTCTTCCTAGCAAACCATTTAGCTATTTCTCTAGTAGACATCTTTCCCTTTTGGGAACGAATCATGGAGACGTGCCTGGGTGTGAGTTTATGAGATTTCTTTTTTGCTCGTATTCTGTCTTTACGCATTATTTTATGATAGATAGAATAGTAGCAAGAAGAATTCCTATTACTACTGCACCGATTGCTACGAATATTACTGACATGATACAGTAAATAGGTAGTTTGTTAAAAAGTGCGTTATGGAAAGTAGTGGTAAAGGGGGGTAAAATGGGACAAAAAGTGGTAAATCTAAGAATGTATAAATAGGCGCGGTAAGTAGTTAGAATCATTAAGGAAATAAGAGAGAAAAAGAGTAATGAAATCAAGGGTTTAGGCCAAACCCACGTTGCATGGAGTATTGTCAAGATAAATAGTCAGAAAAAGATCAAAAAACGATCTTTTTTTCAGAGTGATCAAAAACGATCTTTCCAGGTCAAGAAACCCTAATTATACTTATTATTTGCTTGCGATTTCCAGCCATTACTGTATAATGTATACATCATCAAAGAACAGACCACTCGACAAAAGGATTGGTGCATGGCTTATAAGAGAAAAGTATATTGTGGATATTGTGGAAATCCCGGACACAATCGTCGTGGCTGTCCCAAACTCAAAGAATACATTTCTAGTAATCCAGATAGCTATCAAGCTCGCAGAGCCAAAGTCAAAGCCAAGCAAGCCGCAGAACGTGGTTCACGCAAATGTGGTTACTGTGGCGAACGAGCTTCTCACAACCGTACCACCTGTAAACAACTCAAAACTGACAAAGCGAATTATATCAGAATAAATAATCACTTTCGTCAGAAGATATTTAAGTCTTTTAAAGAACTTGGTTTTGGTGTTGGTGCTTTGGTGACCGGCCCACGAGTGATGAAAAATGATGGTACTCATCGTGTTTGGATGGTTACAGAAATTCTTTGGAATAAAATTAATGTTTGGAATTGGTATCGCGATAGCGGTCGTTGTCCTATCACCATTGCTTTGGTTGAAAAAAAGGATGCATCTGACTATGATCTCAAGTGGATTTCTACTACAGATTTGCCATGGCCAGCTATTCTCACAACTCAAGCTGGATTTGTGAAAGCTAATTATTCTACGCGAGAAGAAAATTGTCAAATTGTTAGTCCTGCGCCATTAGTTGTACCCAATAGTTGTAAACCTGATGATGGCTCGGATTTTCTAAGTGAAGATACTTATGCCGGTGGCTATGCCGCAGAAACGATCGAATATATCGAAGAAAAGTTAAATAAGGCTATATAGAGCTTGATTTATTCTTAAATTTTGGTATAATTACTCTCGAAGGTTAAAAAAGGAAACGAAGACTCATGGCAGTTGATTTTAAAACATTCAATCTAGTTGCTCCGCATGTTCTTAAAGTGCGTAAACCAGTTCTTCTGCGCGGTCGACACGGTGTTGGTAAGTCACAAGTTGTCTACCAGCTTGCTGAACAACTGGATCTTTCCGTTGTCGAACGCCGCGCATCTCAGATGACTGAGGGTGACCTCGTTGGTCTGCCGTCTATCGACGGAAACCGTACCACTTTCAATCCTCCCGATTGGTTCAAGACTGCATGCGAAGATGCCGTTGTTCTTTTTCTCGATGAGATTGATCGCGCAACGATCGAAGTCCGTCAGGGCATCTTCGAGCTTACCGATTCTCGTAAGCTCAATGGTCATCATCTGCATCCAGATACGCTGATTGTCGCTGCCGTTAATGGTGGTGAGCATGGCGACCAGTATCAGGTTGGTGAGATGGATCCAGCAGAACTGGATCGTTGGACCGTATTCGACGTAGAGCCTACCATTGAAGATTGGCTCGATTGGGCCAAAGATAGAGTTGATACCCTCGTTTGGGATTTTATCAACAACAGCCGCGCCCATCTTGAGCACACCACCGACTTTGAGCCTAATAAGGTTTATCCAAGTCGTCGTTCCTGGGATCGTTTCAACGAGTGTGCAACAATGGCATGTCTTCTTGAAGAGCCTAAAGAAAATCTTTCTGTAATTTACGAACTCGCATGTTCCTTCGTCGGCTTTGAAGCAGCAGTTTCGTTCCGTGATTTCGCTCAGAATTATCAGTCGCTCGTGACTCCTGAAGACATTCTCGTCAAGGGTAGCATCGCTGCAACCACAGATTTTGGTATCAATGACCATTCTGCTCTCATCGAGAAAATGGAAGCAGAAAAGGTTTTCGATGCAGAACTGCCTATTGAGCAGATTGAGAATCTTGGTCGTTACTTCATGACTCTGCCCAGTGAGGTAGCAATGAAGCTTTGGACCGTTATGGGTAATGGTGAAATTAAAAATACTGTTACTCTTCATGGATGTAAAGTGGACGGCAAAGCCGTATCTAGCTACCTCGTTGAGCTTTTGACTGGAAAGAATACGTCTAACGCATAGAAAGAAAGAATTAATGCCCGAGAAGAAAGAAAAAAATACTATTGACTGGGAACATGTTTTTGAGCCCTTTCTTAATAACATATACTGGGATGAGAATGATATGCTCATTCCCGATGACAATGTGTTTCTTGATGACACAAACTTTGAAGAGGAGTAAAAAATGATTTCAGTAAAGAAATTTGTAAATGGTGCCACATCATCGGCTGGTGCTGAATCTAAACGAGGCGGCAAAGGTAGCCTTGAGCTTGAAGCTAAACTGGTAGAGGCTGATGGTAAGCGATCTTATAACATCGTTTTTAGCGATTATGGCAATTATGGCCGCAAGCGCTGGTCTGCTGACTTTGGTCAGCTATCTGACTCTGATGTCCAAGCCATCATTAAGCGACTTGAAGCTCTCCGAGCTTCTGATAGCTAAAACCTCAATAATATCATATAGTTAGAATACTAACTATTCTGGAGTTTAAAACTCCAATGATTTCAAGGACTTAGGGGGACGATCGTTTTCCCCCTTTTCCTTGAAATATATTCAAATACTACTTGCATTTATTGCCTCTTTTGGTATAATTATAATTATGACTACTGACAACAACAACGAAGGTAATCGCGTGAGCCAATTCAATCTCAACATGCATACCGCACGACTGCTGATGAACGAGCCATTCTTTGCAGCACTCTCCCGTAAAATCGACAAACGACCTTCAACTGAGATCTCTACCGCTGGTGTACGCATCGACGAAGAGAGCGGTCAGTTCGAGATGCTCTACAATCCTGAGTTTTTTGAGAATCTGCCTGACGATCATAAACTCGGTGTTCTTAAGCACGAATTCTATCATCTCATTTTTGAGCACGTTACTGGTCGACTGCCTGAGCAGAAAATGACTATGCTTTGGAACGTTGCAACCGATCTCGCAATTAATTCTCACATTGCAACTGAGCTTCCTGATGTGGCTCTCGTTCCTGGTCGTGGTGACTATCTTCATCTAGATGGTTTCAAGTCTGCTGAATGGTACTTTGAGGCTCTTAAGAAAGAAGAAGAGGATAAAAAAGAAAACGACGATGGCAAAGGTGGCGAAGGTCAAGAAGGTCAAGAGCAAGAGGCTCAAGGTTCTGGCAAGGAGCAACAACAGTCCGAGGGTGAAGAAAATAATTCTTCTAACGGCAGTGGTTCAGGTAATGGCGAGCCACAGACTCTCGATGATCACAGTGGTTGGGGCAAAGCTTCAAAGCAGGCTAAGGAGATTGCCAAGCAACGCTTGAAGGAACACCTGCGTAAGTCAGCAGATGAAGCCAACAAGGCTAATAACTGGGGCAGTGTATCCAATTCAATGAAAAAGAAAATTCTCACACAACTCCATGCAACTCTCGACTGGAAGAAAGTACTCCGGTACTTTGTTAAGACTTCACAGAAGGCTAACAAGTCTTCTTCTATCAAGCGTATCAATCGACGGTATGCTTACATTCATCCTGGTCGCAAGGTACAGCGACAAGCTAAAATTGCAATTTCAATTGATCAATCTGGATCAGTTGACGATAAGATGCTCGCAGCATTTTATGCTGAGCTAAATAAACTTTCAGACATTGCTGAATTTACAGTTATTCCTTTTGACTCGGAGGTATTCGAGGAAAAGATTTATGTTTGGAAGAAGGGCGAGAAGAGAAAGAAAGAACGTGTCCTTTGCGGAGGCACTTGCTTTAATGCGCCTACTAAGTATGTGAACGAGCACAACTTTGATGGTCATATTGTTCTTACTGATATGTATGCGCCTAAGCCAAAGCGAAGCAACTGCCAACGCATGTGGATGACCACTGAGCATAACGCTCGCTATCCATATTTTCAAACCAACGAGCGAGTAATCGCTATCACTGACTAATTACAATTGTAGCATGATTAATCAAGGAGATTCAAATAAGCCGAGAGCTATAAAAAATAATACCTTAAAAGTAGAAGTATTAATTAAGACTCTTAAAGGCTTACTCCTGTGTATAGTAATAGGGGTAACGACAACGATGTCGGTACTATTAAATAATTGTATAGAACATTTCTTCAACAGGTTAGTGATAGGGTGAATGAGATATGCTATAAGTTAGAGTTTGTTTATATTAATAAAGAAGAGAGACAACGGTTAGAAAAAGAATTAGAGTTACTGTGCATTCAAAGAGAACACTACAAAACAATTTATAAGAATGACAAGTAGGTGGGGGGGGTCCCCCCTTCCTCTACCCGGAATCTATGTCCCATAAGGCGACGTATGGTTATAAAACGCACTAGGGGCTTTTTCGATACGCGGCTAAAATTTCGAGATTTAAAAAATGAACGACAAAAAAAATTATGTACCATACAATATTAAAAATGCAAGTCTTGTAGAAGTTGGCAATATTGTACACTGTATCGGTGGTCTTTATAATGACTGGGCAATTGTATTAGACGTTCAGACATGGGAAGAGTTTGAAATTAAATATCCAAAAAACGCTATTTTCAGAGATCCCTTCAGCCACAAGCTGATTGATCATGCACCTGCTCATCTCAGCCATCTGCCAGATTTAGCGCTAATCCTTTGGAACGATGGAATCACAGATACACGACCTCATAAAGATTTAATTCTTCTAGAAGAAGCTAACGAACTTCGAAATTTAGAAATAGTAATATCAGATCGAGTTACTTTTGTAGATTCAGAAACAATTATAATTAACAAACCATTTACGGACAAAATAACAACACTTGCAAGAAAGAGCAACAATGAAGACAGTTAAACAAATAGCAGAAGCTATATTGAATGGCCCCATCGAAGATCTTCAAAACCCATTCCAAAGACATACGAATAACAAAGGATAATATAGAGATGAGTGTTATATTACGTCATAAGAAATTTCCATTGATAATTATATACAAAGATCCAGAACAATGTTGGAATGAAATTGTTAAAGATCAGATTCTAGAAGAATTAGATGAAGATGGTTTTAATAAATTTACAGTACTTGATCAAGAAAAAGCTAAATTATTTTTAGGATTTGAACCTACTATAAAAAAAACAAAAACAAGAAATAGACTTTAATATGTTAGATTTTTTATGTGGAATCACAGCGGTAGTATTACTTATGTGTTTATTAATATGGGAGTGCTTTTATCAATGAAAGTCGGTGATTTGGTACAGTGTAATGGAAGTAGTCCTCAAATTGGTATCATTATTAAAACTATAAATCCCCAAGCCGAAGTTGGATTTATTCCTCCACTCTATAGAGTTGCGTGGACCGCTGGACACGCAACAACCGTATATTTTGCATCAGACATTGAGGTAATTAGTGCAGCTCGGTGATTTAGTAGAAATTAGACGATTTGGAATTGGTGTGCCCAAAGGTACATTAGCCCTTTTGCTCGACATGAAACTTTCAATAGAAAATCCTAATATAGTAATTGCAACCGTACTTCCGATCGGGCTTAAAAAAACTGTACGCCGTCGATACCTTTTAACAGATTTAAAGATATACCAACAATGCAAATAGGTGATTTAGTAAAAAATATTTGTGCCATAGAGGTACCAGTAGGATCTATAGGTATTATTTCTGAAGTGGGTATGGCTTCTCCCTCAGTTCAGTCTTATGGATTCACTGTAATTACGGTTTGGTGGACTAGCACTAATAACAAAACAAGTGCATTTATAAGCGAAGTGGATGTAATCAGTGAATATAGGTGATTTAGTAAGAGTGAGCTGGATTGACATTAGATTACGTGAGGAATTTCCTAATCTAGTTGGGATTATAGTAAATATCTATTCAGTTACTAATAATATTAAATATGATATATATATGAATGGAAGAGTACGACCCTTTCCATATAGTTCTGATAATCTTGAGGTATTAAGTGAAAATCGGTGATCTAGTTCGCGTAGTTCCCAAAGCAGGGAATAAAGAATGGGATAAATTCCCACAAAACGTTAAGAACGAAATAGATAATTTATCAATATGGAATGGCAAAATAGGAATTATAATTGATGCAGCCCCTCCCTATTTGGGAACACCCGCGTGGTATATACATTTTTCTAATAATTCAATTGCAAACTTTACTGAAGAAAGCTTAGAGGTAATTAATGACTCTGAAACATAAAATGCAACCCGGTGATTTGTGTACATGTGATTTATCAAGTTGGCCCGTACACATAGAACATGATCGATTTCGACAGTTCGATAGAACTAAGGAAATTTGGCACAATAAGCTATGCGTATATCTAGGAGAAGAAATTATTGAGCCAGAAGCTAATCTTAAAGTTGTTAATCACAAGTTTCTTGTTAATGGTGAAATTAAAGTTGTTGATTATCATTGGATCAAATTTATGGTTCCTTATACATACGAGCTAGGATAATGAAACTTAAGTTAATTAACGCTCACATGCAAGTAGCAGAAGTATATGCTCAACTAAGTTCTGCTCGTCGTTTAAAAGTCGGCGCTATCATTGTTAAAGATAATCGTATTATTTCGATTGGTTACAATGGCATGCCTAGTGGTTGGACAAATGATTGCGAATATTTAGACATAACTAATAATAAATTAGCATCTAAGTCCGAGGTATTACACGCTGAAACAAATGCAATTGCCAAATTAGCTTGTTCTCACGAGAGCGGTGAAGGAGCATATATATTTTGTACGCATAGTCCTTGTCTCGAATGTGCAAAGTTAATTTATCAAAGCGGCATTAAATACTTTTATTATAAAAATAAATATCGTAACGATCATGGGATCGAATTCCTAAAAAAGGCTGGCGTTAGCGTCACCAAACTATTTGACATTGACTAGTCTTAGTGATATACTAAGTTATTCACCAATAAGGAGTTTTAATTATGGCAAGTCTGAGTGAATTTTCGATAGCTCTTATGCAATATTTTATATTTGCATTTGGACTTTTTCTCGTGTATATACTTCTACCAAGCAAGAAAAATAAAGAAGATTAATGATAATTACTGTTTTAGGTGCTGGGCAAATGTCGTATGCTATTTGTTCTGATTTGTTACGAAATTGTTCTAAGCTTAAGAAATTACATATTGTGGATACAAAACCCAATGCTCTTAAGTCTATAGAATTATTTTTAGATAGTCGTAAAGTACGTACACATAAAATGTCAATTCTTGATAATTCTTTAAAGTCTCTTATTAAAAAATCATCTTGTGTTATTGGTGCTACTTCATATAAACATAATTGGTATTTAACGCAACTGTGTGTCGAGTATAATATTAATTTTTGTGATCTCGGAGGAAATAATGATATTGTCTCTCGTCAACATTCTTTAAATTCTCAAAATCTTAAGTGTTCTATTGTTCCTGACTGCGGCTTAGCGCCTGGGTTAATTAATATAGCAGCATCGTATTATACTTTTAATAAGCATGTTAGAGATTTAAAATTATATGTTGGAGGTCTTCCACAAAAGTCACATAACTTTTTAAATTATGAAGTATCTTTTTCTGTCGATGGATTAATTAATGAATATTGTGAACTTTGTATAATTAAACAAAATGGAATTATTATGGAAGTACCGGCATTATCTAGCATTGAGCCCATTAAAATTCCAACTATTCCAATGATGTTAGAAGCATTTCATACATCTGGTGGTATTTCTACAATGCCATTGACAATGAGTCATGTAGATAATATAATTTATAAAACAATTCGACACGCTGGTCACTGTAATATTATGCAACTTTTAAAAGATACTGGTGCATTTCATAGTGATAGGCGTAAGGTTACTAGTAATGTTCTTTCTAATCTTTGTTATCCATATAATAAAGATATGGTTTTAATTAAAATTATTGTAGACAATAATAAGTATTGGACCATATGTTTTGCTGATTCATACTTTTCTGCAATGCAAAAAATGACTGGATTTTCTATTTCTATTATTGCACAAATGGCAGCAAATAATATATTGCCAAAAGGAGTATTATATCAAGAGCTAGATATTCCACAAATAGAATTTATGACGGAGCTTGATAAACGTGATATTATATTTAGCAAATATATATAGAAAAATTTTCCGATAAATTTTCGCGACGATTGTCCCGAAGAAATAATTATATATAATATGTCACAAGAATCACACATACAAGTAGGCGATTTAGTACAAATAAAAAAACAACACTACTATACGGAACAAGATGTTATATTATTACCATATAATCTTGATTCTATTGGACTCGTATTAAAGGTTGAAAAATCATCTAATCGAGCACTGGACGGCGGCACGTTGCCAAATAATTTATATGAATATTATATTACAGTTAAATGGTGTGGTGGATACTCGACACTATGGGACGATGAATATATACACTTTGAAGAAGAACTAGAAATTATTTCTAAAGGAGAACACTAAAATGAGCCGGAAACACTTTAAAGCAATTGCAGAAATTATTTCGAATATTAGTGATAAACATATTCGCGCATCAACCGCTTTAGATTTTGTTATATTTTTTAAACAAGAAAATAAACGCTTTCAAGCTGATAAATTTCTTATCGCCTGTGGCCTAGAGGCAAAATAAGGACTACTTATTGCATTATGAATATTCTTAATCCCAATAGTCTTACAATATTAAAAAACCACGCACAGATCCATCCTGAATATATTGTCCTCGCACACAATAACGGAAATATTGGAGAATTTCTCCGATGGAAGTTTCCAAATAATTGGGGAGCTTCAGTAGTGGCAACTCCAAATACACAATATCGTCCTGAATTAGTTATTGTTCGTTATGGAGGTGATAAAGATATACATGGAGCTATAGATTATTCTACTAATATAACTAAAGATGTTATTCATCAAATAACTATTACAGAATTAGCTACGACTTTGGCTAAGATTCAGACACTTCCCTAAATAAATGAATATTGAAACAATGCAATATTATCAACTTCCGTTTGTTGATACAATAGTTCATATTGGAGATTTAGTAAAATCTGATAATGCAGCTTTAGGAATTTGTATTATTATTAATATTTTTAATAGACATAAGCCTATATTTGGAATATCACAAAAAATTACTTATTTAAAAATATTTTCATTCCGAAAACAAAGATATTTTAATATGATTCCCAAAGATTTTACCATTATTTCAAAAGCTTATTCAGGATACTAGTTACTGATATTAAATAAACATATTACTATTTATAGATAACAAGGAATTTATTCGATGGCTATCACAAAGAAAAAGTTGCGAGAAATCACTCAGGAAGAAATCCAAAATATATTTGAACAACCAGATACTTTAACCAGACTTCACACTTTAGTTGAAGCCGGAATAACAATGGGATATTCTGGGAATAAACCCAAGGGTTCCACCGGCATAGCATCGAGCCAGGACACTACCGATTATTTTCGTAGTAAAAGCCAGGAATACGAAGAAATGTCTAATACCACAGAGTATGCAGGAACATCACACTTTATTGATCCACAAATCCTAGATCCTCAAAAAATCCGCGATAGCGATCCTCGCTTATGGAAACTATTTGGCCATGTATGGACTATGATGCAAGCAAAAAATCCAACAAGAAATGATATCGCCAAAATAACTAAAAGTATCTCTTCCGAAAGAGAGCGATCGAGAATAATGGATAAATTGGGTTTTACTCCAGAAGAAAAACAATTAATAATGAGTGCTTATGAATCTGCACAATCTTTAATAGGGCAAATACAATGAAAATTTCTAAAATAAAACTACAACGAATCATCGAAGAAGAGTTAGATAAATATTTAGATAATATAATGTTAGAAAGAGTTGGAGAAGATTCAGGTGCTCACTGGCTGCGCGATGCAATGAAATCTCTCGTACCCTATATTAAAAAGGAAGATAACTATAAAAAAGCAGTAATACAACTTAACAAAACATTCGACGGCACGAAAAAAGCTCTAGAATGGCTAAAACAAGACTACGAGTGGGATGACTTCAATAATCTGCTATTCAATGAGAGAGAAAAGTTTGATGAATATATTGCTAGAAAACTCAACGATATTCCTACAGAATTACGCGGCTATTTCAGATCTATTAGTAAGCAAGAATCAGAGTATCCTTTAGAAATCGCCCTCCGCAGCGTTCAAGGCCAAGCAGAGCACGCCACCAATATTTGGATTCAGATGGAACAATCAAAGTCAGTTGGGGGGATACGCGGTCTTGTTGCAAATCCAAAGCTACAGAGAAGTAAAATCGATCCCAACACACCCGCTCATACCGGTTTTCAAAAATTCAAAGCAGCAATGAAACATCCTATAGGAGGAAAAATTATTGACAAGGGTATAAACCCGAAGGAAATAAAAAAAGAAA
>VMHT01045634.1_pt1 | contig 21743 bp, 31 predicted proteins | sample 4693611 | NCBI WGS metagenome assembly VMHT01 (sample SAMN12280063, study PRJNA550983) | marine metagenome | isolation source: seawater sampled from same location over 5 years 0.02-0.2 micron viral filtrate | place: USA: collected off the coast of southern California halfway between the port... ...
TGCAGCCTATGCGCTCTCAGATTGCAGAGGGCAAGGTGTCTATCTATCAGTCACTCAAGGACATGCACAACGACAGGCAGATAGCTATGAAACCTGGCCGTGCATTCAGCTTCATGTTCCCTGAGTTTGAGCACAAGCAGATCATCATGATGACTGATGCATACCTCAAGGAGTTTGCTGACCGTGACCTCACCTTGCACCAAGCTAAGGATGCTGAGTCATTCAAACGTGCATACTCGCATGAGCAGTCTCACAACGAGAACATCGACACCACTTGGTTTCGTAAGCATCTGGCTCACAGCTGTATGCGCTACGAGTTTGATCACCTGCCTATGCACCCTGCAGAAGCCTATGCGTCTGGTGACTTCGAGATTGTGTATGCTACTGACTCTCATGGTCGCATTGCTGCTCGTACTAACGTGTACTTCAAGCACCCTGACAAGCCACAGGCTTCACCTATCTACGGTGTATCAGAGCAAGCTATTGACTTTGTGTATGATCATCTGATACTACGTAATGTAGAGGTCAGAGACCCTGACTTCTCAGGTGCCAAGCTACGCAGAGTCGATCATGATGGTGGTGGCTTCATTGCACCATACCTTGACCTAGCACCTCAGTCCCTCAATGACACTGGCTTATGGTTAGTGGTTACACATGGTGGTGAGATCAATGCCACTGACTATGGTGGGGTACTCAACGGTCATTACACAACCTGTACTAGCTGTGGTGATGGTCTTGACGAGGATGACTACTACTACTCAGAGACTACTGATGAGCATTACTGTGAGTGTTGCTACTACAACGTCCACTTCTACTGTGAGTATGCAGGTGAGGACATTCATGAGGATGATGGTATCGTAGTATACAGAGTTATGCGTAGTGGTCAGCAGACTAACTTCAGGGTATCTCGTGACTATGTACAGAACTGTGACACCTTCATCTACTGTGATGATGATGACGAGTATTGGGATGCAGATGACGTGACCTACATCGAGTGTGAGGACATCTGGGTATCACCCAATGGTATGGACGATTACTTCCTATCTGATTGGAGTGACGAGTGGTATCCCCGTACCGTGATGTGTACCCTTGACGATGGTAGTGATGTAGCTAAGTCTGAGCTAGATGAAGATGGTGGTATCTGGGAATTACAAGAAGATAACACATGGAAAAATGTACAAGGAGAATTAGATGTATAGTTTGATAGAGATGCTGCGTTACATGAGGCCTGAAGCTTCGCAAGCGCAGAAAGAATTTTGTTTACGGTTCCTCGAACCTACCTTTGGGTTACCCGATATTCACGGTAACTATGTCCACATCATTGGTGACAAGCCTCGACTATGCTTTGCGTCACACCATGATACAGTACACAAGCAGTCTGGTTATCAGAAGCTAGTGGTCATGAATGACGTGGTGTCTGTAGCTGACAGCAAGACTTCCAACTGCCTTGGTGCTGACTGTACCACTGGTGTCTGGCTCATGCTCAACATGATTGAGGCCGGCATCGAGGGTGTCTACGTAGTCCATGCAGCAGAGGAGATTGGTTGCAAGGGTAGCCGTGCATTGGTAGCTGACAACCCACCTTGGTTGAGTCATCTTGACGCAGTGATCTCATTCGACAGATACGGTGACAACTCTGTGATCACACACCAGATGGGTATGCGTACTGCCTCTGATGAGTTCGCTAAGTCCTTCGCTGCAGCACTAGACCTACCACAACTAGAAGCTGATACGGGTGGCTCATACACAGACAGCAACGAGTACTCAGGTGTGGTCTCTGAGTGTACCAACATCAGTGTTGGTTACTATGGGCAGCATGGTGTCAACGAGACGCAAGACCTTGATTTTGCAGAGTTATTGTCTATTGCCTTGGTATCAGCTGACTGGTCTAAGCTAGTGTTTACTCGTGATCCAACTGTCTTTGAGGATGACTATGGACTCTACCCATACGGTAGTAACCGTACCTCTATTGACAGTGAGAACGTCAGTGACTTGATGACTCTAGTACGAGACTATCCCAGTGCTGTTGCTGAGTTGCTTGACGCTTATGGCTTCACTCCATACTCGTTGATGGAGGAGTGTCACATCGAGGATACCAGTCAGTACTACACCTACCTCGATAACTATGCAGCAAGACGCTATGTGTGACACGTTGACACAGTTGCTTGACAACCTAAAATAAATGTGTATTTTAAATATACTTAAAGTATAACTTAAAGTTTCTAACTTCTTTAAGAAGTAATTAAAAGCTTTAAGTGTACTTTAAGTACGAACCTAAGGAGACTTACATGGACGATCCACATGACGATGCCACAGGGTGGCTTGATGAGATTTAAAACAGCAGTTGAAAAATACTTGAGAACCAGACAGTTCAATTCTTTGTCGTATGCAACACAGAAAAACTATGAGTCATGCCTCAGGTCTTTCTGTCGTATGTCTTTGCTTGGCAAGACCATTGGTAACGTAACGGTCACCAACTTCACAACGATCCTCTGCACTGAGATGTATGACACATGGGAAGCTGAGTCCTCTACCTCCAATGCTAATCACAAGAGCAGGGTGTTCTCTGTGCTGATGAACTATCTGGTGTCAATGGACTTCATACCACACAACTGCATGTCCAGAGTCAGGAAGCGTACAAGCACACCACGTTCTGTGATCTGGACTCACGACCAAGTTGTATCATTCCTTGATACAGCCTTCACAAAGTTTGAGTGGCGTAACATCGGACTGATTGTTATGATGTGCTACGAGTGGGGGCAACGTCCAGTAGACATACGCAATCTCAAGTGGACTGACATAGATGGTGCCGTGGTGACCATCACACAGTCCAAGCGTGGTGCTACCGTTGAGCTACCTGTGCCTGATAACCTGATGCCTATGCTTGAGCAACAACGTGAGGACTGGGACTTCCAAGACTACGTAGTGCCTCACCACAGGCCACAGGACAGCGCCTACAGGCCGCTAACAGTTTCTCAGATGACAGCACTGCTCAGAGAAGTTAAGGCTATTGCTGGGCTACCTGACGAGCTGCAGGTAGGTGACCTAAGGAAGACTGCTATTGTGGAGATGATTGAGGGTGGGGTTGACCACCTTGCAATTCAATCTGTATCAGGGCATAAGAACGTGGCTAGTCTTAACCCGTACAATAAGTTTAGTTTGAACACAGCCAAAGCTGCACTTGAAAGGAGACAGCGATGAAAAGGAAAAGAGATATACCGCCTGAGGTATTCAGGCATTGGGCTAATTGTTTCATTGACGGTACGCTTGATGACGAGTATGCTGATGAGCTTGGAGAGATCCTTGAGCTGCTTGCCAATAACGCAGAGTTCAATGAAGAGCTTAGGAAGAATCGTGGGGCTTGGTATGAAGGTTCCATACACTAAGCGTAACCCTATGGCTCAGGATCTTAGGCAACCTAAGTACAAGCAGCAGGTGATTCCTAATAAGAAGAAGCCTGTACCTAAACGTAAACAAAAACATAAAGGAGTTGAAAGCTGATGTATTCATATCACGCAATAAACATCGACGGATCTACTACCCTTAGTCCTCAACTAAAAACTATCAAGGCTTTGCGGGAACGTTACTTCCGTCAAGGTGAGGTATTCAAAGATCACGGATCGGTATCTGAGATTGTAGTTTTTAAGGGGCGTAAGATACATGGTTACTATACCCCTGAGTTTAAGCTTGACAGCAGCAAGCCAGCTGATATACACAATATTTTTTATGGGATGTAGATTATGAAGATAACTAGAGTAAGTCCGTTTTCAAATAAGAAGACAACGCTTGAGATTGACGTGACAGCTAGGCAAATAGCTTCATGGGAGAAGGGCGAGTTGATACAAGATGCAATGCCTAACTTGACAGCAGGTGAACGTGAGTTTATCAAGATAGGTGTTACACCTGACGAGTGGGATGATATATTTGGAGTTGATAAATGACTGAGGCATTGACAGCACTTTGTATACTGCTATTTTTAATCCTTGGTATTGTTTTTATAATAGTGAGTGAGGTAAATAAATGATTGAAGTAACACACGTAGATCACATGGGCAAAGACTTGAGCGTTGCTAATGCAGCACGAGTAAGCTTTGGCAAGAAGAGTGATCTGGATTGGAGTGACCCTTGGAGTCCACCCAAGTTGAGGGAGAAGGATGCCAAGCTGATACGCTACCTTGCTAAGAATGAACACATCAGCCCCTTTGGGCATTGCTTTGCAAGCTTCCACGTCAAAGCACCTGTGTTTGTAGCACGTCAGCTTGTCAAGCATAAGTTCTTACGGTGGAATGAGATCAGCCGTAGGTATGTGGACAATGAGCCTGAGTTTTTTATTCCTGTCGATTGGAGAGAAAAATCAGATGATAAAAAACAGGGTAGTGGTACTGGTTTTGTCAATGAACTGCCTCAAGATGACTCTGAAGACTATGCATCTGACAAAGGTTACTTGGTGGATCATTGGACTACAAATACAACCCGTTACGTAGAGGATAACATATACTACCCTGCCCTGCATACTTATAGAGAGATGTTAGATGCAGGTGTATGCCCAGAGCAAGCACGTATGGTACTGCCACAGTCTATGATGACTGAGTGGTACTGGTCAGGTAGCTTAGATGCATTTGCTGACATGTGTAACCTACGCTGTAAGCCTGACACACAAGCTGAGACAAGGTTTGTGGCTGATGCTATCTCTGAGGAGATGGAGAAACTATTCCCTGTGTCATGGGAAGCTTTATTGTCATGACAGTAGTAGAGTTTATACCCTATATTATAACACTGTCTATCATGATTATCAGTATAGCTTTTATACCGTGCTGGGTAATATTTTTAATAGTAAGGAAAATTAATGCAAGAAAATACAGACAGAGCAATCAAAAAGGAGAAAGATGATGATTGAAGTAATTGGAATTGCAATTTTATCTGGTATAATTGGTATGATGCTTGGCTTGAAGATAGGTTGGCGTGATGCCAAGCGCCTCTATGATCCCTACCTACCAGGATATAAAGATGGCAGGTAATATCAACGGTGCAATCAAGGCGTCAGCTATAGTAGCATTTATAATAGCAGGTCTACCAATACTGGTTGCTATGACGTATGATGAGTTTCCACGCTATTGTAAACAGACAATACTGCTGCCATGTATAGGGGTGAGTGATGAAGATGAATGATGTAAAAATAATAAGCATAGAAGATCACGAGGATGGCAGTGCTACGCTACAAGTAGAGTGTGATCCAGAAACTTTTATGGCTATCTTTAACGTAGGGTTTGTAGCCTTAGTCAAAGCTGGCTTAGAATCAGAAAGGAGTGAAGATGTACGCAGTGGAGATTGAGGTTGAGAAGGGTGAGTACACCCTAGTACGAAAAGAAAACCCTTGGACCTACGATACAGAGGTGCGAACCTTTGAGACCAAGGAGCAAGCAGAGGCAGAAGCTGCAAGATGGAACACGGGGCGTGTAATTAACTATTTACATTACATCCGACCTATGACAAAAGAGGAGCGTGAAAGAGCAAAGCATGTCCGATAATCCACACTTAGCTTGTCCTTATACAGATTGTGGGTCAAGCGATGCATTCAATTGGAATGATGATGGCTATGGTCACTGTCATTCTTGTGGTAACGCATATCCATCTAGAGATATGTCAGAAACATTTGATTGGGTGAAGGCTGAATACCCTTTACCAGAAAGGAGAAAACCTATGGAAATACCAGTGACGGGTATGACCTATCAGAACATCAGGGGTATTGATGCTGATGTCTGTGAGTTGTACGGTATCCAGTTGCAGACTGGTGAAGGTGGTGAACCTGTACGTTATGCGTACAAGTATCCACACACAGTCAAATACAGGCTGCACAGTGACAAGTCTAAGTCTTGGGTTAAGGATCGTGGGCTGGGTATGAACCACCTGTTTGGCCCTGACTTCAATGCTGGCACAAGCCAGCGGATCTACTTGACTGAGGGTGAGTTCGATGCAGCCAGTCTGTATCAGATCCTTGGCAAGACATTCCCTGTGAAGTCACTACCCTCTGCATCTATTGGCGAGAAGTTCATTAAGCACAATCACGCTTATCTGTCGTCATTCAGGGAGATCATCTATGCAGGTGAGCTTGATGCAGCTGGACGTACTGCTGCTGACAAGTTGTACCAAGCCTTCCCTGAGAAGTTCTGGTATGTGCCTATGACCAAGCACAAGGATGCCAATGACTTCTTGCAAGCAGGTGATGGTCAAGACTTGATGTGGTCTGCAAAGAAACCTCAACGGTATTCACCTGAAAACTTTTTCTGCTCTGATCAAGATGTAGAAGATGCAATCCTGAACGAGAATCCCTACGAGTATGTACCGACAGGTCACACTGGTCTTGATGATAAGATCCGTGGGATGGTCAAGGGTGGTATCACCTTTATCAAAGCCCCAAGGGGTACTGGTAAGACTGAGGTGATCAGGTTCTTTGAGACTGGTCTCTTACGTGATGAAGAGAGCCGCATAGCTTTACTCCACATGGAAGAGATGAAGTCTACCACCTACCGTTCAATGGCTACCTATCAACTAGGTGTCAATGTCCGAACCAAGGATGATGCCAGAGAGAATGGTGTCTCTGAGGCAGCTGTGATTCAAGCAGCTAAGGACATGTCTCAGGGTGAACGTACCATTATCTTTGAGATGATGTCACACGATGACCCACTAAAGTTGCTTGACTACATACGTCTTGCAGCTACAGTCTATGGTGCTGGCTTCATCTTTATTGATCACGTTCAGCGTCTAGCCTACCTGTCTAGCTCTGGTGTTGATGGTGCTACCAGTACACTGACCACACTAGGTTCTCGTGCAGCACAGTTAGCTAAGGAGTTGAACATCGGTGTGATCTTTATATCACAGGTCAATGATGATGGTAGAACAAAGTATGCCGCATCACTTGAAGAAGAAGCAATTATCTGTGTTAAGATCGAGCGTGATGTTGAGACAGACGATGAGATTCTTCAGAACACCACCAACTTTGTTGTTGACAAGAACAGACCGTTTGCTAAGTTGGGCCATGCTGGTTCAGTCTACTATGATCCAGAGACTACGATACTTAGTGAAGAGACACCGTTTATAAGGAGTGACCTAGCAGCATGATTGTATTTGATGTAGAAGCTGACAACCTCTTGGATGATGCTACTAAAATACATTGCTTATCTTACACATCTGATGGGGTTAATTACGACACCTTGTTTGACTATAACGACATGCGTGACTTGGTTATGAGTCAAGCAGGTTTGATTGGTCACAACATTGTGCGGTATGATGCACCTTTACTTGAGAAGATATTGGGCATCAAGCTTGAGGCTAGATTGTTCGACACCCTACCTATGTCTTGGGTGCTGAACTATACTCGTGCTGGTAACAAGCATAAACTTGAGGCTTTTGGTGAAGACTTTGGTGTACCTAAACCTAAGATCAATGACTGGGTTAATCTCACTCAAGAAGAGTATGCTCACCGTTGTGTTGAAGATGTCAAGATAAACTGGTTGCTTTGGCAAGACTTACTCAAGCGATTCATGATCATCTACCAGAAAGACAAGGTGCTGTTGAATAAGTTCTTCCGCTACCTTGAGTTCAAGATGCGATGCGCAGCTGTAGCTGAGACTGTTGGTTGGAAGCTTGATCTAGACTTGGCTGTCAAGTGTATTGATGACTTGACTCAGCAGCAGATCAATAAGGTGGCAGAGCTTAAGACTGTGATGCCAATGGTTGCTAAGACTCAGGTAAAGCGTAAGCCTAAGAATTGCTTTAAGCAAGATGGTTCTCCATCTGCTCATGGTGAGAAATGGTTTGCATTGCTTGATGAAAACAACCTACCAAGACATCATGACGAGGGTGTGCTTGTCCTCAAGGGTTATGATGAGCCTAACCCCAACTCCCCGCCCCAAGTAAAAGACTGGCTGTTCTCTTTGGGTTGGGTACCTTGTACTTTTAAGTATGAGAAAGAAGATGATGGTACTGAAAGAACTATACCTCAAATCCGTAAAGAAGGTGAGCTTACTGACTCAGTACGTTTACTTGTTGAAGATAATCCTACGGTAGAAGTTCTTGAGGGTCTTACTGTCATTCAACACAGACTTAAAATCTTTGAGGGATTTGTTGAGTGTGAGCGTAATGGTTATGTGAAGGCAGAGATTGATGGACTCACTAATACACTACGTTTCAAGCACAAGAAACCTCTTGTCAACTTGCCTGGGGTGGACAGACCTTGGGGTAAGGAGATCCGTGGGTGCCTCACTGCACCTCAGGGTTACGTACTGTGTGGTGCTGATATGACCTCTCTTGAGGACACATGCAAGCGTCACTACATGCACCCTTACGATCCAGACTATGTTCTTGAAATGTCAGAGGATGGGTTTGACCCACACCTTGACTTAGCTAAACATGCAGGAGCTGTATCACAGGATGACATCGACGCTTACAATCAAGGCAACAAGCCTGAGCTTAAAGCCTTGCGTAAGAACTACAAGGTAGTCAACTATTCTGCTACCTATGGTGTTGGTGCTGCTAAACTATCACGTACTACTGGTCTACCTGCTAATGAGTGTCAGGCTTTGCTTGAGGCTTATTGGGATCGTAACTGGTCAGTCAAGAAGTTTGCAGAGTCTCAACACATACGTAAACTAAATGGTGAGATGTGGGTACAAAACCCTGTCAGTAAGTTTTGGCACAGCTTACGCTACGAGAAGGATGTGTTCTCTACACTCAACCAATCAACTGGTGCTTACTGCTTTGACAAGTGGGTTGCCTACTACCGTACACGTAGAGGTAATATCATCGGGCAGTTCCATGACGAATCAATCAACTTAGTGAAAGAAGGAGATCAAGATGTTCACAGTAATACTTTGACTTGGGCTATTGAAAAACTTAATAAAGAACTTAAATTAAATGTTGACTTAGGTATAGACATACAATACGGTCAACGATATAGTGATGTACACTAAACTTATAGGAGGGCCGAATGGCTACACGTAAAGTAAAACTAACTGGTACTGCAGAGTGGGCAAAAGTATTCCCACAGAACCGTGACTTGCTAGGCTTTGATGGAGCTTATCAAGACTGTGATGGTGCTTGCACTATTGATGTCATCTTGGATGACGAGAATATGTCTAAGTTAACAGCCACAGGTTCAATGAAACGAGGTACAGATGATCCAGAAGGACGAGGTAAAAAGGTACGCCTCGTGCGTAAGTACAACACTGGCCGTGATTGGGACAGTGGGGCGCCTATTGTTACAAAGTCTGATGGTACTCCTTGGGATTACGATCTTGATGGTACCATTGGTAATGGATCTACTGTAGAGGTACTCCTCTCAGTCTACGATACACGTATGAAAAGTATTGTAGGTACACGACTTGACAAGGTTACTGTCATTGATCATGTAGAATACATCTCACCACAGGACGATGACAGCCCTTCCCCTGTCTTAGAGAAGCCTGTAGTAGCAGCTACCGAAGACTCAGTACTGTTCTAGGGATGTAACTTAGGGGGTGGTTGGTTTCCTTTCCTTTCCCTTCCACCCCCAACTTAAGGAGTGACTATGAAAAATATACAGACATTGGTAGACGATCTGTACCAAGTGATACAAGGCCAAGGTGGTTGGACTAAAAGCATTAGCTCCCAGATGGGTAAAGCTATTGCTGACACTGCCAACAAAAGGTTTTCTAAACCACAGGAGCCACGGGGTTATCTATCTTTATCTTCTATTGGAACTCCTTGTAAGCGTAAGCTATGGTATAAAATTAATAAGTCTGGTGAAGGTGAGCAGCTAGAGTCCAACACCTTACTCAAGTTCTTCTATGGCGACATGATCGAAGAGCTTATCCTAAGCATGACGTTAGCAGCTGGACACGATATGCAAGGGTCACAGGATAGGTTAGACGTTCATGGTATCAAGGGGCATAGAGATGCAGTCATTGATGGTATGACTGTTGATGTAAAGTCTTGTAGCTCCTATGCATTCAAGAAGTTCAAAGAGGGGAACCTACGTGATGATGACCCGTTTGGTTATATATCTCAGCTTAGTTCTTATGTTTATGCAGGTAAGGATGACCCACTTGTTACTGACAAGACTCATGGTGCTTTTCTTGCTATTGATAAGCAGAATGGACATATTTGTTTGGATGTTTATGATTTCACTGAAGAACTAAAAACAAAAGAGTTTGAAATGAAAGAGGCTGTGGCTATGATTAAGGGTAAGATACCTGAGGATCGTATTAAGCCAGTACCTCAGTCAAAGACTAGCCCTAACATGAAACTGTCTATGGCTTGTAGTTATTGTGAATACAAGAAGCTATGCTGGCCTAACATGCGTAAGTTTGTTTACAGCTATGGCCCAGAGTTCCTTGTTCATGTTGAGAAAGAACCAAGGGTTGCGGAGACAGTAGATGACTAGACAAGCCAAGCAGAAAGGCCGCTTGGGTCAGCAAGAGATTAGAGATAGGTTACTTGAAGCCTTCCCTGAGTTTGAGCCAGATGATATTAAGTCTACTACGATGGGGGAATCAGGGGCTGACATCCAGCTATCTCCTGCAGCTAGAAAAAAGTTACCTCTATCTGTCGAGGTGAAGAGACGGAAAGCAGAACTTAAAACTGTTTATCGTTTTATGGAACAAGCCTCTAGACATTCAGAGCATGAGCCTGTAGTGTTCTTTAGATCAGACAGAAAACCGTGGGTAGTAATGGTTGGTCTTGATCACTACATAGACTTATTAAGGAATTGGAAAACATGACAGTAAAAATATGGGACATATCAGTAGGGCCAATATCAGTAGACGAAGCGCCTGATGATGAAGACTTCCCAGAAGGTTGTAATTATTTTGTCGTCTGTAAAGCAGAGATAGATGGTGAGATGGAAGAAGTAAACTTTTGGTTTGAAGACCTTGCGCAGATACATGAATGGCAGAAACATTTTAGGACCAGTATCCAGCCGCTTGAAATAGACGAAGAACACTAGGAGAATAAACATGGCCGTTAGAAAACCTTTTGAACCACACTTGTATGATCGCTTTGACAACCCTGCTAAGGTAAAACTAATTAAAATCCTACAGCATCAGGGTCATGAGATCTCTTCTGTAAAGGAGAACTACTATGCTGATGTAGAGTCAACCCGAAAGGGTATCACCTACTATAGTGAAGCAGAAGTTAAGCGAGGTTGGTCTGAAGACTGGCCTGAGGATTGGACTGAGATTAGAATCCCAGAGCGTAAGACACGGCTACTTAAGAAGTATGATCACAACGTAAACTTCTTTGTGTTCAATAATGACCTAACTGCTTGTTGGAAGATACGAGGATCTCAGATGACTAATGATACTATCCGTGAGGCTAAGGGTAGATACATCATGAAGGGTGAAAAGTTCTTCCACATACCCTACAAAGAAGCTGAACTAGTGACATTAAATAGCTTGACCAACAGTCAAGAATCTGTATAACTAGGGGTTTCCAAATGAACTACGAAGTCCACCTAGCAATACTCGTAGATAAAGATGCTAATTTCCTGGAGATTTCTGGGGATAACTGTGGAGTACTAAAAGAGATAATTGAAGATGCTCTGTACGACATAGACGATGTAACCGTAACCCAATGTGAGGTAAATAAATATGACTAAACTAACTCTTGACGAAAACGAATATGAGATTGATGACATGACTGATGAGCAGAAAGAGATTCTAAACATCTTGAATGTAGGCTCCAATGCTTCAGCACTACTAAATCACATCACTCAGTGTGTCACTGCTATTCAGCAGATAAAGACTAATGAATTGAAACAGTCATTGGAAGGTAGTGAGGATGATCAATCGGAGTGATCTAGAAGCGTTTGGCTATTTTGATATGTTTCAGAATAGTCCAGACTATGAAGAAGATCCTGTCCGTTTTTATAGCCAGTTTGTAGAGGACAAAGTATTAACTAAAGGACGTGAACGTCTAGTAGAAAATACTTTGGGCCTCTCTGGTGAAGCAGGTGAGGTATCTGAAAAAGTAAAGAAACTCTTTCGGGATAAAGATAAGTTCAAGGATGAAGATATTCTGAAAGAGTTAGGTGATGTGTTGTTTTATACAGTAGCCTTAGCAAACATCTTCGGGGGTAACCTACGTAAGGTTATGGAGATGAACATGGCAAAGCTAGATGACAGAGAGCAACGTGGTGTACTAAAGGGAAGCGGAGATAATAGATGAGCAACTACCTACCAACAGACTATCAATCCTTCATTCATACTTCACGGTATGCACGGTGGCTTGAAGACGAAGGGCGACGAGAGAACTGGGATGAGACAGTTCAACGATACATAAAGAATGTTGTTTACAAGTCTTTTCCTAACAACAATCTAGATAGACCCCTTACTGATAAAGAGTTAGCTTTTGATTGGGGTAAGGTTGAGCAAGAGATTTACGATGCCATTATGTCACTAGAGGTTATGCCTTCTATGCGAGCTATGATGACTGCAGGTCCAGCTGCTACTCGTGACAATACCTGTATGTACAACTGTAGCTACCTACCCGTAGATGACCCTAAGTCCTTCGATGAGGCTATGTTTATCCTGCTCTGTGGTACTGGTGTCGGCTTCAGTGTCGAGCGGCAGTTTGTCAGTAAGTTGCCTGAGATCCCTGAGTTGTTTGTCAGTGAGACTACCATTGTTGTCAAAGACAGTAAGGAAGGTTGGGCTAAGGCGTTTCGTCAAGTTCTTGCTCTCCTCTGGGCTGGTGAAATCCCTCAATGGGATATTGGGTTAGTTCGTCCTGCAGGTGCAAGACTTAAAACATTTGGTGGTAGAGCATCAGGTCCAGCACCTTTGGTTGACTTGTTTAACTTTACTATTAAAGTTTTTAAAGATGCACAAGGACGCAAGCTATCTAGCATAGAATGTCATGACATCATGTGTAAGATTGGTGAGGTAGTTGTCGTAGGTGGTGTACGTAGATCAGCTATGATCTCTTTGAGTAACCTCAGTGATGATCGTATGCGTCATGCTAAGTCAGGTGCATGGTGGGAGAATGATCCACAACGTGCCTTAGCTAATAACTCTGTGAGCTACACAGAGAAACCAGATGCTGTATCCTTCATGCGTGAGTGGATGGCACTGGTAGAGTCAGGAAGTGGAGAGCGTGGTGTATTCAATCGTCAAGCAAGTAAGAAGCAAGCTGAAAAGAATGGTCGGCGTGATCCTAACTATGAGTTCGGGACTAACCCGTGTAGTGAGATCATACTTAGACCGAATCAGTTTTGCAATCTCACTGAAGTTGTGGTACGTGCGACAGACAGCATGGAAGATCTTGAGCGTAAAGTTAAACTGGCTACGATTCTGGGAACCATACAATCCACCTACACCAAGTTTCCATACTTGCGTAAGGTGTGGAACAAGAACACAGAAGAAGAGCGTCTGTTGGGTGTGTCACTTACAGGGATAATGGACAACTCCTTGATGACTATTAAGAACAAAGGCTTGGAGAAGACTCTTGAATATCTTCGTGGGATTTGTGTTTCTACTAATGCTGAATGGGCTGACCGTCTTGGTATACCTGTTGCTGCTGCAATTACATGCGTCAAACCGTCAGGGACGGTATCGCAATTGGTGGATAGTGCCAGTGGCATACATGCTCGCCATAGTCCCTATTATATCCGTACTGTGCGTGGTGATAATAAAGATCCCCTAACACAGTTCATGACTGATCAGGGCATTCCTAGTGAACCTTGTGTTATGAAGCCAGATCAAACAACGGTATTTAGTTTTCCTGTAAAGTCTCCAACTAAGGCAGTGGTTACTGAAGATATGACAGCCATTGAACAACTTGAGACTTGGTTGATGTATCAACGATATTGGTGTGAGCATAAACCCTCAGTGACAATCAATGTGCGTAAGGATGAGTGGTTTGAAGTAGGTGCATTTGTGTACAAGTACTTTGACGAGATGTCGGGCGTATCCTTCTTGCCTTACAACGAGCACACTTATCAACAAGCACCCTATCAAGAAGTAGATAAGGATCAGTATAAGGACTTGCTTTCTGCTATGCCATCTGCTATTGCTTGGAGTGAGCTGGCTAACTACGAGAAGGAAGACAACACAGTATCAATGCAGACAATGGCCTGTACAGGTGATGTTTGTGAGATGGTTGATATAACATAGGAGAAATAAAATGTATGTTCTAGTGCTTATAATGTTCTTTGAAGATAGGTATAAACTACAAAGTCACGATACGTTCTTCCCAAGCCAAGTTGCTTGTCATCAGTTTGCAACCCCACTTAAAAAAAGACTTATGGACACTAGACCTTCACCTAACTCTGATGTAAAATACTATTGTTTTGAAATCCCTAAAGAGGTTTAAATGAAATACGATCCAGTAAACAGCCCAGCACATTACAAGTTAAGTGGTGGTATAGAGTGCATTGATTATATTAAACAGGTGCTAACCCTTGATCAGTTCATTGGTTATTGCCACGGTAATATGATCAAGTATCAACACAGGTACATGTACAAGGGTAACCCTGTTCAGGATATGGAGAAAGCAGAATGGTATCTAAATAAAATGTTAGAGGCAATGGAGGAAATGCACAAATGAAACCATACGAAGAAGGTATAAAGGCTTTTAGAGAGGGCAACTTAGGTAACCCTCATAAGCTAAATACTAAGCAGGGCAGGGAGTGGGAGATGGGCTTTAACAAAGCTTACTTCCGTAACCTTGAAAGGGTTAAGTTGAATGAACAAAAACAAAAAGAGTCTTGAAGAAGAGGCCAAAAGTTACAGGCAGAAAAAGATAAAGCCACCGCTGAAAAACAAAGCACTTACTTCTCGTAGGTACTTAGCTGGTCAAGCGATGGCTGCGTTGTTATCAAGATCTCCAGGTCACATACACAGAGGAGATATAAAACGTGAGTCATATGATTGGGCTGACTTCATGTTAGAGGATGATGATGAATAACAAAAGGGGGCTTCAAGTGGCCCCCTTAAGTTTATTCTAATCCAAGATCTTTTTTTAATTTCTCTTCGTTATTAGCGAAGTTCTCTACTAGATCTTCTAGCAACAATAGTTGATTTACATCTAGTGTCCACATATCTTTTTCATTTATTTTAAAATAATCTAAGGCTCTTCGTAGGTCTGCTTTTTTACCTTTATTTTTTACGGTAAAGATAAGCTTAGTCTTTTTTTCTTCTGGATCAATAGACCTATCTAAGGCTTCTAAAGAATCCTTCTTAGCTATAGACAATATGTCTGTAAGAGTATTACGTTTCTCCCTTAAGGATAGACTGTCCCACTGACCACTATCGACTACAGAATCCGCATAGATTTCTAAACGTGGACGGACATACCTATTAAAAACATTAACTGCTTCGGGAGACTTACTCCTTATCTCAGTTTGCCATTGAGGTTTACCAACATCATTATACAGTTTTTGAATAGTGGTTGAAGGCAGCACTTCCCTGTAGCCAGAAAGTCTACCAATAGGGACTTGACCAGGCTCTCTTGTAAGAGCTTGTTCCTTCTCTGTCGTAGCTATACCGACACGACTCTTCATCTCATCTGGATCAACAGAAGCATCGGCTAATACCTCAAAGATCTGATCCATGTATCTAAGGGAATCATTAACAACTTTATTACCCTCTTTCTTATCAACTACTTTATAATCCTCTCCCCTAGCCATAGCAACAGCTTGGTTGATTGGGTCAAACCTTCTAGTAAAACCTGATACGTGTTGTGAAGTTAAATCTCCAAGAAACATACCGGTTAATTCTAAAAATTCTCCATCTTTAGCTTCACCAGCAAGGTAAATAGCTTTACCTACTATACCAAAAGCTTCTCCCATATCGTCAGTTAAAGCACGAGTACCAAAGTTATCTCCAAAAGCTACAAAAAGATCTTGTGGTACTGACCCATCACGTATTGCATGAGCACCCATACGACCTACAAGCATGGGAACATTTCTTGGGTAGTCGTAGAGGTAACTTTTTACAGCACCAAACTCATCCCTGTCTTCATACCAAGCAAGCCCTTCTTCTAAGTTATCTATCTGAGATACTGTTGCTATTGCTACAGTTCCCCAACCTACAGCTGTTTTAGTGCTGAGATCCATTGTATCCCTAGTAACAACATCTTTACCACCAGCTTTAATTGTATACTTATTAAGTAAGCTTAAGCCAGAGTGATCTAACATAAATGCAACACTGTTATTCCAAAACTGTCCAAACGGAGCTAATGCACCAAGCACAGGCACTGACCTAACGTTTTCAATTATGTTTGCAGTTTGACCTACTAGATCGTCTTGATTACCAAACTTCTTAGAAAAGGTATTCCTTAGTGCATTTTGTACAGCTCTAGCTTCAAGTTCAGCAAACTCTTTGAATGCCTCTGATCCTGGCTCCGATAACAAACCAACAAGATTTGGATCATCCATAAACTCATGATAGGTTTTATTATACTTAAGTCTAATCTCCCTATCCAAAGAGTATTGAAACTCCTGTGTTTTTGTCAAAAAGTCTTGAGCTTTAACACCGTAAGCTGTCTCAAAAAAGTTACTAAATTTTTGATAATTACTTTTATTTGGAATCTCTTTTGGATTTAGTTTAAACTCATCTAAAATACCTTTGAGTTCTACTCCACCATTAATATACCTAAACAACTCTTGCTGTGCACCTGGACGAATAGCAAGATAGTCCATAACAGATTCATAAGTCCCGTAAGCATCAACCATATTACGTACCTTCTGTCTTTGAAGGCTCATCATTTGAGTAGCTAAATTTTTATACTTAAGTGCATTTACACTATCACCCTTCAGGGTATTAAACACAGAACCACCACCATACAGAGCAGCACGAATCATATCAGATGCACTTTGATTTATTGTTGCAGCTTTCCAACCAATAACGTTTAGGCCCGTGGTTCCAGGATGAGTAACAATAGCTCTTACTAAATTCTCTTGTACGTTTACTAAACGTTCACCAAAAGTTTTCTTTATTCCTTTTTCTTTTTCTAAAGGATCTAAAACTGCCTTAGCTGCTTTTTCTGCAGATGTTTTTTTAGGGTCAAGCCCCATAGCCTGAAGACGTTTAGCTATCTGAGACTCTACGTTTAATCTTTGACCTGCTTCACTTGCAGTCTTTGCACCGATATTTAAAAAGTCTTCAAAAGAAAAATCTTTAAGTTGATCTGAAGAATCACGAAGTATCTCATAAGCTTCTTCTACAAGTTTTTTATTTTGTGATGGCATATCTTCAAGTGCTTCTTTAATATATAAAGAAACCTGCATGTCCTCTGGTTTTTTATAGCCAGCCTTACTTAGTACAGAGGCTACACCATCCCAACCCTCTTCTTCACTACCAATAAAAAACTTTAAGGCAAACTCGGTGTCGTAATCTACAGAAGTCTTAGGGTTGTTAGAAACCTCAGTAAGTTTTTTACCTTCCTTAACCATCCTAGCCCAAGTAGTTGTTCTTTCTTTTAGTTCAAAAAGTTCTTGAGCTAACTGTTCAGAAGATAGTTTTTGTAATCCCTCAAACTTCTTAACTTGACCAGCCCTATGTAGTTGTATTGAAGCTAGAGGTATGGCCTTTTTGTTCTTAAGATATACTAAACCAAGTTGTGTTGCTCCACCCAATGCACCAGTGGCTGTAGATATGCCAGCTTGAAAGGGATCTATCTCCTCTTTAAATCCAGATATAACTTCTGCTTTTTGTTGTGCTACATCGAGTGCACCAGCAGAGACCATATCAAAACCAAGAGAACCATAGATAGATTTTTTATCGGCTTTATCCAGTATAGCTTTAGTCTTAGACTTTTTTAGTGCCTCTTGATAAGCTCTTTGAGTGACTTCAGTTTGAACTTTAGCTGCAGCTTTTTTACTGCCAGTTCTTTTTAACTCTTTTGATGCTGCCTGTCTACCAACCCTAAAGGCTAAGTTTTTAGCTCCCTGTACAGCAGTCTTACTGGCACCTATACTAAAGAGTTTACCTGCACCAAGAGATACTATATTAATTGGATCTACAATAAGTGACCTAGCGTAATCGTATACAGCATCAGCTTTTTCTCCAGTGGTTCTGTCTTTGCTAAAGGCACCACCCAAAGAGTCAAACAATTTGTAAGCATCCTGTGCAGCTTTACGTTTGTTAGCTAACTTAACATCATCACCAGTGTTTAAAAAGGTAAGCTCACTTAAGGTTATTAACGACTGACCAGAATTAAAGCCACGCATATGATTTACATAGGAATTAATAATGTCTTCTTTATCATTCTCAGAGGTATCCATACCATGTCTCTGAGACATGTACCGTTCAATAACTTCAAAGTTATCATCAACAGATAAGGTTTCTACAAGACCTTTACCCTCTGTTTTTGTAGGTTCAAATCCTTCAGGTACAGGTTGCGTATCTTCTATAACTTCATTATCCAACTCAGTTGGAGTCGAAATAGCCCTTAGTTTATCTGCGTAGCTGGTCACTATTAAATCCCCGAAAGAGTGTCTAAATAAGTTTGGTCAAGACCAAAACCTAAATCGTTTGTAAATACAGCGGCTGCTAGTCCCCCCCTAGCAATAAAGCTTAATGCTATGCTGGGGTCTAGTTTCATCATGGCTTTATAAGCTTCATAATCTTTATCATTATTTAAAAGATTTTCTATTCTTTTAATTTCTTTTTGTTTTTCTCTAACCTGCCCAAGTGTTAAATTCTCACCTAATTGTTGGCTATCAGGTATAGTATCATCATAATCACTCAAAATATTAAGTGTCTGAGTTTGTATCTCAGCAAAACTTTCGTCATATCTACCCTGTACAGTTTTTTCCATCTCGTTTATTTGTTGAACTGTATAGTCTTCTTGTTCTGCTAATACACCAAGATCAGTTGTAACCCCTAGTGGACCTTCCTTACGACCCCTAATTGTAGGAGCAGAAACACTAGCTTCAATATCTGCACCTGTAACACCCATGATATTAGAAGAGTATACGTCATACATAACATCCTCTAAGTCTTTTGGACTAAAGATCTTACCAAGTATTGTAGACTCTTGTTGTTCAGGCTTTTTAATTTTTGCACCAGTAATAAAGTCTGGTGTAGCCTGTTTAATTAAATCTGCGGCAGATACGTCACTAGGTGCAGCATAATTAGTTGCTTGAATTACAGCATCATTAAGAATTGTTTCGGTTAGTCTACCCTCTAACTCCGCAGCTTGTGCAGCTGCAGCTATTCTTAAAAGTTCTTTTGGGTTTTCAGATAGTATACCGAGAGAAGATTCTTTATCTAATCCTTTTGAATCTAGATAATCATAAGCAGCTTCAAGTTTTGTGCGAGACTCTTGAACTTCTTGCTGTCTTTTAAGTCCAGACTTCCACAAATACTCTTGCATAGCATCTGACTTAGACTTAGTATACTCTCTATTCTCTTTCATCCTATCAGCTAAACCGCCTAAGAATGCTCCACCTAAAACTGCACCTAACATATCTTACCTCGCCATTAAACCTTTTGGTTTTACTTCTTCTTCAACTGCTAGTTCTTCTTGAGGCATGGCCTCTGCTGTAACAGCTTCTTCAGACTCTTTTAAGAGTGCGTAGCCTTTATCTTGTTGATCTTGTGGGGTAGCCCTATTAGCAGCAACAAGCATAGCTGCCCTTTCCATTGGATCTACCTTAGGTTCCTCAAAGGTTTCTTGATACTCTACTCCAGCTTTATCGGCAGCCTTCATAATAAATTTTCTTACGATGGGTTCTGCAATAAGGCTAATATCAATACTATGTACACCCTTTGCCACTGCACCAGTCATAATAGAATCACTTAAGTTCTTAGCAGGTACACCAAAGTCTAGAGCAAAGAAAACATTATCAATAACTTCTTCATCAGAGATACGATCTATATGATATCGAATAGCCTCATCAGGATCTGTTATCTGTGGGGGTCTTTCCCAAGGAAAGTTTTTAGGTTCATCTGTTAAAGATTGGCCAGGAATTGCTCCTTGAAGTGATTGTATCATTATTCTACTCCTGCGTAGTAATTAGCTTTAGATACTCTGTTTTTCATCATAGGTTTTCCTGGTCTTAAATATCCTTGTGAAAATACACGAGCTGCTTCTTCTGCAGTTTTAGTTTCTTGTAACTTTTTCATAAACCTTCCCTCAGAAGTGTTTTGAACTTCGTGTATAAAAAAACCAAAAGATGCTTCGTAAGAATCTGGATTTAAATTATTTTCTTTTGACCAAGATTCAAATGCTTTTCTTCTTGGTCCAGTCCACATCGCAAAACCCCTACCACCTTTAGAACCAGGAACTACAGGTTTTATTTCTTGCAGGTAATTAAACCCACCTGTTTCATGATCAAAGTTACCTACTATACCTGCAGCTTGAAAATCTGTTAAACCCAAAACTTCTGATACATCTCCCATAAGCCTTTGTCCAACATCTTCTTTATTAGCATCTTTAACCATAGCTTTAGGTGTATCAGACATACCAAGATTTTTCTTAGCCTCTGCTAATTCGGGGGCATCTTCTTGAAATACCTCATTAAGAATTTCGTCCCAACTTTGACCCCAAGATGCTACTTGTTTAGAAGTATCTGCGTAGGTATTTTTTACTTTTTGCATTTCACCTTTTGCACTAGGCATACCTACAGTCTGTGCTTTAGGTTTAGATCTAGCCCGACCTAACCCAATAATACTATCTGGCTCTTGTATATCAGTAGTATTTTTACTTAGTAAAGCAGACTTTTTTCTTTGTCTGTCCTGTCTTAAACTTAGCGACATATTTAAACCTCTTTCAAGTTTTAGAAATCAATAATTTTTAGGAAGACTTCAGATAAAAAATCTCCGCTTTTTGAGGTAGCTTCAATTTTAGCTTGAAGCTCTGCAGCTGTTACAGTGGCATCTGCTGCCATTTGTTGCAACAAAATTTGAGTAGCATTATTGGCATTACTTTCAGCGGTTTGAAAAGCTAAAGACATAATATCACGTTCACGTTGCCATACAGCGTCTAGATTAGTTTGAGTCATTGAATTAATAGCTGTAGCAAAAGTCATATTGCTTTCATTTTGTGCAGCAGTATTAAGCGTAGCTATATTCTGTCTCCACTGAGCATTAGCTTGCGCCACAACTAATCCATTAGTTGCATTAAATTGATCTCGTTGTTGTTGTAAGTTAGCATTAAACTCACGAACAGCATTTACAGAATTTACATTAAACTGATTTACGGAATTAGTTTGTGCTGCATTAAACTGTGAAGTTTGACTGGACAATGAAGCAAAAAATTGTTTAGTTTGATTTTCACTTGAAGCATTAAACTGTAGTGCAGCATTCTCAGCGGCTTGATCAGTAAACAAAGCTTGAACATTTTGTTGTGACTTAAACAGTGCAGTCTGCTGTTCTCTATCAAGGTTTGCCATATCCATTGCCAAGAAGTTCTGAGCATTTTGTACTGCAGCTTGTTGACGATTATTAAGATTAGCCATGTCCATGTTAGCAACTGCAGCAGCTTCTGCCATGATACCGGCTTGACGATTAGACAGATTAGCTAGGTTCATGGTATTAGCAGCACGAGAGTTCTCTAAAGCTACCTGCTGCTCTGCTGTAAAGTTCATGTTAGCTATGTCAGCAATACGAGAAGAGTTCTGTACACGAGCTTGGAAGGCTTGATCAAACTCTTGACCCATAAACTGAGCACGTTGTTGTGCACCTAGCATAGCACGTTGTTGACGGTTTGACAAGTTCTGAGCTTCAAAAGATGCAATTGTTTGTGCATCTGCTTGAGCAATAG
>VMHT01163502.1_pt1 | contig 21741 bp, 22 predicted proteins | sample 4693611 | NCBI WGS metagenome assembly VMHT01 (sample SAMN12280063, study PRJNA550983) | marine metagenome | isolation source: seawater sampled from same location over 5 years 0.02-0.2 micron viral filtrate | place: USA: collected off the coast of southern California halfway between the port... ...
CCACAACTAACCTGTCCTATCCGCACCTATCCCCGCCCCACCTGGCCTGCCGCAATCAAACCGATCCTGACCAATGCTCGCCTTACCTATCCTGCCCTGCCCTTCCGCAACTAGCCCGACCTCGCCCCGCCTGCCTATTCTATAGACGATCCGTCTTCTATGACTGATAGAAAACTTTCTAGATCATCTATCGTGTTTTTAAAATGTTGTTGTTGCATGATATCAAGATAAAGAAAAGCTTTTAAATCTTTCGCTTTATTTAAAGCAATCACTGCATCCTCTACCTTTTCATACAATTTTCTATAACTATCCATTCTTTCTTCTTCTTCCCAACCGATTTTACTGGCCATTTAATTCCTCTTCTGGAATGTAGAGAGGTACTCTTATCCAACCATGTTTTGTTAATAACAAATCAATAATGTGATCAAACCTATAGTTCATCATTCTTTCCTTTCTAAATTAGTAGCGTGTTAGTCCAGTAAATTTTGCAAGAGACACTAGATCTAATGACAATTCGCAAAAGATATACAACTACCTTTCATTAAATTGTTGTTAGAGTTAATTCTAACACGCTACTTGTCATTCTACATTATGCAGAATATCTTTCAATGATACGTTGAGCCTCGGAGAAAAATTTGTATAGCTCTTGTAATTCACCATACTTTTTTCTCCAAGTGTTTAGTTCTCGGGCAGCTTGTTGAAGAAGCTGTCTTCGATATTCTTCATCGCTCAACGCAACATCCAGTGAAACGTAAGCACGGGTTTCAGCGTCGTCTTCTGAAGATTCCGTATTTACCTTAACACTATGAAAAGCACGAATTGGTTCGTCTATCTGCTGCGTGACGACCATGACAGAACCAATTAACATCCTTGCTTCTTGCAATCGATACTTCCCCGCAGCTGCAGTATCATCCCACGTAAAGCAATCGTGAAGAGGTGAGTTCTTTCTTTCTGCCTCTCTCACCACAAGGTGTGGGTTGAGTCCCCCGTGCTTATTAGTGATCTCCTCAAGATGTTCTCCAACAACCTGAGGGTCCACTGAATAACGTGTACCATTTCGGAATTGATATTCCTGGATTATTTTTCTCTTACGCAACTTTAACACCGCTTTTTCTTTCGATCTTAGTCACGTTAGTTACTTTAAACATTCCAAAGTTACCATTCTTTTGTGGTCTCCATTCACCAACTCCTGATGCAAAACCAGCAACATTAAATACATTAATCAATTGTTCAATTGACCAGGCATTAGCATTATACCTTACAGGAACATCTGCTTCCCATTTAGTAAACTCACCTCTGTATCGAAGATCAGCAGCACCCATACCTACACGTACCATGTCTTCTCTCATCACAGGCTTACCTTTGATCTCAATTAAGTCACAAGGAATATGAAAGGAACCACGAGCGGCTACCTTTGTTAGTCCTTCAATGTGAGAACATGCATTAACTGCAGCAGCTTTGAAAGCAATTGCAGGAAAGCCATACGCCTTACCATTAGGCATTGCATATAAAGAATCCTTAAAACATTTTTCAGGGTTCTTTGCTTCTCTACCCGCAGCCTTGGCTATCTTCATCTGCTTGTCTCTTATTTCTTGTTTAGCCTTTTCAGACCACTTGTTACAAATTAAAGGTGAATCACCTACTAATGTAATTATACAATCCTGTAATATAACGCCAGGGACTGTAATATTTTCTGGCTCTTTCTTATTTGGCATTTCTTCTCTCCTCGAGTTCTTTGTCTATTAAATATTCTATAAAGCCTGCCACTGATCTATAATCTTGATCTGCCATGCCTTTTAGTTTCTTATAACTATCTTTCTTGATAGCTACTGATTTGTATCGTGATACGTCTGTCATTATATCCACCCTAAATGATTAACAATTAGAATGGCTACAATGCATCCAAAGATAATACTAATCATCTTCACTTCCTTCCTCATCAACGTTTATAAGTAAAATTTCGACCCAACTAGGTATTGAATATTCCATGTTGAACCTCCTTTCTGTATTTCTATGGTTATTATATAATATCTCAACTAATTATGTCAACTCCTAAAAAAATATTATTTATTGGTTGAAAAAAAATTCAAACACACCATATAAGTATATCCGGTTATTGAATGTGATCAGTTCAATATTGTGGCTGAAAAACAGTTTTAACAGAGCTGTAAGGCACGGGGAGAAATGACTGACGGACAAGTGTTTGAGGTCATTATCCTTGGTTCGAGTAAGATTATAGAAGATGTTTATCTGTGTTCTGAAAGTTGGAGGTAAAACAACTAATCCTCCCAAAATCACCGGATCCAATCATACAGGGGCTTTGCTACATCACCCCTGTATGGCTCTTAAAACCGATTTTTTTTTCCTTATTTTGTGCGTTTTCTACGTCTATAGCCTGCTTTGTATGCTCCGGCTGCAAACTCAGCTGCACAACGTAAAGTGTCGAACAAACCTTCATAAGCCCAATAAGTTTCGCCATCCCAGATGTCCCAGGAGTCAACGTCATAACCTCTGTGTCTAGACGTATGAGCCATCTTGGCTTCGTTATTGCTGTATGTTCTTTCATACTTTCTTTTTAATTTCTTACCGCAGTTCACACAACGGTCTTTCTTGGTTGTTGTCATCACATAACCCCTCCTAGGGTTTTAAGTTCTTACATATATACTATGTAATATGTGTACAATTTTTCGCAATGATTCCAAACAAAGTTGTGGATAACTTAAAATTATTTTATATCACCCCAGTTATTACCAATTTCACAATCAACTTTAACTGGAACTTTTAGATCAACACATTCGACCATCAGCTTTTCAATTTTCTTTGCCTGGATCTCAGATTCAAAAGAACAGTCTAATTCATCATGAACCTGAATGTGAGGAATGATTCCTTCTTTATATAAATCTAAAATTGCCTTCTTTGTCATGTCAGCAGCACTACCTTGTATCAATCTATTTAATGCTTTGTATGTGAAAGCTCGTCTAATATTTTTTCCATGTTCCCTGGTCGCTAAGTCCCTGGGCAGTGGTTTGTGAATACCGAAGCTTGCGGGCTCCCATAAATCAAAACGACACTTACGTCCAAGTAACGTTCTCACAAAACCATTTTCTTGTGCAGACTTTGATGCCTGGTCCGTGAGCTGTTTTACAAAAGGAACTCTACTGTGATAAGTTTTAAATAACTCTTCTGCTTGCTCATCGTTTAATCCTAATTGACTTTTTAATTTACCTTTACCCATTCCATAAAATAAACCCAAGTTAATTGTCTTTGCAATCTTACGATCAATGTTTGCCATCTCTGCAACAGTGCCATGAAAGTCCAGGTCACTATTATATCCATCAATAACTTTATCAGCACCCTCTAAACCATTCCTGGTTATAGCAGCGTAGTGAGCCACGAGCCGTGGTTCTTGTTGGTTATAGTCAAAGCAACCCCACCGAGCTCCTTCCTCAGGTATAAATAAACTTCTTATCAATGGTCCGATCTTTTCGTTTCTTGCAGGTATCTGCTGTAAGTTAGGATTACTCATTGAGAATCTACCTGTAACAGTTCCACCTTGATCAGATCTCATCTGATGTATTTCAGCATGAATACGACCATTTTTTTGATGTTTCATAATTGTATCAATAAAAGTAGTTCTAGCTTTATTAATCTCACGAGCCTGAACGACCAACTTAGCCAGGCTACTTGGATGTGTTGCCAAAAAGTTTTTATCAAACTTTGGTTCTTTTGCTTTTGCAGTTTTCTCATAAGAAATATCCATGGCATCAAAAGCTTTCGCAACTGAGCGTGCCGCCCAAAGATCAACAGAAACCCCTGAGATGTTTTGGATTTTTGCAAGAAGAAGGCTTTCTTCCTCCAAGAGTTTCTCTTTAATTTGAGCAGCACGATTGGTGTCAACACGGACACCTCTCCACTTCATCTCAATTAGAGCCGGGAGTATATTCGTCTCTAACGAGAAGATGGAAACTAGATCTTGTTTATATATTTCAGGTTCTAGGCGACCCCATAACTTCAATGTAAGCTCTGCGTCTTGTTCTGCATAAGGCCCAACAAATTGAGCAGGCAACTTCCACATCTCACCTTTAGGATCAACACCCCATTCTTTTGCAGCCTCATACAACAAAGCCTCTGATTTTTTCTCACCTAAATAATCTTTAGCTACAGCGTTAAGAGAATAACCCATGCGATTCTCATCAATAATTTGTGCAGCTATCATGGTATCTATCAAATTACCATTTACTTGAACTTCTTTACGTTTAAGCCAACCTACATCATACATAGCATTATGAAATATTTTTCTATTAGGCAGCGCCATCATCTTTTTAAAATTACGATAAAATATTTTTTCATCAAAGTTACCACCACCAGGATGTTTCAAAGGAAAGTATCCTTTCCAACCTTCAACAGCTACGGCAACACCGATAACATCTCCTTCCCCGGTAGCCCAACCAGGTCCTTTAGTTTTAATTTCTGGATCCATGGTCTCCAGGTCAACTGCTATTTCTTTTGCATCATCTAGATTAGGAATGTTTTCAGGGGGCAACCACTCACTCGGTGGTTGAAACATCGGTATTTGGTTGCTCATGTATGGGTCTATCCTTCCTTCTTTATATTCTGGTAATATCCAATTATGTTTTGTCATCTAAAAATTTCTGAGAATTCTAAATTACTTTGACTAGCAACAAGATGCAAGGACTGTTTTGCTCGAGTAGCTCCAACGTAAAATACTCTTCTCTCGTCATCAGGGTTGTTTAAATAACCTTGTTCAACTCTTTTAGTAATGTCAGTACACAACATAACATTGTCTGCTTCACCACCCTTTGCACCATGTATGGTTGAAACTTTTATTCTAGGTTTAAGATCTATCTCTTCATTGTTTCTTAACAAAGATAAAACATAAACTTTCATTGTTTCAGATACTTGTGTCAAAGCATAATGCCAGGGGGTTTGTTGTTCTACTTTTAAACCATGTTCAGTTCCAAGTGTTGCAATATTAAATATTTTCTTTTCATCAACACCTGTCAAACCTTTGTGACCCCTTGCTACGTCCTTCTCCAACTTAAAATAAGAGTATAAATTTTTTACTTGATTAAAGTTTACCTGTTCTCCTCTTTGTAAAGTCTCCCAGGTACGTATGGCTTCAACCAATTTCTGTGATACAGAAGGGTTATCAAATTTTTCATAATACACACCCATACCACGAAGATCCTCTACAAGCTGTTCAGCAATATAATTTGTCCTACCCAACAAGAGCCATGATCCGTGTTTCAAGTTTACTGAATCAAAACGATGAACATGTTTTTCTAAAAAACCAGAAACAGGATTAGGTTTATAGTCTTTTGGTACTCTGTTTTCGATCCTTGATACAAGACTATTAGCTACCCGATGCACTGCAATAGGCACACGAAAGGACTGATTAAGTATCTCTCTTTTCCCTGGTAAATTTATCAAGAACTCTGGCTGAGCTCCAGACCATTTAAAAATAGCCTGATCATCATCTCCAGCAATATAAACTCTATTAACTTGAGCCTGCATGTTTTTTACCATTTCCCACTGAATAAAGGATAAATCTTGAGCTTCATCAACAATTAATACATCCAGAAGAGGATCTGGTTTTTGTTTGTTGTACTCAATAATCATATCAGTATAATCAAATAGACTCCTTTCATTTTTATATTCTCTCAGTGCCCGGTCGACATAATCCAACTTCAACCAACCCCCGGGCACATGACCATATTCATTGAATATTTTTTTCAAAGGTTCGTTTTTTACCTTAGCAAGATTTATCAACTGCATATAAACATCCTCAGCTACAAAAGCACCATACGTATTAATCGTAGAGTCAGGGTTACTTAAACGTACCTGTAAGATATTTTCTAAATCTTTGTAATGTTCTTCTTTCATCACGTTTGTCTTATCAAGTTTAAGTGATCTATATGCCAAACTATGTAAGGTTCTAAAATTAGAAAATTGTTTTCTTTCTATATTAAACTTTGAACATGCTCGTGTAACAGCTTCCGAAGAAGCCTTACGAGTAAAAGCAAAATAACCTATGCGGTCGGGCGGTGTTCCACGTTCCAATTCCTCTTCAACAATGCGAAGAAGCTTTGTTGTTTTACCAGTCCCTGGAGGGCCAAATATAATTGTAGTGTTATCCATTAAAAAGGTATGTCTTCTTTCATACTTGGTAGTTCAAGATTAACTTCTTCTGTTCCTTGGTCAGGTACATACCACATGTAAACAACTTTACCCCTAACTCTTTTTCTTGTGTCACCACCACCAAGTTGCTTGATCCGAGCTCCCATTTGTGTTGTTGTAAAATCAGTAAATCTTTTTTTCTGTAAATATTCTTCTAAAGAAGACATCTTAAAAAATATTTTGCCTTCATCAGACCACGCTTTACCAATTAGTATCTCTTCAATATTCATCGCCTTGCCTTGGTCATTTATAAAGTTATCAAGGTGTTGTTCAAACCGACCTTCTTTTCTAACTTCTTTAGGCATTTCAATTATCTCCACAGACTGTAGCAACTGTTGAATACGAGCAGTCCAGTCCCTGGTGTTCATCGGGTTAGGTAAAATATTTAAATTATCCATACAAGCTTTTCTAAACTTTGCTTGATCAAATAATTGATCAGTCGTGAGCTCTAGTCTTTGCCCATCGACATTTAAAAACCAAACAGACTCATCGGACTGATACTTTGTTAAATCACCAAACTTATGTTCGTAGTCAGGACCAATACCAAATTGACGTTGACGACATAAATTAGAATTACAGTGAGAACACATTGGTTGATCTTTACATTTGTATGCATACTCTTTCTTCTCATGCTGCTTAATTGTTTTATTAACTTGAGCTATTGAAAGAGACGGGTCCATATACTTGTGATTGAACTCAGCAATTTTATCCTGCCAATGATCAGGAAAAGCTTTTTTTGCATACACAGCGTATTGATACAAAGCATTGTCCCTGGTACCCTCAGGAAAACCCTCTGCCATTAAAGTTTCTAAACAAGGTGGTCCGTCTTTAAGTTCACGAGACTCGTCAGCTACACTGATTTCTTTTAACTGTTTTGGTGTTAGAACTAAGTCATCATATTGTTTATAAAATTCTTCCACGCTTAGAGATTGACCCTCATCATCCATAGCGTAACGCATACTGTTATCGCCATCATGATAGGGTAAGTTTAAAAAGTTTCCTGTATCTCCTCTGTCTGCTTTAATTTCAGTTTGCTTTGGAAAAATCTCACAATCTGCATAGCCCAAGTAGGCGGCAATTTCATATAGCTTGTTACGCATAGTAACTGCAGGAACTGATTGTTTAGTAAATAAAAACAAGTGTGCCCCGCCACTCTTAGAACGGCAAACACTCATTGGAATCTTTTTAATCTTTAGTTTTTTTATTATAGCTTTGAAATCAAGAGGATACTTATCAATATCACAACAACCCCAAAAACAATTGGAGTCATCCATGATAGGTACAACACCCAATGAAGGGTCCTTACCTAATAAGTGATTATCATAATATTCTTCTAATAAAGGTTCTTTCTTGATATATGCTTTACCGGAAAGTTTACCATTTTCTTTGGTTTCACCTTTATAGTAAACTCCGTAGGCTCTATCTAACCCTCTGAATATCTCTCTAAATTTCTTGTTGTCCAAAACATCTCCCTAAAAAGTTTAGGGGGCCGAAGCCCCCTTAATATTAAAATGGTATATCTTCACTAGAGCTTTTAGTAGCCGTTTCGTTTTCTTCGTAAGAAACATTTCTTTCTCCCTTACGACAGCTTTCTTCAAACTCTTTTGCCATTTGAAGAACCTCAGCACTATTAGGTAGCTCAGTAATGACGGCATCCTTAGTTGGACCATTCCATCCGTACCAAGTTCCTTTGTCATTAGACTCTTTCATCGTACCCCACTTATAGACGTTGGCGAACGAAGGAGCTGCAAACAAATTACCGTTAGCACCTTTTAAGAATTGTCTCTTCATCATAGTGTTCCAACGCTTACTGTGTTTAAGCTGCGTTGATTTAAATGTAATAACTGCTGGCGAAGGTATACCAGTGTTATCCATCACTAAGACAAAGTGATTGTGACAAGTGTCAATATAATTGCCACTATCTAGTCTATCCTTATTCTGATCATCTCTTTTAGTTTTTAAAAGAATGTCAGAACTCGCATCATAGACGTTGACAGGTGCTGAACTTCCTTGACCACGATCAGTCCACTCTACGTATTGCAACTGAAAGTAACAAGGAATAATTTTGATACCTTCATCTGATTTGAACAGGTCTTGAGTTACCGTGTTGTAAATCATTCCTGCTTTTGCACCTTCAATCTCTTCAAGTTCAGGTGATAGCTGCATCAAGATTTTAATTCTTGGTGTAGCCATTGTATCTGTTGATACATTTTGTAGACCTCTACCTGAGAGACTTTCTAGGCTTTCCAATGTAACTGCCGCTACACTGTTTTGTTTTTTTGTCTGCACTTCTTTTGCAGCAGACATCTTCTTTTTATTTACGGTTTTACGCTTACGCATATTTATCTCCTTATTTTTATTTCGTTCAAAACATGTACCCCGAAAAGATCTAAAGGTATTTCGTGCGGGTTGCCTTTATCTAGCTGCTCTTTAAAGAAAGCTTTAAGAGTGCTTGGATGTATGGAGGCATTATCTACCGGCTGTAATCCTTGCTCTTCGATTGCATGAATGAACTGTTCTGCTTGAGAGTCTTCGCCTTTAGCGAAGCTTGCCTTTACCTCACGTTTGATTAAGTCACCGAATCCTTTTTCACGTAGTATATCAAAGGCAGACGCTTGTACGTCTTTCTTGATATGAGCTACGACCTTTTCAGATGCAGTTACTTTTGACCCATTCGCAAGGGTTAGTGATGAAAGATTCTTTGACCTAAGCAAATCGGCTGTCTCATCATACAACATCTGAAGCTTTGAATTAAGACTCTTTCGATGAGCCTCTATATTCTCCATTTCAGCAATAGTTGATTCGATTTCTTGACACTTCGATCCCAATGAGGATAAAGATCCGTCATCTAACTTACTAAGATCTTTAGATGATTCTTCTAAAGAACTTAGCACTGATGCGTTGTTCATTACGTTCTCCTATGTAAATCTACTTCAATAGGATAATACTTTTGATGTTTCTTATCCCACTTCAATAAATTAAATTTACCTCTGTTCATTTCTGCACAATGAGCACACACAATACCAATGAGAGAAGGATCACCAAGACATAAAATGTAATCATCGTCAGTATATTCTTTAATTACTTTTTTTATCTTAGATACTGCAGGACCAGGTGATAAAACAACCTGATACCCTGGAGGCATGACTGGGATTAGCTTGCCATACTTATCTGCTGACAAAATATCCCTACCTGGCATTTCTTGTACTACGTAAACTGTGCTCATTATTTCCTTCTTTCTTAGCGTATTATATAATAGTTGTAATCTAGATTTCAAGCACTATATTTATTTATAGAAAGTTATGAATAAGTTACAAGATTATCCGTTTAAAACCGAGCCTTTTGCTCATCAACTAGCCGCATTAGGTGCGTCTTTAGAGAAAGAAAATTTTGCTTGGTTCATGGAAATGGGTACAGGAAAGACGTTAGTTGCTATTTATAACGCAAGTTATTTGTATGATAATGGTCACATTGAAAGCTTAGTAGTGATCGCTCCGAAGACAGTTTACAAAAACTGGATAAGAGAATTAAATAATCATTTACCGGAACATATTGTTCCTGATATTTTTGTTTGGGGTTCTGATAACAAAGCAGAAGAAAGAAAAAAACTAGAAAAAGTATTTCTTCCAAACGATAATTTTAAAATTTTCTTAATGAATGTTGAAGCCTTTAGCACTAAAAAAGGTGTGGAATTTGCAAAGAAATTTTTCTTATCACATAGAGCAATGGTTGCTATTGATGAGAGTACAACTATCAAAAACCCCACAGCAGCAAGAACAAAAAGTATTTTAAAACTAGCACCCTTAATTAAATACAAAAGAATCATGACAGGATCACCTGTCACCAGGTCCCCGATAGACCTATATTCTCAATGTGCTTTTCTTGATGAGGACCTATTAGGTTTTAGCTCATTCTGGGCTTTTAAAAATAGGTATTGTGTCATGGTCAGAAGAAACATGCCTACGCATAATTTTAATATGATTGTTAGGTATCAAAGATTAGATGAACTATCTGATAAGATAGATGATTTTTCATATAGAGTGCTCAAGGACGATTGTCTTGATTTACCAGAAAAGATTTATCAAGTACGCAACGTACCTATGACACCTAAGCAAATGGATATGTATGTATCTATGAAGCGAATGGCCATAGCATCACTAGAGGGAGAAAGGCTGACAGCCCTATCAGCGCTAACCCAAATATTAAGGCTACATCAGATAGTGTGCGGGCACGTAAAACTAGATAACGGAGAAGTAAAGCCAGTAGAAAATAACCGAATAAAAGAATTATTAAATATATTGAATGAGACATCAGGTAAGGTTTTGATCTGGGCAAACTATAGACATGATATTGAAAACATTGCAAGAGAAATATCAAAGATCCATGGTCCAGAATCCGTGGCAACTTTTTATGGAGACACGCCTAACGAAGAGCGACAACAGATTATTGATGATTTTCAAAACGGCGAAGACCTTCGTTATTTTGTAGGTAATCCTAAAACAGGAGGCTATGGTTTAACTTTAACGAAGAGTCACACTGTGATATACTATAGTAACTCTTATGACTTGGAAGTCCGATTACAATCGGAGGATAGAGTGCACCGCATAGGACAAACATCAAAGGTCACTTATGTTGATCTAGTAACTGAAGGCACTGTAGACGAAAAGATTGTACAAAGTTTAAGGAATAAGATTAATATAGCAACTCAAGTTATGGGAGAGGATATAAAAAAATGGCTGATTTAATTAAAGGTCCTAGAGTATTATCTTTAGGTGCAGGAGTGCAATCAAGCACTTTAGCATTTATGTATGAGTATGGTGAGATTGGTCCTATGCCAGACTTTGCAGTGTTCGCTGATACAATGGCAGAGCCCAAAGAAGTTTATGAATGGTTTGAATGGATGAAGACTAAGATTAAAAATTATCCTATTCATGTTATTAGTGCAGGAGACATAGAACAAGATTCTATTGAGGCAGCGGAAGGCTTACACACTTCAAGAACACCACCTTTTTTTACTAAAGACCCAAAGAAACACAGCATGGGTATCTTAACTCGTCAGTGTACCGGGCACTATAAAATAGAACCTATTCATAAGTTTATTAGGCAGTACATGGGTTATCAAAAAGGACAACGTGTTAAAAAAGGAACTGTTGTAGAAATGATCATGGGTATATCTCGTGATGAAACATATCGTGTGAAAGAAGCTAGAAAGCCTTGGATTAAAAATATGTATCCTTTAGTAGATAGAAATATTACTAGAGCTATGTGCAAGAAATGGTTTGAAGATCATGCTATGCCAAAGCCTCCGAGATCAGCTTGTACTTTTTGTCCTTATAAAACCTGGACAGAATGGAAGTATTTAAAAGATAATTCACCAGAAGAGTTTCAACATGTTATTGATTTCGAAAAAAAGATTAATGGTGGCTTTAAAGGTATGCGTGAGGGTTACACTGTGTTTGTGACTAAAGAAGGTAAACCGCTAAGTGAAATTGATATCGATGAAAAGGCAAAAGACAATGGTCAGATGTCCATGTTCGATGAACTAGGTGGCGTTACCGTCAATGATTGCGAAGGCATGTGCGGGGTATGAGTAGAATCGCATATCAAGACGGCAAGCTATACCTAAGTTTAACAAGAGAAGAAGTAGAAAAAGCTCAAAAAAATATTGGTGTACCTTTAGAGCTACCAATTGGTCAGTTAAAAGTTTTTCAAGAAGACATTAATAAAGCTGTAATGGCTCATTGGTCCAAGGTCGGAGTGTATGAAGCCGTAGAAGAACATCAGCTATCTTATAATCGCAAATCTAAAAGAAAAAAATAAATGTATATTTTCTTCAAATAAAGGAGAAAAAACATGTTTAACTTAACCAACAAAGCAAAGAATCATTTTTTAAATTTCTTTAAGAGTGATGACAAAGACGAATCAATCAAAGATTTTTGCCAAGCAGAATATAAAAAAGATTGGTATGCAGCCTACATGACCTACAAAAATGAAGGTCAATTCCCTAATTTTATTAGAAGAACTCTTTAATAATTAGGTCCAGAGTTTGCAACAATTTCAGCCAAGTGTTCACAGCGCTTCGGTGTCTGTTTCCACCACTTCGAATCTTTCATTTCTAGTGATGCGGTTTTCCAATCTTTAACCCGCATCGCTTTCCACATCTTCTTAAAATTTCTGACACCTTGAGTTCCAAGTTGAAAAACCATTTCCAGTATAACCTCACCCACGTGTTGAGGTAGGTCGTGACCAATGCATTCTTCAATTAAAGAATCAGCACCAGCTGCCGCTCTGTTTAAATCCATTTCAAATATTTCCAGTATCTCTTCCATAGGTATTTCTACACCTTCAGCAAATCTTTCCATTTCATGTTTCTGCACGAGATGGCCTATGCCCACAGTTTTCTTGCCTAAACTGTCTAAGTATACCGAAGTCCTTAGGCCTTCATGGTCCTGCACTCTAGCCTTCAATTCGTTTGTAATTTTAATCATGATCCTATTCCCCAATATTCTTGATGTTCATCGGGTTTTCCTTTCTGAGGCAGTATTCTACTAAATAAGTTCTTGAGTTTCAACCACATCTTAATAATTAAAACCTAGGCCGATGCCAAAGTTACCACTTGGAGTTGCATTTAATCTATAATCAACTGGAGTATCATTAAACATAAATTGATTTTGATAACCTATTCCTTCATTTAAGTTAAATGGATCTATCTGTATATTATCTAATCCATACTGATTACCGAAGTTTCTTAATTGATTATATTTATTTAGAATTTCTTCAACCCCCGATGCTTCAGCAGTTAAAGTTGAAGGATCCATATTACTGACTTGAAAGGGTACATAGTCTCTTTGACTAAATAAAGGGTTATTCAATATGCCATCTTCTACAGTAATCTCAGAGCTTCCCCCGCTAGTGACGACAGGAGGTTTTGTAAAATAATCATATATACCTTTTATTCCTTCACCTGCTTTCATGAGCATATTTGCACCAGGAATAATTGCCATAGGATTAAAACTTTTTGGTAAAAGACTGCTCAAGCCTGAACTAATGTCTCCCATAACTTCCCTGTTTGTAGGACCATATTGTCTGACTGTCTGTTCTCTAAATTTTTCTAAACTCATAGGAGCGTTCGCTTCAAGGTTTCTTGTATACCTACCAAAACCCTCAGGTCCTTGAGTAACTTCTTCAATTGGCTTTAAATAATCTTTTTTATATTGATTGACTAAATCTGCTTGTACTTTTCTTTTATCTAATCGTAAAGGATCTACACCTTCTCTATTAGGAAAATATTTTTCACGAGTTTCTTTTCTTTCTTTTTCCAATCTATTTCTGGAGTCATTTACTCCTGAAGTTGACGATTTAGATTTAAACTCACCAAAACTTTTTGCAGATGTTTTTCTTCCTTTTCCTCTAGCCACTACGCATTTCTCCTCAATGATGCTTGTAGTAATTCATCTTGTGGAAATAATACTTCTGCTGTTTGTGGATTAGGAGCACGAGCTGCTAATGGTTCATTAATAACTTCGTTGATACTTGGAATATTGTTAGGTCGAGCTACCTGTTCTGCATTAGGAACTTGAACCGTGGTCTCTGGTTGTTGAGCTGCGTCTGAAGTGGATAGGACAGTTGTTGGTCTTGTTACTTCATCTTGTTTTGTATCAGGTAATAATTTTTCTTTGACAGTTTCAACAAATTTACTGGTATCTAAATTGTTTTTAATAGCCATATCTTTTAGTCCACCAAACTGACTGTATGAATCTTCTGCAGCTTCAATCATACCTAGTTGAGTAAAATCATTTTCTAATGAATTTTCTAAAGCTTGATCGTTGTCAAAAAATCTCTCTAGAGCTCTTCCTAAACTAACCAGGCTACTTGGATCTTTTAAATATTTACCACTAGATAAATCTTTCATTGCTTCGCTCATCGGTCTTAACACAAAAGGTTGTGCCATTAAACGAGCAGAATATTTAGATAATAATACAGCAGCAATTGTGCCTATAGGACCCACTGTTAAAGTAGAAGCACCCACCAGACCCGCACCTGTAATACCACGTAAGAAGGAACGCACACCACCGATCTGAGCTCTTCTAGCTAAGAAGGTAGATAGGTTAAAGTTCTTGTTATTAAAGAAAATAGCAGATGCATCCGCAAAGTTTTTTAAAGTATCTACAGTTAATGTTTCTCCACCTGCGTCTTTTAGTTTTGCTAAGTCAAGAGCTTCAGACAATCCTCGTAAATTACCGTCATCTAATTTACCAAACTGATCTAATCCCAAGCTCATTTTATATTTTTGAACGTCAAAGGTCATCTTACCTAAGTCATCGGCAAGACCTGCACTGCCCTTACTTGTTGTTGTAAAGGCCTCTTGAAAAGATCTTCCAAGTTTGAAAGTTAAAGCTTCTTTAAAAGCATCTTCACCAGATCCTTTAATACCAACAGCGCTTAGTGATTTTGCATCAGCTGACTTAAATATTTTATGAATAGTTCTTACACCTTGTGGAGTAGATAATGTAAACGCTTTTTCAAAAAGATCGTCTAAGAAACTACCACCCATTAAAACTTTATCTTCAAAATAAAAACTACCAGCGCCTTTAAAATTTTTCTTTTGATCGCCCATAAGAATAGCGTATTGAGCGTATTCTTTATCCGCTGTGTTTAAGTTATCCATATAAGCTTTTTTAAGTTTATCGAAAGCTTCATCCGTAACATTTGCTGGTTTAATAGGATTACCTAGAATTCTTTCTAAAAAGTCTTGGGCTCTCATTAAATCATCAACAGAGCTCTTACCAACTCGACTTACGCCTCTTTCAGTTAAATCTCCAATTGTTGTAGATATAGTGTCTTTCATGTATTTAACTCTATCATAATCAACAAAACGACCTGCATTAGCTGAGTTCTTTGGATCGTAAACTTCTTTGAATAAATCAGAAACCATTTTTAAATCGCCAGAGGCTTTACCAAAATCTGTTCCAGCACCTAATCGATCAAACATTTCTTTTGAGAAAGTTCTCAAAGACTCAATATCAAAAGCTTTATTGAGAAGTCTACCAGACTCATCACGAAGGCGATACTTATCTAAGATGTCATCCATCATTTTTCTATCACCCGCCAAGAAAGCTTCTCTAACATTGTATCCCATTTTAGCCATAGGTGACACAGGGCCTGCTTTTGCAGCATCTACTAATTCTTTAAAACCTGGAACTTTTCTCTCTCCTGCTTTAAGAAAACCTCCTACATTTTTAGCATAAGCTTTTTCAAACTCAGGACCAAAGAAAGGAACACGACCTAAAACATTAGGAAGAGAATTAATGATTGGAATATTTGAGACTTCAGCTCTTCCTGGGTCAACACCAATAGATTTTAATTTATTATAAATACCTTCGTTTGGAGAAAGTAATTTTGTTCCGCCTGCTTTAAACAAACTCATAACAGGGCGAACAGCTGTTAAACCACCACCTAGCATCAAGTCAAACTGAGTTTCTTTTTTTAAATAATCAACTAATTGATCTTGAGTAGGTCTATTAATTCCTGTTTCATAACCAATCATCTCACCATACTCATCAAAAGTAGGACTATATAAAACACCTTTTGAATTAAGATGAGTCATCAAACCTTCATAACCTGCCAGAGAAGAAATATAAGCAGCCGTACCACCTAAAACAGCGCCCACCGCTGCACCAGGTAAACCAAAAAACTTACCAATGTTTGCTCCTAATTTAGCTCCCGCTACTGTTCCTCCCAAAGAAGAAGAGATACTAGTCAATAATTTCAAACCAGGAAGAGGATTTGGTCTATCTGTAAAGTATTCAAACTTATCATCTAGTTCGTTTAGGTCGTATGTTTCAGGATGCATCATTCTATCCGTGTAACCATATTGATCCATAAAGTAATTAATGTTTTTAATAATCTCTTGTTCTGGTAATCCTTTTTTCATTCCCTCGGTGGCAACCTTAGAAACAATTTGTTTCATGCCGTCTAAAGGAAGTTTAGCAGATGCGAACTTTCCAGCAGATTCATATTTTTCTGCGGCCTGCTTGAAACCAAATATTGTCGGTAAGTCCTCACCTTTTTCTAAATCAGGTTTATCATTTTCAACCAAATCACCATCTGCAAATTCTTTGACATCTTGCATGGTGATACCATCCATGACTTCAGGATTGTCGGTACCTTGTTGAAACTGCATTCTAGCTAGATACATATCATCAAGTGTTAAATAGTTTTTCATCAATAAGTTACTCCATATTGATCTAAGATATTTGTTAAATCAAAGTATTTAGCTTTTTCATTAATATTTTGACCTGTTGATTGTAAGTTGTTTTGATTAACTTTTTCTGGAGGTAGGTTTGATTGACCAGCAGCTGCAGGATTAATCAGTATACCTCCTACTCCCTGTGGAGGTGCGTTAAAAACAGAAACTTTGTTCGGTTGCCAGCTATAAAGAGCACCAACACCAGGCTCTTCTGTCATAAAGTTTTGTTGCACAAGACCGTTGTATCTTAATATAGCTGCGTCTTTAAACTCTTGTAGTTTTGAATTCAATTCTTGAGGACCAGAAAAAACACTTCCTAATTGAAACTCACTGATAGAAGACTCAATTGTATCTTTCAATAATCGTTGTTCAGGTTGTTGAAAACGTGCAAACTGAATACCTAATATTTTAGATTTTAAACCTAATTGAAACACCTTAGGATTAACACTTAATTGCTTACCACCAAAACTGTAAGTGTAAACTTCTTTACTATTTGGTGCGGGTCTTACAAACTTTTGCCCATCAAACACAACACCCTCTTCCTCTGCTTCTTGCACCAACAAATTAAAGGTATCTTGAGCATCTTTTTGAACATTGCCAATACGAACCATTTCAGGTTCACCATATTGATTCATAACTTGAATACGACTGTCCTCAGTTAAGTTATTTCCTTTCATATATTCTTCAACAGCTCCGGGGTTTTGCATAATTTGCATCATTGAAAAATCACCAAAAACTTTTTGATTAAATACTTCATCATTTAAAGCCTTAATAAACATTCCGTCATAATCAATACCTTGTGTTTTTAATAATAAGTTTTGTTTCATTCTAGCTTTTGTCTCATCATCTGCATCGAGCATTTCAATATTAGAAAAAGCAGCTTCTATATCAGATGCTTCTTGTGCACTGTAAAGTTGAGCGGTATCAACATTGTTAGTTAAAGCAGATACAAAGTCTCCAGCTTTAGCAATACCTAAATCTAACAAAGCTTTTGGACCAACAATAGCTTTACCTGTATTTTCGTCCACCAAGTCTTCTCCTTGAATAGCACTGACAAAGTTAATTGTGTTTAAGAGATTATCCATAACAGGAAGACCTTCTTTAAAGAACTGGTCTTGATTACGAATACCTTTGTAAAAAGCAGTTCCGTCTGAACTATCTGTAAGAATATAAGGTCTTGCCAAAATACTTTGTCCGTTACCTACATCTAGAGCTCTTGGAACATTTAGTGCATTAAATTCTGTCATACTTCCAACAGGAACAAAAGTGGAGGTATATCTAAGAATATCTCCATTAGGAGCATATTCTACTTGCCTTGCAAACATAGTTTTATCAAAACCTTCGTTTAACTTAGCTTCGTTTGCTGCAATCGTGGCCGCTCTGTCTAACATGTCTTGTTCTTTTTCAAGTGCTAAAGATACAGCAGTCGAACCAAGTTCTCTTTCGTAAGCTTTTTTGTCTTGAGCTAGTTTGACAGCAGTGTCAAGAACAGGACCACTTGCCTGACCTAAGACATCTAAGAAACCAGAAAAACCTTTTTCATTTGTTTTACCTGACACCAGATTAGATGCTAATTGTAATAACAATAAAGCAGGAGTTGTTTTATCTTCTACCGCAGTAGATTCTCTTAAAAGATCTTTAAAACGTTGAGTCTCTTTTTCAAAGTCAAAAGCACTTGCTTCCTGGTTAGCTATGTCACTTTGACTTTGTGATTTATTTGCGAAGTTAGCCTCACTTTGACTTCCTGAAGTAGCAGTGTTTGACTCTACAACATTTTTTGTTTCTTCGTTGATTATCTCATCATTAGTTTGAGTATCTTTGCCACCTAATAACTTAATTAAATCTTTTGTTCGCTTGTCTATGGTAAATGGACTTTCACCACCTCTTTTTAAATCAAGTTGTCGTTGAGGAAAAGGACCTTCTTTCGCTAAGTCTTCCATTAAGGATAAGTCACCGGTCTTTACATCTTTGAAAGGAGTTGAAGGTTCGGGTTTTTTTTCTTCTGGAAAGTTATATACGGCTGCTGCTTGTTCATCGGACAAGCCTTCTGCTCTAGCTTGTTTAAAACTTTCAACTAAAGCTTTTTCAGCTTGTTTAATTTCTGCTGTACCTACACCTATTTTAGCTAAATCACTTTGAAAGTTTGGTTCTCTTATAGCGCCTATTAAAAAGTTTAATCTTTTTTGTGAACCAGCAGGAAACATTTCAGCAAAAAAACTAATTGGATCCGTACCAAACTGTGAGGGAAATCCATAAGGATTGTTTTCTGTTTTAAATCTACCATAGTCTGCTTCAGGTAATCCAAACAAGTCTCCTTTTGCAAACTGATCTTTTTCAGTTTCTCCTTTTAAACTAGGAACAATTCCTCTGTCCAAACCAAAAACACCACCAGCAACTATATCAACTGCTTTTCTATTTATGTCTTGAATTGGAGCCAATAGGTAATTGAACATGTCTTGACCGTAATCAGGAGATGCACGAAAAGTATCTTTGAACTGATCAAAAAGTCCTCTAGTAATGTAAGCTTGGTCTTTTGAATATGTATCACTAGCTGTTTTGTAGCCAGAAGCTATACCACTAAGAAAATCAAAACCTAAAATAGGTTTAAAAGGAGCTGAGTCGTAAACACTCTCTGGACGAGCTCCACGAGGTTCGCTTCTTACCGAAGATCCTCCCCGGTAGCCTTTAACGAACATTTTTCTATTAAGTACATTTGACATTCATTACCCTATGAAAAGCTAAAACCTGAATCACCCATTAAAGAACTAATACCTGCTAGACCCACACCCGCACCTAGTAATTGACTAAATGGAGAAGGTGATGGTTGTGTCACATAACTTGATTGACCAGAAGGCACGCCACGTAAAATATCAGAAGCAAATTGTAATCTACCAAATGGTTCTCTTTGTGCTTCTAGTACATTTTGACGAGCTACGTCACGCTGCATCTGTTCTTGTTGTTGCTGTAAACCACCTAAACCTAATAGTTGTCCGATGTCTCTAAACCCTGATGCTTGAGCCATGGAACCTAGACCAGCAGTTTGTTCTGCTAAACCTTGTTGTGCAATACCACCTGCTAATGTCTGTTGACCTAATTGACCAAGCGTTGCGGCTGATCGTAATTGTTGTTGTTGAGCTTGTAAAAAGTTTCTTTGTACATCTTCTGCAATTCTTCTTGATTTAATATCTTGTAGGTTTCTAGCTAACTCAGCTCTTTGAACACCCTCACGACCACCACCAAAAGCGCCAGCACCCACTGCTTGAGCTGCTGCTTGATTCTGTGCCATCGCACCTTGGCGATCTATCTCAGATAAAACATTTTGTGTAACTTGTTGTTGATAAGGGTCCATGAATTGTTGAACGTTAGAAGGTCCAACCATGCCAACACCTTGTCCAATAGCACCAAGGCCAGCACCCATTGTTGTACCTGCAGCTCCTAATTGTTGTGTAGCTGCACCTAAGAAAGGTTGATAAGCACCAATGCCAGAAGAGACGTTTGTGTTAGCAACATCAGTTGCAGCAGAAGAAAGAGCTGTATTTTGTAAAGGTTGAAGACCAGCAACAGTAGCTGCTGGAATTGGTTGAGCTGTGCTTGATACACCACCAGGACCAAAAACTGAGTTCAATAATTGTTCTGTTCTTTGTTCGATGAACTCTGGTTGTCTAATTAATTGTTCTGTAACTGCCATTATGCCGTGCCTACCATATTACCTAATATACCTTTTTTCTGAGCATCTTGTAACCCATAAAAGAAAGAACCACCTAAATCTTTTGCGTCTGCTAAGTTACGAGCTCCCATACCATACCCAATATCAGCTACTGTCTTAGCATTAACAACAAACTCACCGTCAGCTAATTTAGCATAGACAGTGTCCTTGTTCGGTGATCCACGGTCATCGGATATCGGACCTTCTCTCTCTAAAAATAAATCTCTTCTAGGACTGTTCTCTTCAAAACTGTTTATATTACCATTCATCATCCTACCTTCTGCAGCTCCTATTGTTAGAACACCTTTTCCTGGACCAGTAGGAACAATCTTAGGGTTTTCATATTGATCAAATTTAAATTTTTCGTTTTGCATTTTTTCAATTATCTCTTGCCTACGTTGTTCTCTTAACATTTCAAGCATGTCTTTATCTTCCTGACTAAACTCTGTGTCGTCGGCTTGCTCACCTTGTTTAGCATGCATGATGCCACCATCTTTTGCCATGTTGTAAGAGAAGAGTCCTCCTTCACCAGCAACAGGTTGTACAAGAGTAGCCATGCCTGTTGGTAAAGAACCTTGACTACCTGCAGACGGACCTCTTGGTAAACTTTCTATACCACCTTCATCAAAAAACCCTGTCTTATCTAACAGTAAACTACCACCTAAAAGTAGTTCAGGATTTGCTTTTGCAAAGGATAAAAATTTTGACATGATACCATCTCCTTTAGCAATTGTGTCTCCACTCAAAACATTTTTCTTTGCTTGTGATAAAATAGCTTCATCTGAATCGCCTGTGCCTAAACTTTTTAATGCGTCAAATTCTTGCAATGTTGCACCACTGACCTCGGTGCCTGGGACTGATCCTGCACCAGTTCTCATTCCGCCTTGTAAAGGATCGTATATTTCTTTTCCACCAATCATTCTTGAAGCTGCTGCTTGTTCTGTTGGTAAATACTTACCACCAAAACCTAAATTAGTCATGCCAGGAGAGAAAGAACGTTGCCCAAAAGATTTTAATATTCCGGCATCACCGCCAACAACTCCTGGTATTGTTCCTTGAGAAAAAAATTGACCGAGGGGTCCTGATCCACCAGCCAAAAACTTTTGACCACCGTAACCAATACCTCCCGCTATCAAAGCATTTTTTACAGCTTCATCACCTTCGTCACCTCTTGCAAAAGAACCTAGTCCAGAACCAATGGCTGCACCCGCTGGTCCAGCAACCGCATAGCCGATAGTTCCACCAATCGCTGGTAAAACATCTTTAACTCCTTCAATAAAGTTCTTTAACATTTATCTATTCCTGTTTGACTACAGCACCTGTAAATAACTTTGGTGCAATAACGTTTACATCTCGTCTGATTTCACTATCAGTGGTATCGGAATTAGGATCAGCAACATCATTATTTGCGTGATCTTCTGAGTCGTATTCGACACCTGTTCTTGTATTAGTAATGGTGGTTTCTACCTTACAGCTATAAACAGGGATTTGATTTCCCTCTGCGTCATACTCATAGCGTAAGATGATTGGTTCATCTATAATCTTTGCCATAGTATATTTTTATAGGTGTTTTAACTAGAAATCAATG
>VMHT01129701.1_pt1 | contig 21737 bp, 19 predicted proteins | sample 4693611 | NCBI WGS metagenome assembly VMHT01 (sample SAMN12280063, study PRJNA550983) | marine metagenome | isolation source: seawater sampled from same location over 5 years 0.02-0.2 micron viral filtrate | place: USA: collected off the coast of southern California halfway between the port... ...
ATTAAACACAGCATCATTTGCTAGCACAACAAATGCTAATAGAGCAGCAGGTGTAAGCAGTTTCTACAGTAGCACTGACAACAACTTCTTCATCACAGGCGTTCAGTTAGAAGTAGGGCAGAACCCAACAGAGTTTGAGAGAGAGCCTTTTGAGAGGACGTTGGCTAAGTGTCAAAGGTACTTCTACAAATTTGGAGGACAAAATTCGTTTGAGCATATTCCAGGTATAGGGCAAGGGAATGGAAGTACTTTTAGCACTCACTATCAACATCCAGTACCAATGAGAGCAGGTCCTACTCTTAATTTAGGTGGGGATTGGAGAATAAATGATACTTACTTAGGTTCATACTATACGTTTAGTGGTGTTGGTATTGATAATGCTACAATTCTAACTTGCAGAGTTCATGGAAATACAAGCAGCGCTATTGGTTCTGATCTAGGAAGAATACTTGCTTATAACGATATAACCGCAAAATGGGAACATTCAGCAGAACTGTAGGAATTTATTATGGATATAAAAACAGCGCAATATTTTAAAAGTCCCGAAACAGGAAAGAACACTTCTATCAGTTTAACATTTAATAACTCAGCCAATATAATGTCTGTGCCTATGGATAAAGATAATTCAGACTACGCAGAGATACTAAAACAAGTAAAGGAAGGCACACTGACTATCAAGGACGCTGACTAATGCTTGGCTTTAGCTCCATATCAGAGGTAGCGATTGCTGACCAACCTGGGGTTACATTATTTTTATCGGGGCTAAGTGGCACTACAGCAATAAGCGCGGTGGGGGTTGCAGCAACAGGCGCAGCTGATCCAACAGGTGTAGCAGCAACGTCAGCTTTAGGAGATATAACAGTTGCGGGGTCAGCGGCTCTAAGTTTAACTGGACTTTCTACTACACTTTCTCTAGGAGATATACTAATATGGGGAGAAATCCTACCTGGGATAACAACTGATTATACAAACATAACCACAGGAGCGTCACAAACGTGGACAGAAATATCAACAGGGGCTTCACAAACGTGGACAGAAATATAGAGGTAAAACATGGTTTCTACATATACAACTAACGGTGGTATTGAAAAGATCGGTTCAGGCGAACAGTCTGGTACATGGGGCGATACCACAAACACAAACTTTGATATTATAGACAGACTTATAAGTGGAGTCGGTGCTATAACACTCTCAGGCACTTCAAGCACACTGACAACATCCGAAGGTACTTTGTCCAATGGTATGTTTAAAGTTTTAGTGCTAGGAGGATCACCCTCTGGCACACATACCATAACAATAGCTCCAAACGATGCCGATAAGCTGTATTTTGTTAAGAATGGCACGGATCAGATAGCTACTTTCACTCAGGGGTCAGGAGCAAATGTTAGTGTAGCCGCAGGGGCAGGCGCAATCATTTTTGCCGATGGAGCAGGATCAGGAGCTGCCGTAACAGATCTAACGGCTTTATTCCCTAACTCAAACACATCTGGAGCAGGTGTATTCTCAAGTATCACGGCAAATGGTGGTGTAACTGTGGATAATATAAATATAAATGGTACAGAGATAGACCTAAGTTCTGGCGATCTTACAGTAGATGTTGCAGGTAATATTGACCTTGATGCTGATGGAGGCACTATAAAAATATCTGACGGAGGCACAGAACTCCTAAATATTACTAATTCATCAAGTGATGTGGTTATTAAACCCGTTGTCGATGGTAAAGATATTATATTTCAACAGAGAGATGGGACAGAAGTCGCTAGGATAGAGGATAATGGTACGTTTAACGTGGTTACAGACAAGTTTGCCATAAACGGCACGGCTGTAACGTCTACTGCGGCTGAGTTAAACATACTAGATACCGCAACTGTGACTGCTAGTGAACTAAACCTGTTAGATGGAGACACGTCAGTCGGTAGCTCTATAACCGTAGCAGACTCAGATGGCATAATAGTCAACGATGCTGGGACAATGAAAACCATACCTGCGAGTGCTGTGAAGACCTACGCAACCACAGGAGCGACAAGCGGAACTGTTACAAGTGTAGCTACAGGCAGCGGCTTGACAGGTGGTACGATAACAAGTAGTGGAAGTGTGTCTATGAAAAATAGTTGGATGTCAACTTCTTCTGCCGTTTTTTCAATTAGCGGAACTAGCTTTACAAATAGTAGGTCTTACCCCGTCTTTATATCAGGAAGAAGCGCTGCGGGCGGGGGTAGTTTTTCATTTTCTGTTAATAACGGTAGTGGTGGGACTGGCACTATTGATATGGGAGATGGTGATAGTGGCACTAATGACCCATTTGCATTTATATTACCTGTAGGGGGATCAATATCTGGTTCTAGTTTTACAGGGGTAGGAATAGAACTAAGACCAGGTTAACCATGACAAAGGCAGATATAACAAACATACTTACTGAACTAGCTGTTTTACAGCAACAAATGCGATCTATAGAAGCAAGGGTTAGACGTTTAGAACACCTTGTTATATGGGCATTTGGTATATACACCACAGCGACTTTAGGGGTAATTTTTAGCGGGGTTCTCTAAGTGTTCGATCCAATTAGTATTTCTGTAGCGGTTAGCACGGCAAGCACGGCTTTTTCGGGGATTAAACGTGCTTTTCAGGCAGGGCGTGACCTTGAGTCTATGTCACAAGACTTGTCACGATGGATGGGTGCTGTTAGTGATGTAGATGCAGCCCATAATTCAGCCAAGAATCCTACTGTGTTTCGTAAAGTGTTTGGTGGTAGTGTCGAGGGAGAGGCTATCGAAGCGTTTGCGGCAAAAAAGAAATTAGAAGAACAAAGATACGAGTTACAACAGTTTATTAAGTTTACGCATGGTACAAGTGCTTGGGACGAATTATTACGTATGGAAGGGCAGATACGAAAAAGAAGGCAAAAAGAAATCTATGACAGAAAAATATTTAGAGAAAAAGTTATTGGTATCGTGGCGCTCACTATTGTGCTTGCTGTTGGCTTGGCTGTTCTTGGCCTCTTCATCTACTCCCTTATGGGACTCGACAGGGGATGGTTCGGCTAAATGTGTACGTAAACAAGGTGGTCAGGAGACATTTGAATGGTTATGTGTAGAAGACGGAGTGATATATTTAGCACAATCAGAAAATATTATTCAATGTTTTAGTTGCTTTTTAAAAAAATTTAGTGACTGGACATGGGAACAAGAGGTGCGAAAAGGTGTAAGGGAAGACCCTAAACATGTTACATGTAGAAGATACAAGAGACGAAAGGCAAAAAACGGGCAAGAAGTTTGTCTATACAAAGGCGCAAATGATACATATACTTTGGTGGTAGAGGGACAGTGTCCTATGGAGTTTAGGTGTAAATACGATCCGAACGGTAAAGAACCAAACATAGATAGTGTGGTAGATTCGTTAAATGATAATTTTAAGTAGGTCAAAATGGCACAGAAAACATTAGAAAAAGGTTCAGTCTGGGAGAAAGCCGACACGAATGGTGATGGTATGGTAACCGATAAAGAGATGGCAATCAAAGAGCGTATGGTGCTTTTAGAGAACCGTGATAAAAAAGAAGATCAACAACGTTACCTTGTGTGGTTTTCAGCACTTACAGTAACAGCTTTTATTATAGTGCTAATGACACCCCTTGTTCCTATAGAAAGAATTGACCACCTCTCAGGAATCGCTGAAATTTGGGTATTAAGTAACATGGGCGTTTTGGCTTCTTTCATAGGGTTCAATCAACTTGCAAAGAGAGCAGATAGAGGAGAGGTAAAATGAGTTTATTAACCTCGCTTGTAGGACCTGTCACAGGGTTACTGGACAAGTTTGTAGAAGATAAAGATCAAAAAGCCGCCTTGGCGCACGAGATAGCTACTATGGGCGAAAAACATGCGAAGGAGCTGGCACTTGCGCAAATTAAAGTAAATCAAGAAGAAGCCAAGGGGAATTGGTTTCAGTCGTCGTGGCGACCCTTGATTGGCTGGATTTGTGGACTGTCGTTGATGATAAATTACCTCGTATCGCCAATCTGTGCAGGGTTTGGTGTAATTATTCCACAGGCGGACATGAGTGTAATGATGCCGTTATTGCTCGGAATGTTAGGTATCGCGGGAATGCGCAGTGTAGACAAGGCGTTTAAAACAGACACAAAGGGGAAACAAAATGGCGTTTAAATTATCACAAAGAAGTTTAGGACGATTAGACGGAGTAAAAAACGAATTACACTCTGTTGTTACTCATGCCATCACAGTGAGTAACGTCGATTTCGGTTGCATCTGTGGGTTAAGAACAGAAGCAGAACAGGCTGACCTCGTCCAGCGGGGCGCATCGCAGACAATGAAGTCAAAACACCTTACAGGCGACGCTGTGGACTTAATGGCGTATATTTCTGGAAGGGCAAGCTGGGAGTTGAATCTGTACGATGACATAGCCGATGCTATGAAAGAAGCTGCGGTACGAGAAGGTGTTAAAATTCGTTGGGGCGCAGCATGGCACATAGATGACTTTCGTGACTGGGACGGTACAGCCGAAGAGGCTATGAACGCTTATATAGACCTACGTCGTTCTCAAGGTCGTCGCCCGTTTATAGATGGACCACATTTTGAGCTGATGTAATGCCTTTAAAGAAAGTAACATTTAAACCTGGAGTTAATAGAGAACGTACCCGATACACCAACGAGGGTGGGTGGTTTGACTGTGATAAGATACGCTTTCGCCAAGGTAGTCCTGAGAAGATAGGTGGGTGGACACGTATATCTGATAACACGTTTGACGGAAAGGCTCGTTCTATACGTGCATGGACAACGCTTGGTAGCATACCTTTGGTGGGTGTCGGTACACATAAGAAGTTTTATATAGAACAGGGGGGTAGATACTACGATATTACCCCTGTGCGAAAGACTACAACCAATGCTGCTACCCTTGCAGCGTCAAATGGATCTACCACAATAACTGTAACGGACAGCGGGCATGGCGCAGAGGCGGGAGACTTTGTTACTTTTTCAGGGTTTGTTACGTTAGGTGATGCTATAACAGCGGCTGTGCTTAACACGGAGCATGAGATCACAGCTGTCACATCAGCAAATGTATATACGTTTACCGCCACAGCCACAGCCACGGGCAGTGATTCAGGTAACGGTGCATCTGGAGCAGACGAAGTGGTACAGTACCAAGAAAATATAGGTAAAGAGGGGCAGACCGCCTTGACAGGTTGGGGCGGAGGTGCATGGAACGAAGCAGGTACAACATGGAATAATAGTGGGTCTACCTCGTTTGGTATTCGTTTATGGCATCAACAGAACTTCGGTGAAGATTTGGTATTGGGGTTTGATGGGGGTAAACTATACACATGGGATGTTACTAACGGTATATCTACACGTGGTGTGCTTGTGTCTGGTTTGTCGGGTGCATCAGGAGTTCCCACCACACACAACAACGTAATCGTATCCGACGTGAGTCGTTTTGTTTTTTGCTTGGGTGTTAACCCAGTAGGAAGTTCTGACATAGATCCTTTGCTTGTTCGGTGGTCTGACCAAGAAAGTTTGGTAGACTGGACACCTTCGGCTACAAATCAGGCAGGTAGTTTACGATTATCGCAAGGTTCAAGGATTGTAACAGGCGCAAACTCACGTCAAGCCGTGCTGATTTGGACAGATGCAGCGTTATACAGCCTACAGTACGTAGGTGCGCCCATAGTGTGGGGAGCTAACTTAGTTGGCGAGAACATATCCATAGCCTCTAAAAACGCTGTAGCGTATGCAAATGGTATAGCTTACTGGATGGGTACGGATAAGTTTTATAAATACGATGGTAGAACAGAAACACTACAGTGTGACCTACGTCGTTACGTGTTTAACGATTTTAACGAAAACCAATACGAACAGGTGTTTGCAGGTACAAACGAGTCGTTTAACGAGATATGGTGGTTCTATTGTGCAACAGGGTCAACCGTACCAGACAGGTATATAATATACAACTATTCTGAAAATGTGTGGTATTTTGGTAACTTAACACGTACAGCATGGGTAGATTCAGGAGCAAGAGATCACCCACTTGCGGCTACCACGTCAGGTAAGTTGGTAGAGCATGAGCAGGGGTTGGATGACAATGAAACAGGCACACCTGCAGCGATAACCGCGTTTATAACCTCCGCAGACTTTGATCTTGATGATGGACATAGGTTATTCTTAGTAAATAGAATTATGCCTGATGTGACTTTTGATGGCTCTACCATAGATAATCCGTCTGTTACGCTGACATTAGACCCACTAACAAACTCTGGGTCGGGTATCAAGTCTATCCCGTCAGAAGGCGGAAACAGTAGTGGTACAGTAACACGTTCTGCTACGTCTCCTGTAGAAGCGTTTACCAGTCAACTTGATGTGCGTGTTAGAGGACGACAGCTTAATTTAAGGATACAATCTAACGCTACAGGAGTGCAATGGCAGCTCGGCTCTCCTAGATTAGACATGCGACCTGACGGGAGACGCTGATGAGTATAGATTTAACAGATTATGACGTGCTTTTTCGCGCCCCTGCGTTGCCTTTACCGAGGGCAGAATACAGTCGCGAAGAAGCTATGAAGCTAAACGATGCGTTGCGCCTGTATTTTAACCAGATAGACGAGCAGTTTAGAAAGAATACGTTGAAAGAGCAGTCAGATGCGCAGGGGTGGTTTCTTAGCTAATGGCAAATAATTATAAAAACTCTAAAGTAGACCTTTCAAGCACAAGTATAACCACTTTATATACCTGCCCTGCAAGCACCACAGCCCTTGTAAAGTCTATATTAGTATCTGAAGACTCAGGCAATGCTGACACTATAACATTGACCATAACGAGTGGGACTGATGTGTTTAGTTTGTATAAAGTAAAAGCTGTAAGTGCTAACGGTACGGTGGAGTTATTGACAGCTCCTCTTGTTGTGCAAGCATCAGAGATATTAAAGGTAACAGCAGCGACAGCAAACAGATTACACGTGGTAGCAAGTTATTTGGAGTTAACATAATGGAGCTAAAAGATAGTAAAAAAGATAAACTAAGCTACAACCAAGTGTTGTTTGGTGCTGTGCAAAATATGAAAAGTTCAGGGCAAATACCTGACGGTATGACTATGAAACAAGCTGTTGCCGCAGTGATAGGAGAAATAGGAAGTAAAAACGTGCAGACTGTGCAGATAGGAAACACCATATTTGTTGGGGTGTTTACCCCTAAAAAGAATAATATGTACGTGCGAGTATACAACATGGATGTAGGACGTAATCTTATAAATAGTATGTATGGTTATGCAGCTTTTCTGCAAAAGAAAGGTATAGCCTTCATCAGTGCGTATATAGAAGATGAACGATTGTTGCCAGGATTACGTGTTTTGCAGAAACGTCTTGAAGAAAAAGGCACGGGGTTCGATGTTGTTGAATTGGAAAAAGATGATGGGTACGGTATGTTCATAAAACTTGGTAAGCAATCTCTTATGGAAGCCGCGTAATGGGTGGTATATTCAAAGAAGTTTCTGATTTTGTAGGGGACGTAATCAGACCTGTAGCAGATGTTGTCGGGGATGTTGTGAGACCAGTTGCTGATGCTGCGGCTGACGTGTTACGTCCTGTGGGGGAAGCGATACTAGATAATCCTGATCTTAAGACAGCTGTGAATATAGGACTTACATTAGGAGGACCTGCTTCGTCTTGGGCTGTGCCTATAATTAACGGTGCAGACGCCATAGATAAAGGAGCTGACCCTGAAGACGTGTTAAAAACAATAGTTGTGTCCACTGTGGCCGCAGGTGCAGCGGATGCTGTAGGAGAGGTAGCCGCAGAAGCCTTAACTGACCAAGTGGGTTCTACTGTGGCTAATTTTGTAACTGATACAGGCGTAAATGTAGTAACTAACGGTGGTGATATAGGAGCTGCTGTGTTAGACGCAGGATTAGCTAGCACAGGTGCAATATCTAAGACTGTGGACAAGATAGTAGATACTGTCGGCATAGACATTACCAGTGACATAGGTAAAAACTTAAAAGACTCGTTTGTAGAGGGGGTCACAGCAGAGATAAAAGGTGAAGATGGGATACAGGCAGCGTCGATAGCAGCCATGTCCGACGTGTTAAAACCCGTAGTTGGCAAAATAAAAGAATATACACCTGAAGTCAAAGAAGACATAGCCAAAGTGTTGTCTACAGGTCTTACTGCCGCTGCACAGGGTAAAGACATATACGCAGCTGTAAATAACGAATTAGGAGCTTTAGCTACAGAAGACATAAAAAATTATGTTAAAGACGCTGTGTTAAACTTTATTGACCCTGTAGAAGAGTTACCTATGGACACGGGAGAGATGCTGACCGAAGCAGTATTACCTGATAAAGAAACGTTAGACAAGTTTAAAGAGCCACCCGTGCAAGGTGATCCGCTTACAGAAGCACAAGACTTATATGAAAAAATAGATGCACCGCCCACCAGTAAACCTTTAGCCCCTACTTTTGCCCTTCCTGATGCACCCACAGAAAAAACAACTGTAGGAGGTGTGCCAAAATTAACTCCAGAAGCTCCCGTAAACATACCTTCTGAACCAGAGGATACATTCCCTACAATAACTGAACAAGACTTGCTAGATCCTAGCGGTGAAATATACGGTGTTGATACTACACCTCCTACAGAAGAACTAGGAGGTACGGCTGATCTTGCATCAACAGAGGTAATAAGTAAGTCAAGCCCTTTTTACGCAGATTATCTAGAAGGTAAAAAAGAAGGAGAAAAAGCAAAAAAAGACGCAGAAGGTAAACCCTCTTTTGATACGCAAGTGTCTGATATATTTAAAAATATGGCAAGTAATACTATAGGAGAGATCATAGCAGGAGGAACACAAGGAGCTGCTAACCTGTCAGATCAAGCTATAGATTTTATGAAGAAAGCTGCTATGAGTTACGCTGCCTCTACAGAGGCGCAATACGGACTCGCAGTCAAGCCTGAAGATTTAATGGTCTCGGATATAAAAAACTGGGCTATAGATCCTGCTCCCAGCCAAGTAGCTCAAGATTTTGTAAAACCTTTCGTTACACTTAAAAGAAAAGAAGCAAAAGAGATATTCGATAGCATGTCTCTTTACGGTCAAAAGGCTATAGAAGATAGCACTGCTACTGGAGACGTTACTTTTTACGATACAGGTATACCTATGCCAAACGGAGGAACCTTAAAAGTACCTACAGGAATTGAAAACTTTTCTCTTGGGAAAAATCCCACCGTATTTGGTACTGTTTTAAACGTTTCAGGCGGTTTACTTGATATAACTATTGATGTTGGTTTAGCTTTCTTAGGCCCACTAGGACTAATCACGTCTCTTGGCTTAAATACTTCTGAAGCAGCGGGTGCAGCGGCAGAGCAAATAGAACGAAGGGTGGCTGAGAAGCTTAAAGATCCTGAATACCTTAATGGAGAAGAATACCAAAGAGCATTAAAGAGAGCAGGTGGTAATCCAGAGCTAGCTAACTCATACTTATTAAAAGAAGCAAAAAGTATGTTACTTGCCACAGGAGTCGTGGGAGGAGTTGCTGATGCGACTATAGGTAAACTAATAGCAAATAACATAACACCTGCAGCGGTTAAGATAGTTGGAACTTTAGGTATAGAAGGCGGGACTGAGACAACAGAAGAAGTTCTTACTCAAATGGGTTTGAAAAAAGTTATACCTGAAACTGTTGTTGGTGAGGGCGCTGCAGGACAAGGTTACATGGGGATATTGGAGGCTGGGACTTCTGTGGCGGTAGTTCCAGTGGCAGATGCGGTTAGTAGCGCAACCGAAGACTCAACTAAGGGCGACGGCACATTAGAAGATGCTCAAGGTGAGTTTGAAACTATAGATCCTAGCCCTAGTAAACCCTTAAGTCCTACATATACGCCCCCTGGCGCTCCAAAAACTGGTGATAAGAAACCCCCTAAACCTTCTCTCACACCTGAAGCTGTAACTAGCGAAGATGTTAGCGTAGCTACAAAGCTGTTGGAAGATGCAGGGATCAAGAGCAAGGACTTACAGCAAGAAATATTAGATCTTGCAGGAATTACTATAGCTGAAGAACCTAGTATAAGCACCCCTACAATAACAAAACCAACTGTTCCAACAACTGCTACAGATACGTTAGTAGATCTTGGAAAACGAATACCAAAAACTGATACTGTAACAGATACTACAGTAGTCCCTACAACTGATACTACGACTGATACTACGACTGATACTACGACTGATACTACGACTGATACTACGACTGATACTACGACTGATACTACGACTGATACTACGACTGATACTACAACGGACACTACAGTAGACACCACAACAGATACGCTTGCGGATGTAATAGCAGATATAGAACTAGCTGATGAAATATCTGACGATTTGTACGGTGCTGCGACCCGTCAAGTAAAAGTAGAAACTCCTGACCCTGCGCAAATAGACTACTTTTACGATTTCAGTAGTATTTTTGCTACACCTGAACAAGAAAAATTGTTTACTCAACCGTATGGAACGTATAATAATAGGAAAGAAGACTCTACAGATGAGTTGATTAGGCTTGTTGGAGGCAATGTGTAATGTCTGGACTTACAGATTTTTTAGAAAAAATGTTACCTAGCGAAAACACCGTGGGAAACCTTTTATACACAAAAGGTAAACTAGATATGGGAAAACTAGGAGGTGTTTTAGGCGCAGCAGGTGGTGCTTTTGGTCTGTTTAGTCCCAATCAACAACCCGTGGGGTATCAAGGCTCCATACCAGAATACACAGCCGTGCGACAAAGAGTGCCTTCTGCCAATGACCCAACTAGAAGACCTGGAAGTGGGGGCCAACGATATTTTTCTGATGTATCTTTTGCGCCTGAAGAAGGTGTAGCTCCTGCACGATTAGACGCTGCCACTCAAGTTGCAGGATTAAAAGCTTTGAACATAGCGAACCCATCTAGACAAGACAGACCTGCATCTGTTCTACCCGACGTTCCTACAACACAAGGTATAACCACTGCTGCTAACACGTCAACACCTATAACAACTGTACAAGATTTGTTAACAGTGGCGAATCCTTATACAGGTGGGTACGGCACTCCTTACAAAATGGCTGCTGGAGGTATTGCTCAGTTAAGAAAGGGTAGATATTTAGATGGTAACACTGATGGTATGGCAGATGAAGTGCCTGCTACAATAGACAATGAGCAACCCGCTGCCTTGAGTGACGGGGAGTTTGTTATACCTGCAGATGTCGTAAGTCACCTAGGAAACGGAAACTCAGACGCAGGGGCTAAAGAGTTAGAAGGTATGATGGATAGAGTAAGAAAAGCTAGGACTGGGACAACAAAACAAGGCCCAGAAATAGACCCAAAAAAGTTTTTACCCGCGTAAGGAAATAATATGGCAGAAACCGACAGTATAACAGATTACGACCCAAGCAGGACAGGTATAGAGTCCTCACTAACGCAGTACGCAGGCCCGTATGTAACAGAGATGTTAGGTAAGGGGAAAGCTCTTGCTGACATGCCCTACGAAGCGTACGAAGGTCCTCTAACATCAGGACCATCAGAGCTACAAACAAAAGCCTTTGAAGGTATCGGTAGTCTAAATATTCCAACTGAGGGTATGGGAGCGTTTACTCCTGACACGTTTACAGCAGAACAAGCAACTCAGTTTATGAACCCTTATCTAGCCGCTGCATTAGCGCCTCAACTAGCAGAAGCTAGGAGGCAATCAGATATATCAGCTCTCGCTGACCGATCAAGACTTACAAAAGCAGGAGCGTTTGGTGGTGGTAGACAGGCAATTATGGACGCTGAAAGAGATAGAAACCTCCAACAAAATCTAGCTGGTATAACAGGAAAAGGGTACGCTGATGCGTATAACAGAGCTGTCGGGCAGTTCAATGTAGAGCAAGACAGGCTAAGAGGTGTGCAAGAAGATGTAAATAAGTATGGTCTAGCCGCGATAGAAGATCAGTTAAAAACAGGAGCGATACAGAGAGATATAGACCAGCAAGGTATAACTGCTGACAAGTTACAATTCGAGGAAGAAAGAAACTTCCCGTACAAGCAAGTGCAATACATGCAGTCGTTGTTACAAGGGCTACCCTTAGAAACTCAAGAATACACGTACACACAACCCAGTGTATTTCAACAAGCAGCGGGTGGAGCAGGTGATGTTATGTCATTAATAAATGAGATATTTGGAGAGAAAAAATGAGTTTAGACTCAGAGATAGACAGCAGAAAACTAGCTCTAAGCGGACTAAATCCTCAACAGTTAACAGATAGATTAAAGCGAAGTGGGGGGTTGCTAGATGCTTTAGCTACACAAAAGTTACTATCTGAGAAGGAAGCGTATAAAAGAGATTTAGCTATGCAGATGGAACAGAGTCCTAAAACCATAGCTCAGAAGAACGAAGAAAAATTAACACAACGATCTCAGGTGGACGTAGCTAAAGGTATATCAGAGGTATTACAAAACAGAAAAAGAAAATCAGATGCTAACGCTAAGATGTTAGCAGGTATAGACCCTCGTAAACTAAAAGCTATGACAAAAAGACCTATGGGTCTACCAAGCGCACCCGTGCCACAAGTGCAAAAAGCAGCGCAGGGTGGCATTGTTGGGTTTCAAGCAGGTAATGAAGTTATGGGTCTGTCAGGTATGGATAGAACAGGGTTTGGTGATCCTACGGTAAGAATGCCTGATAACTCTTTATCAGAAGTTCCTGAAATGACAGAGCCTGGGGGAGTAATTGTAGATACAACGTCAGATGTGGGAAGATGGATTATGTCGAACCCTGTTGAGGCTGGTGTTTTGGCTATAACTGCACACCCTGCTATGAAAGTAGGGCAAGCGGCTTTTAAACTATCAAGAGGTGCTTTGAATACGATTAAAAATATTATAGCAAGAAACCCAAGAAAAACTTTGGGTGCAGGAGCTGTAGGAGCATTCGCAGGGCAAGACGTTGTAAATCCTGCATTACAAAACTTACCTGAAACCATGAAATCCGCAGGGGAAAAAGCTATGGATATTGGGAAAGGTATAGCCACTCTTCCTAAAAAAGCGTATGAAGGGGCAAGAAACTTATTAGGAATAGAAAGTCCAGGGTTGTTTACACCAGATGCCGCCCCTGCCTCCATGCCACAGGTTGACACGACAACAACTGATGCTTCTCCTGCTGTTGCACCTGATGCTGCGCCCACCGCAGTTGCAAAAGATCCTACAGAATTGTTTGCTCAAATTGATCCAAAAGGAGAGAGAACAAAAGAAGAAACAAAAGAAAAAAGACCGACAATACCAAAAGTAACTGGGGGTGAGTCGCGAAGCGAACTAAACCAAAAAGATGAACAGCTGAATAGCGGATTAAGCAGGTTAGCTTCTATACTTTCAAAGTACGCAAGAAGTGATCCTAGAAAACCTGGCGGGTTTACTGCGGCAGTAGATGAATATGACCAAGACCTATTAAACGAAAAACGTAAAGCTCAAGCCATGCGGTTAAAAGAACGAGAGTTAGAGATAAGTTCAAGATTAGCTGATATACGAGCATCGGGGATACAAAGTACATTTTTGCTTAATAGGCTAAAAGAATTAGATAAAAATATACTGTCAGCAAGAGAAACCGTACGTGAAGGTTCAGGAGCTAACCTACTCGGACTACAATCAACATTAACCTCTTTATTACAAGAAAAAGAGACTTTTCTGGGAGGACTTATAGGTGGGGCTTTTGGGTCACGAAGTAAAGAGAAAATAGACGCAGACATAGCAAAAGTTAAAAAGGATATAGCCACTCAAAAAGGACTAATGGAAATCGCTGTAAATGAGATGGCTGGAGATTTTATAGCTGAAAGAAACCAATTAAATAAGTATTTAAAAGAATATGAAAACTATACAGGTGGTGATAGTAAAGAAGACTTTAACTTAAAAGATCAACGAACTGTAGGGCAGTAGCATGCCCACCTATGAGATATACAAGAAAGATGGCACACCAGTAAGAGTGGAAGGACCTGAAGGAGCTTCTACTGAAGAACTCGTCGATCTGTATTTATCTAAGAAAAAACAAAAAAGAACTATTGATGATGTCATAGCTGAAGACAGGGCTAGGAGAGAGGCTCAACGAAGAGAAACACCTCTAACTATAGGCGAACAATTTGGTGAAGGTATAAAAGGTATAGGTAGTGGCGCTGCTAATATTATTGAAAGCGGTGCGCTAGGGTTAGCTACCATACTGCCTGAAGAGAGAGAATTAGTTGCTAGAGAATACATACAAGACGCAGGAGACGTAGTTCAAGAGTATCTAGCTCCTGATGAAAGAGTTGGGGCTGTATCTACGGATATCCCTAGAAAGTTTGGGGAGGCTCTAGGATCTTTTGGAGGTATTCTTGGAACAGCCGCTGTAAACCCCCTTGCAGCAGTGGGTCTAGTAACAGCGGCAGGTGCAGGTGAAGCTAGTGAGCGAGCTAGAGAAGGAGAAGCCACAGAAGAAGAACGAGCTAAAGCGTCTAGATTTGGTGCAGTAGTAGGGGCTTCAGAACTTATATCTCCACTAAGGTTATTAAGAATATTTAAGGGGGGTTTAGAAGACGAGGCAGTGGATACGCTTATAAAACGAGGACGACGTATCTTTGCATCTGCAGGGGAAGAGGGACTACAAGAATTTGGCGCAGCTGTTGCTCAGAACTTAATAGAGCAGGGCATATACAATCCAGATCAAGGCACGTTCGCGGGAACAAGAGAACCTGCGTTATACGGAGCGGGCGTTGGTGGCTTTGTGCAAGCCCTAACAGATATGATTGCCCCACGTAAAGGAGGTAGAAGAGATGTTACAGAGACTGAAGACACAGGAAGTGGAGAAGGCGCTCCAGTTGATACACAAGGCAAACAAGGAGCAGAGGGACCTACCGATACCACAGGAGCTACAGAAACTGGAGCCGATAGAGTGGTTACTCCTAGAACAGATGCTAGAGCTGATACTGTTGGAGAAGGAAAGGAAGACGTTGCATTAAAAGATACCGACATAAAAAAACTTATTGTAGAGCAGAAAAGAATTCAAAAAGAACAAACTGCTAGAAAAGAGAGGCTAGACGACCCGAAAAAGATGGAAGCTTATGCAAAAGAAAAAGGTATCTCTACGGAAGAGATGCAGAATCTTACCAAAACAAATTATGACAATAATCAACCACGCCTAGAAGAATTAAATACATACATAAACTCTGGAGAGGGTAAAGCTCGTTTAAAAGAAGCAAATGCTAAGTCGAAAGCAGCTCAAGAACGTATGAAATTTAAAGATACGAGTCCCAAAACTGATGCTGCTGGTAACATTATCGAAACTGAAAAAGAAAAGACAGACAGGCTAAACAGAGAGATGTTTGAAGCTAAAGAAGCTATGGATCAGGGCGAAGGCTTTGATGATGCCGCGGATCAGATGAGTCAAGCCTTTAGTGGCAAACCTAAAGAAGTAAACGTAGATGCAGACGCAAACAAACGAGCAAAAGACACATACAGACTCAACTTAAAAGATGGATATTATTTAGATTCAGAAAAAGATTCAGGAATATCTAAAGAAGAAGCTGCTAAAAACTTGGCAGAGTTTAACAGGTTAACAAGTGCAGGTAACTTTCAGAAGTTTAATAAAGTACAAGCCACTCTGGCTATAGAAGAAGCTAGAAAAAACTTAATTGCAAAATCAAAAGAAACAGGGAAGAAAGTTACAAAGGAAGATCTTGTAAAGGAGACACAGTCTTTATTTAAAAAGTACAACGTAATACAGGTAGAAAAGAGGGAAGATGCTTTGTCTACAGAGGACAAAAATAAGATTGTTAATTTAGTTCAATCTCGCCCATCTAAGACTGTTAAAGGAAATGCAAATCCATTATTTCGTGTGGCTCAAGTATTAAGTAAAGATTCTAATGTGGAAGGTGTACTAGACAACGCTGCATTTATGGCTGTACGAGGAGAACCTACATCTGGTAGTGATCTAGACCCAGGAAGAGTTTATTTCGTAGCTAAAGGAAACCAAGGAATAGAAGCTGGTAAAAGAGTTGAAGAATGGGTGAACGCAAATTTATCTGAAGAAGGTAAAGCATGGTTTGCATCTAGGAAGAAAAAGTATGAAGTAGAACCAAAAGCTAGCACGGAAGGGCTTTTAAAACCTGAAAAAAAGAAAGGTGAGAAAAAAGAAGAAGTAGATGAAAAGGAAGCAGACGTAGAAAAAGGTGTTACGGAGAAAACAACAGAAGAGCTAGCAGAAAAAGACCTTAAAGATGCTGTGGCAAAAGAAGCTCGAACAAAAGAGAAAGAAAGAAAAAAGGATGTAAATAAAAAATTAAACATAGGACTCATACAAGGACAACCCCCTAGTTTTATAGGTCCTCCGCGAAAGCCTATCATAGATAAATTGGTGCGAGACAGAGACAAACAGTTGAAGGAAATGGACCCTTTAAGCGAAGCGGTGGATGATAAAGGTAGAAATGTAAAAAACTTTGAGGTTGCAAAACAAATAGCTGTAAGACAGGCAAGAGAGTCGTTAGATGCAGATGGAACGCCCTACACTAAAAAAGACATAAAAGAAGTGGCAGACAGCATACTACCCACTTTAAGGTATATGTATGATGCAAAAGCATTAGCTAAAGATGAGACTGCTAAGAAGAGAGCAGAGAAAAAGAAATTTGATCCTAAAAAAGCTGAACAAAACAAAGAAATAAAATTTATAAAAGAATTAAACCTCAAGACAAAAGAGAGACGACGTGCTATGGCACGAGCTGCGATAGCTAGGCAAAAAGAAGCCGATAAAGAAGCAGCTAAAATAAACGAAGAAAATGAGAAGATAGGGCTAGAGCAGTTAGATACTCCTGAAAACCAACAGGATATATTGAACGAACTAAAACTAGAGAAAGACGCTGTTGAAAATCTTGATGTTAACCTAGATAGATCAACCATTGACTTGTTAGTACAAGGTAATCTAAAGGAGGGCCTGAACAATCTAGCTAAAACCTCTACGAACCCAACGATAAAAAAGCTGGCTACTAAGTTAGCAGAGAAGATAGGGACTACAAAGATTGAGGTTATAGGTAATTTAACGCTAAATGGTAAACCTGTAGCTGGAGCGTTTGACCCCACTACAAACACTATATTTATAGACGACAGCTTTATGATACCACACGTGTTGTTTCACGAGGCTGCTCATGCTGTTACGTCTGCTACCATAGCTAACAAATCAAACCCACTTACTAAACGGTTGGCAAATATATTTAATGAGATAAAGGGTCAACTCGACACTGCATACGGTTCTAAAAACCTAGATGAGTTTGTGGCAGAAGCTTTTAGTAATCCTCAGTTCCAACGAACGCTTGCACGTATACGGTTAAAAGACTCCAAAATAGATGCGTTACGAGCTTTTGGTAATAGAATAGCTAACTTTATCAGAGGTCTTCTTAATCTTGAGCAGAAAGAACCTACCTTTGGCACTGCCAAAAGAATAAACAACATGATTGATGGCATAATAGCTCCTGCTCCAGAGTTCAGAGATGCAGGATTGTTGCTATCTAACATGGACGCAAACAACACTAAAAACGTTTTTGATGATGCGATAGGTAACGACCAAAGAGAGAAGTCTTACATGAATCCGCAGGAGAAAAGTAGCTTTATAGCTCAAGCAAAAGACTTCTTATTTGATGGTGCTATAGCAGATGGCGTAAAAGACTTCTTTGCTAGCTTTGCTGACGCTCTTGTTATAACTGACATAGCTGACGGCATAGGGTTTCGTGACTTAGGTGCAAGACTTATGAAGCTATTGCAGTATCAACGAGGAGATTTAGAGCGAGTAGGAGGTATATTTAAAGAAAAACTAACCGAAGTTACACGAATATTAAAAGCAAACAAGGGGCTAGAAGCTAAACTAGATGACGTAATATATAGTCCTGACTATGGAGCTACAATATACCAAGTTGATCCTGAAAAACCTCGCAGCTTTTATGACAACAAAATTGTGGATGGGAATCCTCTAACAGAGATATGGGACAAGCAACAACCGAAATGGCAAGCTTTAGGTGCAGATGGTCAAAAAGCATATGGGATTATGCGTGACCACTATAAAAAAGAATATGAAAAAATAAGAGCTTTATTATACAGGCAGGTTGAAGAGGCTACAGATACAGCAACAGCAGAGAGTGTGAATACTAATGTATTTAGTAAGTTGTTTGACAAAGAAGTTTTAGATGTATACTTCCCACTAACTCGTGAAGGGCGATACGGTGTAACATATAAGTTAAAAACACCTACCCCTACAGGTGATAGTAAAGTAGTCGTGTTTGTGGACACTAGCACAGCAAAGGATGCTCTTATAGCTGACCTAAAAAAGAACCCTAATGTGGACACAGATTCTATACAAGGAGATAAAATAGACGCTATTAAAAAGTCTTTTCGTAGCGCTCCCCCCACAGAGTTTGTTGGTAAGGTGCTAGAGTCTGTAGGTAAAGTTAAAGATCCTGCAGAAAAAGCGCGGTTAGAAGAAGAGATAGTGAGGCTATTCGTGCATGTCTTACCAGAAAGCTCATTCGCTAAATCTTTGGTGGCTAGGAAAGGCACACCTGGGTATATAGGTAGCTCTGTGCAAGCGTTTAAGACTAAAGGTTTTTCCATAGGACGACAGGTCATACAGCTACAAAGAGGTAAAGAGTTTCGTGAATTAAATAGCGAAATACAAAAAGTAGTAAAAGAAGCACGAGGGGAACCTAAGAAAAGTAAATTCATACCCTCTATAGAGCGTGTAGGCGCAGAGCTAGAAAGAAGAATAGAGTTTGCTACAAAGGGAGCCAATGCTAAAGAATTTGAGAAACTTGTAAAAGGTGCAAATCAATCTGCGTTTATATATACCATAGGTCTAAACGCTTCTTCAGCTATTGTTAACTTATCTCAAGTGCCTCTGGTTGTGTACCCTTACCTAGCAGCAGAGTATGGACTAGGCACTTCATTCAAGACTATTGGTAAAGCCTATAAGATGGTGGCTAACGGTGCAAATAGTATGAATGAATACTTTAGGTTTGATGAGGACACGGGTACATATGTGATGAAAGACAAGATCACAACGACTTTAGGTAAAGAAAGAGATATACGTCCCAGCGAGAAGAAAGCCGTGGGAGCATTTGCACCTTTAATAGTTGAGGCTGAGAAACGCGGACAGCTTACCAAGAGTTTTATCCTAGACGCTTTGGGCCTGGGAGAGACAGGCAAGGCATATGGTAACACGTTAGACAAAGCCACAGGGTTCTCCGCTATATTTTTCCAAGGCGCAGAACGTTACAACAGACAAACAACCCTACTAGCCGCATATGAGCTAGCTCTTCGTAAAGAATTAGGCGATTTTAAAACAAGCTCTTTTGCAGACGTGGCTTCAAAGGCTAGTCAAGAACAGGTAAGCAAGGCTACAGAGAAGGCTCTGAGACAGTCTTTAGAACTAAACGGAGGTTCTGTATTAGAGACTGCGCCCCGTATATCGCAGCAGGGACTCGGACGTATAGCCATGATGTACAAGACATACGGTGTGCGTATGTATACTACCCTGTTTAAAACAGCTAGGGAGTTAATACGAAAAGACAATACAATTCAAGATAAAGCTTTGGCATTCAGACAACTTGTAGCTGTGCATGGCAGTGCCTTATTCTTCGCAGGGGTACACGGGCTGCCGTTATATGGAGCTATGGAGATAGTATATAACTTGTTACTAGCTGATGACGATGAAGATGATTTTGATACGATGGTTAGGAAAAGTGTAGGAGAAGAATACTACAAAGGAGCTGTAAACCTTATAACAGGGGCAGACGTAGCATCTCGTATACGATTGACAGGTCTACTAATACAAGAAAATAGATACAACAGAGATGCTTCTTTTGAAGAAAACGCTTTCTTCTACTTTGGAGGACCTGCATTTAGCACGTTCGATAGAGTTGTAAACCGTGGTCTGTATAGCGCACTGTTTGTAGATGGCGACATAGAAAGAGATTTAGAGAACATAGCTCCTCCTTCTATTGCAAACGCTTGGAAAGGATTGTTTGGTAGAACCGCAAGAGAGGGGTATGTCACACGAAGAGGCGATGCTATATACGGAGATCCTACATTTGGCGATATAGCAGGGTCTGTGTTCGGGTTTCCTCCAGTAGAATATACGTTGCAGATGGAGAAGAATAATATAGAGAAAGGTGTGGACAACGCTATAAACACACAAAAAAGTAAACTGCTACGTAAGTTATATGTCGCTATGCGACAAGGCGATCTAGATAGTTACGATGATGTCCTGCAGGGTATAATGAAGCACAATGCCAAGCATCCTTTATCAGCCATAACACCTGAGTCTATAAAAAGATCGTTAAAAAGACATATGGAAACCTCTAAAAACATAGCCACAAATAAAGGTATTTCTATATCTTCACAGAATCAAGACATCATAAATTTAAGAGAGATGGAGTACGATTCTGATTATAACTTTGAATCTCTGTTCGGTGATTAAAAAGAGTGACCACCCGAAGATGGTCACATAAGAGAAAGAGAGTGACAAGCATAACCTGTCACCCTACATTTATCACGAAATTCTCCAAACGCGAACACCTAATTTGTTGTTCTCTACACGCACATGCGTTTTTATATCCCAACCTTTTGTTTTTACTATATTTTTTATTTGTCTTATAGCTTCCTGGGCATCCACACATAGGATGAATACAGAGGAACTTGTCACCATGTTGTCCCAGTTTACCACGATGCGAACCCCATCTGGGTTCAAATCATCCGACTTCAGTATTCCCTGTCGTAATCTCATCGTCTATAGCGCAATCAACCTGTATGACCCATGTAGGAGGTAGGTTCATGTGAGTGCCTCTACTTAACCTCATCTTAGTCTTTGTAGCGCCTAACTTATTTGTAAGGTCTTGTAGAAACGAGTTATAGTTTATTTGCTGCTCCCCACACCATGCCTTCAAGGGTTTTGGAACAAGGAAAGCACGTTTTAGGTCTGTTTCATAACGAGCTACAAGTTTACCTCTTGGTAAGGCTTCGGGTATAACAAGGTTAGCCACATCACCTTCTTGCTTGCGTAAGTCTTCTGTGCTTTTAATCCATAAAACATTGCTCCAATGTTCGTGTATGTAGTCGTTGAGTGTCTCTTCAACAGATATACTCATATCTTCTACTTGACGCTTGTTCTCTTTCAAACGTTCTACAGCCCAAGTAAATAACTTTTTAACGTCATACTTAACCAAACCACAGCGTTTAGCTAACATAATACCTGTTAACGTACACGCAACAAGTACAGACCAGTAGCGGTTTTCTGCTGTGAGTCCTGCCCTAGCATCTACCTTTTCTTGTACTTGTCGTATTAGTTTCTGTACCTCTTCTAGATTCTCCATGACGTGCTTGACATACACTTTACCTGCGTGTCCGTAGTTATTTTGTAGGCATGCACTAAATACATCTGTTTCTTCTTTTGTATCAAATTGCATCCTACTAACACGGCACTCTAGTATGCGCTGTGCTTCGGCTTTTGGCATGGCTTTTATAATACTTATGCGCTCTACCATGCTTGTATTCCCTGTAGTCACAGCCAACAGTTTCCATGCTTCACCTCTGTGACGCTCGACATTACTGCTCGCTGACATACGTCCACGCTGTCTACCCCCTGTCAGTTGGTATGCTAAGTTGGATAGCTCTTTACCTGAAGTATTTGTAAGCTCGTCCATATACATTGGTAGGTTGTGATATATCTCACCCCTATTCATC
>VMHT01030721.1_pt1 | contig 21736 bp, 25 predicted proteins | sample 4693611 | NCBI WGS metagenome assembly VMHT01 (sample SAMN12280063, study PRJNA550983) | marine metagenome | isolation source: seawater sampled from same location over 5 years 0.02-0.2 micron viral filtrate | place: USA: collected off the coast of southern California halfway between the port... ...
GAACGCCAATGCGTTCGGGTCTGTTTCTTGTGTAATACCAGCTTGAATATTCTGCCAAGATGTACCGTTATAATATTTTAGCACATCATCAGTAGTGTTGTAAAAAAGGTCGCCTTCATTAAGGCTTGAGCTAGGATTTGTAGCTCCTACACGATAACGGTCTGCAAAGCTGTTAACACCGCTAATATTTGTAGCGACAGTAGTAATGTTTGTGTCATTGCTTGCAACAGTTGTCACATCAGATGTGATTCCGGCTACTGATGTAACATCAGAAGATATACCAGCAACGCTTGTCACATTAGCCGATATTCCAGCTACCGTGGTTACATTTGCAGTAATGCCTGCTACCGCAGTTACGTCAGAAGTAATGCCGCCTAGATTATCAATATCTGTTGATATGTCAGCAAGAGCGTCCATGTCAGCTACAATAGCTGCTGTTCCTAAAGTATTCATATCAGCAATAGCGGCACTTGTTCCAAGCAATCCTATTTGACTGCTTACTGCGGCTAGTGATTGAATGTCGGTACTATCACCAGCTACCGTAGTAACATCAGAGCTAATACCAGCTACTGTAGTCACATTAGCGGACACCCCTGCTACTGAAGTTACGTTTGCAGATATGCCAGCAACAGTATTAATATTTGAGGTATTACCAGCTACAGTCGTTACATTTGCACTAATTCCAGCAACGGTGCTAACGTTAGTGCTTATGCCAGCAACAGTAGTTACGTTACTTGCAATAGCCGCTAAATCAGATATAGCATCTGTAGCTACCGTACCGTCTTCAATATCTGCAAGAGTACCGATATCAGCAGATATTGCCGCAATAGTAGTTAACTGACCAATGTTAGGCCCTGCTTCTGGTATTCCAGTAGTAGAGTTGAAAGCTAACACTGTGCCTTTACGAGTATTAAGGTTAGGCAAGTTAAGGTTTGCTGAAGCGTCTGAATCAGCAAGCTTTACAGTTCTGGTTAATCTTGTCTCTAATTCTTGCTCAATAGCAAAAATCTTGTCTAACTCTGTATTTAGTGAACTAATATTAAAAGGGCCTGACGTTGGAAAGTCAGTTGTTCTTTCAATATCAATGTCTCTAAAAATTGTATAGGTGGTAGTAGAAACGTAAGTGTCACCTAAGGTAATATAACCACCAGAAAATCCATCATCTACTGCCGTTCCTGTAACAGCAAATGTACCAGTTCCAGTACCTCTGGTTAAAGTAGTGTCATTTCCAGCAGAATCAGTAACAATAACATTAATGTCATCAAGATCAAAGAATGGGAAATCAATCGTTAACTGCGTTGTGTTGGCAGTTACCGCTTGGGTGTACTGGACTCTAGCGTCATTATCTGCAATTTGTATAGTAGCCATACTTTATCTATTCCCTATTGCTAGTTTGCTGTCTATTCACATTACCACCAAAAGCCCCATCATATATTGGGTCTAAATAAAACAAATTGCCACTTGGGAACACAAATCTCATATCTCTCATCGTGTCATCAGTAATGTTGTTGTTCAAAACATCCCCTATAACACTGCTTGCATTAAGCATTGTGCTACCAGCAGGGCCAAAAACAGACCCAACTTTAGCACCAGAATGAACTGGATATTGCTGTTGCTCTGTTAACAATGGACGCATTCCTATTTTGTAGTCGCTAACCTTTTCAATTGCGTTGTTTACATCCATAAACCAACCTAAAACACCGCTTCTATCTATTGCATTCATAAGCTTTTGGTCAGCAGTTTCGTCACTTGTTATACCATATTGGCTTCTTTTTATTTCATTAACCATAGCAGCCAATCCAACAATTAAAAATGCACCTTGCCAAAATGCACCATCTTTTTCTTGCAAACCAGCAGTGAGCATACGAACCATAGCCCCCTGACCGTATGATTTAAACTGGGTCATAAGAGAACCAATTTCAGTAGATGTCCATAAAGCCCTGTCTCCAGCACCGGGAGTTATAATGGTACGTTCTACATTCTGATTTAAAGCATTTCTAAACTTTAGACGTTGAGCCATAGCTTCGTCAGACCAGCCATCGGTATTAGGAATCCATTCGTTTCCTTCTTTTTGACCGTTCTTACGAATCTCTTTTCTCATAATCCTATAGTCATTTTCACTTATACCATTCTTAAGAAGCTTTTCTTTTTCTGATTGAGAAAGGGACTTCCAGCCACCCTTTTTCATAATGCTTTCTGTCATTCTTAAAACGGTGACGTTACCAGCTATTTCCTTGATTGCCTGATTCCATATGTTCAAGCCGTTCATCATAAAGAACATGCCAGTTGCGTCATTCAAACTACGCTCCACAGCAAAACGATTACCAAACAAATCGCCAATATCTGACATAGCATGCGCTCTTAAGCCAAGAACAGCATCTACAGCAATAGCCGCTTTGTCTAATTCGCCCTTGTTCATTTGCTTGATAGTATATGCTTGCTGGTCAAACATAGACTTGAAGCCCTTATGGTAAGCATTAGAAAAACCTTCAACCATAACAATCCTTGCTATGTCAGGAACAGAGCTAACCATAGCACTGCCCATTCCTACTAAAACATTGAAAGACTTCATTGTTCTAACAAAACGACTTGAGAATGCATGTGGGTCTTTAGAAGCACCATAAGTTCCACGTAGTCTGTCTCTTAAACCACGAATGTCTCTTATGTCCGCTTGTTTAGCTTTTGCTAGCTCAGACCTTTTAGCAAAGTCTGATGTTTCTGATATTAGCCTGTCATACTCTCTAGCAATTTCATCTATCTGGTCAGACATATCAAAGCTTCCGTATCTTCTAGCAAGCTCAATATCCATGCCCATAGTCTTTACATGGTGCTTAATTAAGGTTTCTATATCTCTTTCAAGAAACTCTTCTATAAGTTCATCAGGTATCTCAAAGCTTCTTCTTTGCGCTCCAGATGCGTTTTTAATAAAGTCAAGAGAGTCATACCCACCTTCTAAATCAACAAATGGCTTTCTTCTTGTAACCGAATCAAGTATTTCAGCGGCTATTTTGTCTGCGTTGGACGCATTTTCACCCTTCTTAATTAGATGAGTTCTTACTATATTTAAAAATCTTGGAGTGTTTTCTTCAATTTTATCTACCCTATAAACTCTAGGGACATAAGATTCAGCAGTGTTTATAAGAACCCCAGATTCTTGGATTCTTGCAAGCTCTCTTTCTATAGACTGAACTGCTTTTGCGTCTCCAGACTCTCTGGCTACTTTAAGTTCTTTTTCTAATTGCTTGGTAAATAAACCTACTTGTTGAGCTTCTTCTTTAATAAAATTAAATACTGGCCTATATGCTTGAGCCGCTTCAGTAACAAATGATGAAGCGGAGTCACCCACTTTATCTATGTCACCTCTAGCCATTGCCATGCCTACACGTTGCCTAAACTCAACTTCTGTAAGAGTGTTGTCTGCTCTTCTAAATATATCGCCTGTTTGCATTTTTAGCATTTCAACAGCACGACCAACATCGCTTTCTGGAACAGCCCTGTTTCTATATTTAAGATAAGCAGAATCAGAAACTCTTATAGACTCCAGTAACTTCGGCAAATAAGTAGTTCTAAACGTAGCTTCGACAGATTGGTCCATCTCTATTCCAAAAGACCTAACCTTTTTCTGCATAATACCGCCAACGTCAACCATACCTACAGCTAGGTTTCTAACAAAAGCATTGTCACTGTTGAGCATTCTATTAACTGGATTCCACCCTAGCTTTTCAACTCCAATGCCAGTTTCTTCTAAACCCTCTTGCTCCAACTGACGATACATAGTTGTTCTTACTGTTTCAGGATTAGCCCCTGCTCCAGCAGATTTTGGCAATCTCTCGTATCCTTCTCCAACAGCTTCATCTGATTGACGCATTTGAGCTAGGTTTACAGCAGACATGTTCTTGCCAAAAGCAACGGTCAAAGTACCGCCAAGTATAGCGGCAGCAGTTAATGCCATTGCACTATGGCTAGCATCTCTCGCTTCATTTTGTGTTTCAATAATCCCTTGTTGCCCAGCAGTCATCATATATGTAAAAGCAGCACCCCCAAAGAATCTCCTTACAGGCCCAGCCCTCATAATTCTTACTGGTGCTATTGGGGACATTATCGTTGGGGTGGCTAACGTAACACCAATACTAAACAAACTGCCATAATTAGACTGGTCAAGAACATACATGTCTTGCCTGTCTTCTTGCATACGTCTATATTTTTCCATGGCTTGCTCATGGCTACCTACATGCCTAAAGAAAAACAAACCATCCTCTCCAACAAGACGCTTAAGCTCCCTGTCTTTAAATGGAGAATACCCAGGAACAGACCTCATTTTAGGGTCAATAGATGAATTTATCAGCCTGCCCAAAGCTGGACCTACATGATATTGGTCAATAGCCGCTTCAAAAGCCTGACCAAGAGTAGGAGTGTAAAGATGATAGTCAAAAGAGTTTTCGTCTAATTTGCTGGCTACTCTTTGACCAAATCTATCAGACTCAAAGCCATACATTCTATTGTGCAAATCACGATAGACATTGTTTTTAGGTATGCCCTTTTCTTCAATGAGCTTTTTTATTCTTAGCTCACTTTCCCTAGCTTGCTTTTGCTCTTTAGTAAGTTTGAAGGTTTTAGGTACTGTAAAGCTGTTCTCAACACCTATTTGAGAAGGCTTAAATAAAGCATCAAAGCTACCCTCTTCAGGTAAAGGGACACCTTCAGCTTCTAATTTTTTTTTTAAAACCACCCCAGAGAGAAGGCTGGCTTCTTTATTTCTTCTGGTAGAGTACCTGTCTCCAAAGTCCTCTAAATTAGCAACAGCATCTTCCCAAGAACCACTTGTCACTTGCTTCCAAAAGTTAGGTGTTCTGCTTTCTAAGTCTCCGTACTGAAACGCAACAGATGCAACAACTGTTTGTTGCTCTGGAGAAAGCTCATCAAAATCACTGTTTGTAGCATTTTGCCATTTCTCTCTCAACTTGCTTAACTCTTTGGTTTTAGCAAAGTTATCTACTGTGATTGCTTGCTCTTCAGATAAATTTAAGTTCTTTGCTATCTTCTGTGCCTCAGCACCTTTAAAGCCAAGAAAAGGTTTTAATGCTTCTTTTAGGTCATCATCAAGACCTTCTAGGTCTGACTCTTGCCTTGCACCTAAATCAAACCCAGTTCCTATAGTAACCCCAGAAGAAGAAGCACCAGCATCAGGAACATATCCTGTTGTTTCAAAGCCTTCTAGTTCACGTATAAAATTCCAGTTTACTTTGCTCATTATTTAAATCCAAGGCTGAGTACAGTTTCTTTTAATCTCCAAAGCTCTTCAATATCTTCTGTAGTGAAAGGCTCTATTGATTCATCCATTCTAAGGTAATCTGAGTTTTGGCCTAAACCAAAGTAAATCTCGTTTACCTTTTTTATCAATGGATCAAATGAAGAAGGCTGTCTGCTTTCTTCCCATTTTTCAAATGTGTTTTGCAACAAGCCTCTATCAAGCAAACCGCCTAGAGATAAAAACCTCTTTATTTTGCTAGACTTTACTTCTTGCAAAGCATTTTTATAGCTCTCGTTTTGTGAAGAATAAGCAAAGTCATATCTGTAGTTGTCTGACAAAATATATGGAACACCAAGCTTGTCATACAAAGCTACCGTGTAGCTAGGCTTTCCACCCATATTGTCGTTAGCAAAAAACTTTATACTAGAGCCGCTTCCTACTTCTTGCAAAGCACTATAGAAGCTTTCATTTGCAATTCCCGGAACTGAGTTAACAGCTTGAACAACATCATTAACAATCATTTCGTGAGTTAAATTTACTACAGGTTTAGCATTTCTTCCAGCCACATCATCCATAGGAACTGTGGATTGAGCATGAGTAAGAACTGGAGATTCAACCATTTCTATTTTTCCAGTACGCTCATTCTCCTCTAACCCATAGCGTTTTCCAATGCTTGTTAAAACACCAAACATAATCTGCTCTGGAGCTACAGCCTTGCCATGCTGTAAAAGTCTTGAGTAAAAAAGGTCTTTTATAGAGTTCTTAACAACTGGATTATTCAAAACAACCTTATTTACATCATCAGTAGATATATTGTGTGTGTCAGCAAACTCTTGTATAAAACGTTCTCTTTGAGGGTCATTTTCGTTTATCCCTAACGCAGAACTTAGAGTCATCAAAACTGGACTTCCTATTCCAAAAGGAACATCCATTGTAAGTGTTTTTCTAAATGTTTCTTGCAAAAACTCATCTGCAAGCTCTTCTGCGTTTCCATCTTTAATTCTTGTCCCAAAGTAATTGTTTAAGCCCCTATTGTAATCAACTGGGTTCTTAACAATCTCTTGAGCAACAGAAATACCAACGCTGTTAGCAAGCGTCATGTATGTTCTTTCTTCTTCAGAAATGTTGTTTTTCTCAAACAAGTCATACATTATGGCATATCTTGGCTTGTCGCTTTGACTAACCATTATGTCCATTGTCTGACCCAACACTCTAACGGCTCTATCTGTGGCTTCTTCGCTATACTTTGCTTGCTTAATAAGGTCTTTAACTTCAGGCAAAAGTAGCCCTTGAGAGTTTAAGGCAAATGATGCGGCTGTGTCAGCAGATGCTTGAAATACAGACTCATCATTAGAAAACAAATCAATCTTAACAGATTGTCCATCTGGCATTATTGCTTTGTCATATCCAAAAGACTTAACATAAGCCTCGCTTTCTTTGTCACTCAAAGTCATTGATAAAGACAATTTGCTTTGTGCAGTTTGTGCCAAAACAATTTCATCTTTTCTTTTTTTCATATCCTTTTTGTACTTTGAAACATCGGCAAGATAAGCGTCTTCTGTTGCCCACCCAGCACCTACACCATCTCCAATAACGCCGGATTTAATTAAGTCAGGTATTTTTCTTATAAAAGTTTCTGGTTGCACTTGGTATGAACTAAAATCACTCAACTCTCTTTTTAGCGTTGAAGAAACTACTGTTCTTTGAGGGCTTCTTGTTTTGGTATCAAAATATTTAAGATATTGAGCTTTTACTTCATAAAATTCCGATGGGTTTATTTGACCGTTTTCATGCATTTTTCTAACTTTTAGAAAAGCAGAAACCATTTGAGATTCTCCAACAGGGTCGCCAGAGGCTATAACATCTTCCCAGTTTAAAATTAAATCTTTAGCTGGGCTAAATTCCTCATTTATTCTTTGCTGGTCTGATGCCTTACTTTGCTGTAATGCACTAAAGACTTGTGTAGGCTTAAGAACGCTTAAAATTGGGTCTTGATTTGAAATCATGTCCACAACGCTTTCACCATTTATAACTCTTGAAATGATGTTTTGGTAAGCAGACTCCCTCACCTTTGAGTCTTCAGTTAACTCAGCTTGTTTTAATCTTTGCAAACTGTTTGCGGTTACTGTCAAAGCCGTTCTTATTTGCTCCTCATCTATGTCAGGATTGCTGTAGGCTTCATCAACAATCTCTTCAATAGCTTCTAATGAACTGCTGTAACCGTAGTCTCCATTTTGGGTAAAGATTTTTTCAATCGCAGACTGACCAACTCTAATTGCAATTGCGCTTTGCTGGTTTGATCTTAACTGTTCTATTTTTAAAGGATTAACACCAAGGGTTTGCAAATTTTCAAGTATAACTTCATTCTCATCCTGAAGCTCTTGAACACGCATTTCAAAGCCCTCAACAGAAGAATCGTCATCTTCTACAGGACCAACTGCTGCTAAGTTACCTAATTCTTTTGTGTTTATAGAGAGGTTTTTTTGCAAACTTGCTATACCAACAAGTTCTGATTCCTTTTGCTGTTGAGCAAATGCTTGATTTTCAGAAGAAAGAAAAGCAGATTCTACCTTTGGCAATAATTGTGCAAATATAAAATCATCATTTAATTGCTCTCTAAGACCCTCAGCATAACCATTCATTTCAGCCCTAACTTGGTCAGGGTCGTTTTTATGTTTTATCAAAGCAATATTTGCTGAACTTTTTATATCATTTACAGCCGCCGCTACATAAGCACCTACTGCTGCTTTTCTGTGAGCTTGCAAAACTTTGTCTGCATCACTTTTAGGAAGATTTTTAACAGATTGTGAATAGTCAAGATTTATTAAAGGAGATAGTTTCCATTGCCCTTGTTCATCTTTTGTGTACTTAACACCAGCAGTTTTTCCATCTATTTCAGCTTGACGTATTGCATCGTTATAATCACGATTGCGAATTTGAGTCCCTATTTGAGATACACTTTGGCCAAGTTGCTGATATGCATTGGCGGCAGATTTGAACCCAGATAAATCAGGCATACCTGTAGGTTGAGTAAATACGCTTCTACCTTTTGTTCTTTGGAATGCCATTATTTACCACCTATCTTAAAGCCATCTGTTGCCTGACCAACCCCCATAACTGCTTGCCCAATAGCGGCTGTCATCTTCGCCTTGCCTTCAGCCCTTGAACCAGCCGCACTTATCTGGAACTTTCGTCTATTAGACATTCCCATTAATTTTATAGATGATATGTCTTTCTTAGCTATCTTCTTTTCTTGACCAGCTAAAGTAGCTACAGATGCAGAAGTTCCTAAGGCAATGCCTTGTGCTGACATAGATGTGCCTAAAGAAGCAAGCTGTTTACGCAACTGAGTATTACGCTCTTCTTCTTGTTGACGAGCTTGAATAGAAGCCATTTCAGCCTGTTCTTCATAAGCCCTTGCTTCCATTTCGCTAGCGGCTTTAGCTTGTCTAGCACCAGCTAAACCAATTACAGCACCAGCTACTTGTGCATAAACACCCATTATACTTCTACCTCAAGCATTATACCATTTATCGTTATAGGTAATGGCTGGTCTTGTGTTAACGTTACTGTACCTTCATTACCCCAACCTAGTAAATACACTTCTTTTCTGCCTGTAATAACATTTGGCTGATTAGCAAAGTTGTTTGTAACTCTTCTTACAAGCAATGTTGTACCTTTAGTCTTTACGTTCAACGTTTCATTCAAGTCTAGCACAGCACGAACTACACGTCTTTTCTGACCGAATGATATACCATCTGGAAGCTGAAACTCAGCAGGGAGTGTAATAAGCTCTGGAGTATAGTCTAAGCCAACTTCAATATTGTCTACTGCGGCTGTAAGCGTAAAGTCACCATTTGCATCAGTAGTGTAAGTACCCATAGCATAATTTTCTGACTTAACAACAATCTGAGTATTAGGCAAATGAGCTATAGTCCAGTTTGTTTTAGCTGTAGCGTTAGTGGCTTTGATAGCAGAATCTGTATGATACTCATTATCTAATAGCTCAAGAGAAGTAAATGTTGCGCTGTTTATTGTTCTTTCGCAAATAGCATATACTTGCCTGTTAACAACAACTACATTTTTAAACTCGCCTTGTGTAGACCATTCAGCCCATCCCTGTAGCTGTTCTTTACGAATAGACATGAATACTGGCATTTTACCATCTGAGTTTACTAGATACATATAAGCTTCTAGCTGGTCTGCGGCTTCACGCTGGGATGCCATCTGAGTGGGTGTGCCAATGATATGTGGAGATATGAGAGTTAAGGCATCCGCATTATACGCTTGCCCTACATCAGAATATACAAACTCTCTTACAGCACCTTTTGACTTTGTAAGGAATACCATAGCACCATCAAATTCCACTGGAGGAACACTGCTACTTCCATAAGATGTCTGCTTCTTCACAGATATAGTTGTTGGCGTTAAAGGTTTGTTTTCTGAAGTAGGAACATAAAGCTCTTGCTCAGAAGTAAAGATAGTTAAGTGTCTAAAAGACCCAAGTGCCTTAATCTCTGATATCTGATTTTCAGCAATTTGTATCTGGATTGACTCATCATCCAGTGCTTCGCCAACATCAAAGTTAAAGAACTCACCAGTCTTTGACATAAACAAATGGTTTGGTAAGTCCCTAGAACCACCAAAGATTAAACGTTGGTCGTGAAATGTAACCGCCCTAGCAAACCCTTTTCTGCTAGAGAACACCTGTTCTTTCCAAGTCGTTCTAGCATTTGTATTAGCTGGTGCTGTATCAAACGTTCCAGTAATAACTGTGCCAGAAACATAAGCGGTAATATTAATATGGTGAATTACATCACTTGAGTCAGTAAACTCAATCTCTTCACCAACCCAAGTAGAATCAAATATAGATGTACTAGCAGTTATGTTCTGACTACCAGTATTTGAGTTTTGAGGCGTAAGAGTTACTGCTGGGTCAACAAATCTAAAGTAAGGCTGATGTATATAGTTGTTAGATGAGTCAAACTGATAGTCAACAAGATTGAAAGTATCTACTGCTGTTCTTGTCAGCTTTTGCATTTCCATATCTGGATGCACAATAATCATTGTATCGCCAGACTGAGCAACACTTAACTCACCAATCATTGCAGTGGTCCAAGGGCATGATGTGATGGTATCTGCTATTGCAGTAGGTGTTGTTACATCAACAACGTCTAGCCGACCATTAGAAAATAAAAGAATATAGGCTTCATCTTCATCATAGATGTAAGTTTCTGTTTGATATGAAATATCAGAAAGCTCTTGAAGATACCTAAAACCACCTCTGCGTCTAATACCGCCTTGAGATAAAATACGAAAGTTCTTGAGGCTTTTTACGCCATTCTTATATGCGTTGGAATCAACCCTAGAAGACAGTAAGGGTGTAATCTCTCCTGCTGTAAAGTTGGTGTAAAACTGACGTAATAGAGCCATTCATTATGTGCCTTCTATTTGCTGGTATGCACCAACTCTTGCTCTGCTGTAACGATTCAAGCGAATGCCTTGTGTTGTTACCTGTTGTGAGTCTCTAGCCTTAGCTTTTCTAAACTGTGCTTCTGCTAGATTTGTGTAAGAAGTGGCAACATCGCCTTTTCTAGTCACAGATAAAGCCAAAACAGATGCAAGTCTAAAAATAACCCACATAGTAAATGCAGGAGGCCAATACTGAGTTTCAGGTCTAAACACATAGTTTAAAACAACCTCATCAGCTACTTCAGCATTAATATAAACATAACGCTCATAGATGTCGTATGGCTGTGGTGTATTGTCTATTGTAACGGTAAGTGCTTGTACAACAGGAGGATTAGTGGGCAGGGCATAAGCCGCTTCCCATCTATCAACAGGTGCGGCAGTAAGTCTAGACATAATCTTTTGACCTGTTGCAAAGTTCCAGTTGTGCTGTGCAAGACAGTCAGTAACCACATCCTCATATATTGTGTTAGCAACCAATGCTTCATCAGTAGCATCTGTAAATGAAGTCAAAGGCTCTAGTCCAATAAGAACCATAGCCTTTTGTGCAACTTCAATATCTGTGGATGGAGTAGTTGGCATTACTTACCGTATCCTGATTTTTTATTACCCATTGTTTTGCTACCCTTAGGAGGGTTTAAACATTTTCCAGCACCTTTGCATTTGCCCGGATATGGGCATGATTTACAAGGAGTCATTATCTAGCTCCTCTAGCGCCACGGGGGCTGTTACGTCCACCAGACGACCTAGGGCCTTCGTATGAGGGCATTGATTTTTTATCGTATCGAAAATCTGAAGTAGGACCAGTAAGCATATCAATTTGACCTTTAACACCAGAATATTTTGAATTTAACTGGTCTGCTGTTAAACCGCTTTGAGTTCTAAAGTTTGGAGATTTCATTGGAGCATTGGCAAACCCGCCTTGCTCAAGTTGCCTTAGATTGCGCTTGTTCATTACTTAACTCCCTTTCCTAGAGTTACTCCTTTTCCAAAGGTTACTGTTCCAGCACGGATTTTTTTCGTCTTTGGAGAAGGTGAAGGGGCAGATTTCTCTGCCGCCTTCTTTGTTGGTGCTTTAGCCATTAGCGACTATCTGTAGTCATACTCACGATATCGCCTGTATCGACAACACCGCCAGAGTTAGAAACAACAGTAGCAATACCAAAACCATTAGCGGCATTGATAAAGATTACATCGCCAACATTGATTTCGCTAGACTTTAAATTAAAGTAGCTAGCGGCATCAATGACATTCAGATTATCACCAGTTGACTTGTAGTGCCAAAGGTGAAAGCCATTGCCTGAATAATTGACTAAGGTGAAGTCTGCGTCTACGAATGCCATTATAACCTCTCCTTATTTCTTCAGTTGCAGTTCGTAACATGCATCTGCGTCAATTAGGGTAGCATTCATTTGCATCTTATTCAGAACAAAGTATGCGTCCTTATCGTTGTGATACTGCATGTTGGATGAAACATCTGCACCAATTGCATGACCAATCGCTGAAGAGTGCCAAGCAAAACACTTGCGGTCTACGTTACCAGAGCCAGCTTCGTCTAGGCCTGAGAACGGAAACCATGTAAAGCCAAGCCACTGCTTTGCAGTGATTGAGTTAGCAAATGGTAAGTTTTCTGTACCGATATACTCAGCACGTGAAAACTCATCAATGTCCATCAACTGTGACCAGTTTTCCCAACCGACAACACAGTAACGCTGACCATCATCAGGAACATCGTTGTTACCGAATGCTTCCATCAGGCTAAATGCCCATGCCAGTGTAATACCGTTTGTTGTTTCGTTTAAGTTATTGGTTGTTGTGTCCATTGCATCCAAGATGAGTTCGTCAGTCTTACGACCAAGTGCATAAGCACCTGACTGTTGTGCGACTAACATTTCATCATGGTTGATGCGTAGCTGGTCTAAATCGTCAACCCACTCACCTGCGAAGTAATCTTCAAGAGTTACTGACACGTTTGTGTGATCAAGATTCATTGGTGCTACGTTACCATGACGAGCCTTGGTTGTAGCAAAGCCTTTACCGATTTTTTGGAAGGTGGTCTTATTCTTTACGCCATTAGCTGTACGAATAGTACCACGCAACTTAGAGCCTTGACGCTGGTACGCCATGTGGACGCCAGATTCAAACTCCTCGATAAAGGAGGTATCAATTGTTGGTGTTGCCATAACACCCTCCTTTGTTCAAGTTACAATTAAGTTTTGTTCTTTCTGGTTATCCATCCACTCAGGGCCTTTCGGTTATCCATCGCTTTTGGGCCTTCTAGTACAATTACATTTTCACATAAGACAAAATTAGAAAATTCACATTATCCATTCTGTCTCGATAGTTGAGCAAAACCAGCCCTTACCTTAGAGATAAATGCAGGGTCTTTCTCTTTCCAATAACGCGGGTCGTTTTGCATAGACATAAGGTCTTCACGACTAATACGCTCTTGAAACTCTGAGTCTGAAGTCATGTTAAACTGAGGCTGACCATTCAGTTCCATCAATTCTTCAAACAATTGAACCATAGGAGCAGATGCAGGGACGTTAGCAAAAGCGTTATAAGCTTCTTCGCTTAAATTGCCATGCGCCCATCCATCTACACGTTCTAAACGTTTTTCAGCATATTCACCCAAAGCTTCTGCTTCAGTGTTCCAATCAGGACCTCTCATAGCATCTACTTGAATATACTCGTTCATTAAGCCATTAAATTCATCTTGAGATAGACCGTAGTTATGTGCAGTCTGCCTAAACCAATCTACCATTGGGTCATCATCTGATACACTGTACTCAAGGCCTTCTGGTGCTTCAAATTGCATCTCATAGTCTGCCGGACTAATAGGAGCTTGCTTAACAGCTTCTTGGTTAAGCTCTTCTACAATTTGAGTTCGTAATTCTTCTTTGCGTGTATAAAACGCTCTTTCCAGTTCGCCATAGCTATTCGCTAGCTCTTCTGGCCTGTCAAACTTTTCTGGAAGCCATTCAGGTCTTTCTGACTGAGTTTCCTGAGGTTGCTCCGACCCTCCAGCCTGAACCTCTTCAGTTTGTACTTCTACTTCTGCTGTTTCTTCCGACATTAACAATCCCACTTCCTTAGTGCTTTGTTGATACGGCTATTAGGGTCATTAGCCGTCTTTTTACTTGTAAGCTTCTTTTTCATACCCATCATCCGCTTACAAAAACTTCTACGTCTAGCGGCTGCTTTTGGTGACTTCTTAGCTTGCTTGGCAGATACAGGACGCTTGATATTCTTGCCTTGTCTACGCAAAGATGCACGACCTTTACGATTAAGTCCACCCTTAGGGTCTTTTCCCTCTTTACGTTGCCATGCCGCTGACTTAGCCATTACGTCCTCGCATAAGTTGGTTTCTTACCACTACCGCTAGGATTAGTGGCACGTTTACGAGCAACCGCTTTTTTCTTTGCGGCTGCACTCATAGATGAGGCTTTAGATGACGGAACGCATTTAGGATAACTACGACCATCACCTTTAGAACGCCCACACTTAGGATGCTTACCACCCTCCTTTGTGGATATATCTACCCATTTCTCATCAAACCATTTGGTGAGGCTCATTTGTATTTACCCCCCATTTTCTTATATTGCTGTACCAGTTGACCAGACGCATAAGCAGAAGGCCACTTCTTGACCCTCTTCTTAACAATAGCTTTTGCTCTTGCATATAACGCTGGATTTGCTGGTTTAGCCATTAGTCTGGTTTCCTTCCCATGTATCTTTTCATGCTCTTGAAACCCTCTCTCGTTTCTTTGTATTTTTTGTAAAGACCACGACCATACACACCAGCTCCAAATGCCCCTAGAGCATGTGCGCCATAACTAGCAATCTGGTCAGCATGAGGACCTACTGTCATAATAAAATCACTAACAGCACCAGTTTTCTTTAGAAGCTTTGTCTTAGCTGGTTTGGGTATACTTCTATTCACCTTGTTTTCTCCCTTGTTCACATCTAGCTTTGATAATTGCTACTAACCACCTAGAGCCTTCAGCGTGAGCTAGAGTTTCGATTCCAGTTCCCGCAGGGTATACGTTATTCGTTGTGAGCGACTCCAAGTAATGTAGAAAATCTTTTCCGATACCACCGCCGAATAGACCATAGGCTTTACTATTAAGGTCTTTATCAACTTCTTTGCTATACCCACGACCATCGACTGAAACATTTATCTTCTCCTTCATTGTTGCGGCATCCCTTGTTGAGCTTGCATTAACTGTTGCATTGTTTGTACATTTTCTTGTACTTGGCTTGCTTCAGCTAAAAGCTCCTCTTGAACACCGAACTTAGCGGCAAGATACTTAATAACAGCTTCTTGGTTGTATAGAACAGGGGTAATCTCAGGGCCGAAGGTAGATGCGACTGTCTGTTGAAAGCGAACAAAATCAGACACGTCTTGCTGGTCTTGCGCTCTTAGCAGGGGAGATACTGGTACGATACGCAATTCCCTGCCATCCACCTTCGGTATGTCTAACAGCCCTTGCTTTGTGTAAATGTGTATTACTCTTTCTACAAGCGGCTGTAAAAATTCCTTCTGCATACGACCAGCTACAGCACCCATATCTCTTGATACATCAGCTAGTCTTTCAGAAACCTCAGTAGCAGACAAAGGTGTTCTTGCATTTGGCCTTGTGTCTAGCTCATCAATAAACAATGCTTTGCGTACATTCCTACGCATATCATCCAAAACAAGCTGTGCTACGTCAAATCTGCCAGCACTCTGCAATGGAGATATACTAGATCCCGGACTTCTAGGAATGAAAGTTCCGGGCTGGATAGTTATGTTATCTGGGTTAAACACACCATCATCATCATAAATGTAGCTACCAGCGATAGCCATCTCAGCATTTTCAAGAATAAGCTGGACAGTCAGATTCAATGTTTTAATAGCTGGCATTGCCTGTAGTACAGGACCTCTGCCCCAAACTTCAAAACCAGACTTAGACCAACGTGTAGTAATCCAAGGAACAGAACCACGACCCTTCATCGTATCTTTAATAAGGATTTCGTTGTCTGTCTCAGATATTAGGTAATATGTGTATTCGTCTTTAAACCTGTTTGTCTCATCATAGATGGTCGCTTCAACAATCTTAGTCTTGCGAGTAGGATTGCGCTTTTGCTCACTCATCATTTTTTCAGTGTATTTAGCCTTAGGATATCTGTGCTTTACCTCTGTGATATCCATGTTGTTGTTCCAGCGAAACCAGTCTGAAACTCCATCCATGCGACCCGGCAACAACGCTAAGTTAGTTGGAGGCACAGCAGAGAAATGCAAGTCTCCTTGGAAACGACCTTCTTCACACAATAGGTTCATTGTGCCAATGCCTAGGTCTTGCAAGCCCTCATGCATCTCAGAATTAAAGTTAGAGTTACGCAAACCTTCATGAATAAGGTCTGTAATTCTATCTAGCTCTTCATCTAATGATTTGCTTCTTAGTTCTTTTGGAAACTCAGGACCGGGGGCGAGTCTAAATGCACGACCATTAGGAGGAAAAAAACCAAGTTGTAAGCGACTAGCAAACTTAGGAAGACCCACAACAGCAGTTTCGTCATAGATATTTTCTGTTCTACGGTTTGCACTGCTTTCCTGAAAAAAGCTCTCACGATGAGGAATAACGTAATCATATATTTCCTCCCACAAATCAGACCAAGAGTTCCATCTACCCTTGGCCTTCTTGTATCTGTCCATGATACGTTTTAGTTCCTGTTTAGTGTCACCACCAGAAACAGTTGGATTCCCGTCACCTTGCCCTGCACCGTACATATCAGTACCTACTTTCTAATAGATTGACCCATTGAGCCAGTAGGTGTTGGCGTTGCCGCACCCATTTGTTTTCTGCGATAGCCAGTATAGCCTTCCATTTGAGCCGCCTGAAGTGAACGTCTGCCTGTAAGATTACTCGTAGTTTTGCGCTCTTCGTCTAATTCATCGGCTTCTGTATCAGCTTCTACTTTAGCAAGACGGTCTTTTTCCGCTTGTTCAGCATCAATTTGCTCTTGGCTTTTTTGTGGCGTCTTAGGTTTTGAAAATACACTACCCATCAGAGTCTCCTTTATCTTTTTCAAACATGATTTGCGCTCCATCTTTAAGCAATTCACAATATAACTGGTAGGGCGTTAATACCCAGAACTTATTTAAGCCAACTATGTGTTTAATAAAGGAAACGCAGTACATCAATCTAGGCATATATATTGGCTTATCTTTAACCTCAACATCTAAACATGTCCAATACTCCATCATTGTGGCAAACAAAACGTCAGCTTCTTCGCCTTTGTAGTTTTCAAACTTAAAGCCATGTGTACTAAACTCGTATTTAGTCCATATTTCATGTTCAACATCAAATTTAACTGCAAAAACATGGCTAAAACCCTTGTTATGCTTAGTAAAATACTTCCATAACCCTATATTTTCGCTTTCACAGAAGCAAATTACCCATTTCACAGCCCAGAAACCCTTCGTGAGAGCCTGTTCCTTGACTTTAACCGTCCAAAGGGAGTGCCACCTCGCTCTACAGTGGTGTGAGAGACAGGTTTATGACCCCCAAAGATGACTTTTCGGCCTTCGCCACCACCTAAGAATGCATATTGCAGTGCATCATGTATATGAGAGAACCTGTTTTTACTAGGACGTTCATCATAACGTTCATTGCCCATATTATATGTGCGCTTGTACTGATAGCCACCTTCGAACCCTGCTATTAAAGTAGTACAATTCGGGCTTACAGTCATACACGGATAGCCATCTGACATGCGGTTTAAGACACCTTCGACTGCTTCCACTCGCATAACAGCGTCATTACTTGGAGCAGGGTGAGCATTAATGCCAGCCGCACGTAAAATCATAAATGGCGTTTGCTCAGAAGTCTGCGCCATTTGATTACCAGCAGGGTCGCCAACAAACTTGAAAGTATGTTTGTCCCAATCGTTCCTAGCGATTTCCCTTTTAAGGACTTCAGCGAAACGTCCCGCACCCATATCCTGACCAATAATCTCATGGAATATACTCCATCTCCCTGCAAAACCCTGTTGAGTAAAGATAGCACTTGGAGTTCTACCAAAGTCGATACCAACTATTACCTCTATACCATCAACAGGCTCAATAGGGGACTTTGATACATGCGTTTCTTTCCTAAAGGTCGCATACACTGGCTTGCCGTCCATTAATGCTTGGTACTCGTTCAATACATAAACTTTTACCCATTGCGGAGTCTTACCTAAAATAATCTTATCGTAGTAATCGGGCTGTATGTTGGGGATGTTCTCAGCTTTACTATTCTTCTCATAGCCTATTAAAGCACCGCCCTCACCACGCTTTTCTTTCATAGCACCAGCTTGTGTAAAGAATGTCCAGTCATCAGGCTTAACCAACAGCATCTTCTCATCTGCTGCCATATACTCAGGAGCAGGCACTTCACCAGACATAATGCCCCACCAATGCGTTTCATCAGGAGCATTCGTGTCCATGATAACGCCAAACCAACTCGGGCCACCATCACGCATAGAAGGAAAACGACCAACACGCATAGTACATGCATCAACGATAGACTTTGGAAGCTCTCTAGCCTCATTGAGCCAAACTCCTGTTAGCTCCAATGACAAAAGCTTCTTTACGTCCTCTTGCTTGTCCAATGCTAAAAAGATGACTTCACATTCAACGGTAGTCTTATCCCCCAATGAGAAGTTGACAAGATGAGTGTAGGGAGGACTCCACACAAACTTGCCAACTTCATCACCGAACCAATCCCGCCACGTCTTAATAGTCGTAGTTTTTAACTGAGGATTGGTATTACGAATAACTGCCCACCGTGTTCTGCGTACCCCAGCAGAATTAGGGGCTTGGCTGACAGCTTTCCGCATTATCTCCATGCAACAAGTCACGGATTTGCCAGAACCAACAGGCCCTCTTATACCCCGTACAAAAGACTCACTCTTCATAAAGGACTTGGCTACTGGACCTGGGGGTTTATAATCTAAATTCACAATCAGCCTTTTCACATAAAAAATATTTTTGGCTTAATAACTAGATGAAGTCTATCGTGTGTGTAGTTGACCTTTATATGGATTACGTCCGGTTTTTCAAAGCGTCTTCTGTAGTAGGCCATATACTAGCATGGGTCCCATCTAGTCTACATTGAAATTGATTTGTACAGCAGTAGACGGAGTCTTCACTACGTCCTGTCTTATTCCTGCTCTATCCATCAAGTCTCTAGCGGCTTCAAGCCTTACATACTGTGACTTACTGTTCAGCAGTTCTCTCATCGTTGCCATCGCTTGTGTTGCGTCCCATCCCAAAGTCATCATAGCCAACTGTTGTCTATACTCGATAACATGTTGTTTTTTCAGGGTTGTGTAAGCCCAAGCTTTGTTTCTACCCAATGCTTTAGCGGCTTCACTTGGGTTGCAACCGTTATGCAATATCATGTGTACCAAATCAGCTTGCGGTTCAGTTAACTTCTCGTTACCCGCTTGAGCTACTGGAGCATGTTTCTCTATCTCATCCATTGGGACGATAGAGCCTTTATATTTCTCTTGTTGTTGTTTATCTGCTGTTGTCATTTCCAAGACCCGATTAGCTACGGACGTATTATAGGTATACTTCAGATAGGCCTGTCAACTCACTTCTTACATCTTACTGTCTTATCTATCTTTTATTTGTGGATTTCGACAGTTATACGTTTGGCGTTGTGTCGAAATCAACTGTGTCGCACCCCATCGAGGGGTACTCACAGTGAGTTGCACATGCTTAATTCCCTAAGCGGTCATGGCAAGACGTGGCTTGCGAGTCATCAGATGTCCGTCACTTCGGTTGTTACTTATTTAATTAAGTCACTCTTGCGAGTGACATGATTTTATTTAGAACGTTACCGTTGTAACATCTCGTTCCTTGAGTTGAGAACACACACACATGATTTTTTCTGCGAGATTTGCTGGCGGTCAATCGTCGGTCAGTGTCTTTGGGACACTGTCTCCTCACTCCCTTGCAAAAGTTTATACAATGAATTCCTGAGGGAAACGGTAAAAGTCAAGGGCGTTTCAAAATCCGAATTTACTATTTGATTTAGCCGAGTTTGCACTCGGCATGACAGCCCTTTCCGACAGTTTGTCTTTTGATAGAAGGTCGAAAAGGGCTGTTTGGTAAATCCATTTTGACTTACGGGGCTTCCTTGATCAGTCAGCCCAACAACCCTTGACTGTCACCTTTCATTGTATCTGTGGATAGGTATACGCAGAAACAATCATGTATGTGCGTTCATAACCTAACTAACGTCAAGGAGAACATCATGGGTTACTACAAAACACAACTAACAGAACAGCAAGAAGAACAGCGTCTAGGTAACATTGACCAAGACTACGAGTATCAGGTTACATCAGAGCTTGACCAAGCATTAGCTGATGGTGACACAGAACGTGCAATGTATCTTGCATCAGTTATCGACATAACAATCCAGTAAGCCAAATCAGGGGTAGGTGATTGGCATCTACCCCATAACGTAAGGAGAATCACAAATGCCTTTTGATATTGACCTAAGAGACATCAACCTAGTAGATATTGCCGCATCAGGACTTAAACTACCTCGCCTTGAGGATGTCACCACTGAGTACCTTGACTACATTGCCAAGCGTCTACAGTACGACACATTCTCAGAGCAGTCCAAGCACTCATACGATGAGGCATGGCAGATGCACTACGCACAGCTTGAGACAGCCGCTATCATGTTTCACGGTGATGGCAATGACTTGACACTTTGTTGCAAGCTCATAGACTCTCGCATTCGCAACCTTGAGTACGAGATGGAATCGTTAGCCAACTATGCCAACCGTCTCAAGAACGAGAAGGATGACCACGTTGTCAATGACCCTGAGATTACAGTCAAACAGGATGAAGCCATCGATGCTCGGATAGACAAGATGCGTGACCAATATGCATACATCAAGAACATGCATTACGTCCTCAAGACCAAGGTACGCCCTGAGATTGAGAAACGTACAGGATACACGATGGATGCTTACAAGTCCAAGGCTCAGCTTGACGCAGAACGCAAGACTAAGAAGTGGTCGCACTTCCGCAAGAAAGTCACCATGGATGTCTACATGTCATGGTCGCCCAAGCAACGTCAAGCTTACACAGAGAAATATGGTCGTAGGGTTCAGTAGCCCTACGCCAAACATCGGGAGGCTGGAGCATCACGCTCTAGTCTCTCACTTTTTTTGTGCAACAACCACCGCCTTGAAACGCCTCAGTCTGCAAAGGAGGACAAAATGATATTCTATATTGTTGCTGGTGTCTTTTCAGCACTAGCTATTCTGTTTTTATTAGCCAAGTTTGACTTCAAGAAAGTCCTATGGCTTGACATCCCTATTGACATCGCCTCAACTATACTGCTCGTTGTTATGTTTGCTGGCACATTTGCTGGCATGATGGCGGCAGTCATAGGGGGGTGTATTATTTCAATTACACTTTTTTCTATCAAGAGGATAGCTGGCTATAAGAAGCCAAAGTGGAAAAAATTTGGTTATGAGTGGGTGGAGACAAGCAAATGACAGTACAACAGTTTAAAGCAATGTTGGATGCTAACAAAGAAAGGCTTCATTACTTTTGGAAGTATGCAACAGAACAACGTAGAGGTGTTGCAACATCTGTCAAACCTTCAACCATTAAACAGGCTATGCAAAGAAGAAAAGCCAAATAGTAATTAGAATTGACACTGGTACTAGCGTACGATAGTCGAAATCCAGTGACAGGGGGAATAGACGTGCTGCCCCCACCCTTAACCATGTCAACGCAAGGAGAAATAGACATGAACTTCGCACAAATCACAATCTCAGGTAACATCGGCAGTGAACCAGAAGTCCGTGACGTAAACGGTACTAAAGTCGCTAACTTCTCAGTAGCTGTCAACGAGGGCTACACCACCAAGTCTGGTGAGAAGGTAGAAAAGACACACTGGTATCGTGTCGAAGCTTGGGACGGTAGCAATGGCAAAGGCCTAGTGTCTAACGTCATTGA
>VMHT01003798.1_pt1 | contig 21715 bp, 26 predicted proteins | sample 4693611 | NCBI WGS metagenome assembly VMHT01 (sample SAMN12280063, study PRJNA550983) | marine metagenome | isolation source: seawater sampled from same location over 5 years 0.02-0.2 micron viral filtrate | place: USA: collected off the coast of southern California halfway between the port... ...
GGCTGGCATATGCAAATGTGAGCTATACTAACTTCCCAGACAAACAAACACGCATGATATTGATTAGTAAGTGATAAGAGATTGACCTCAAAAGGAAGTCCAGCGACGTGCAGACCACAGCACATTCTTAAGTTAAATTATCTGAGACAATAATATACCAAATGCTATCATATTACCATCGACATCAACAGATACGTGAGAATAGCGGTTTACCAAATAGATCGGTATTGCCGAATACACCAGGATTGCCTCAAGAAGGTGGGTTGCCAGGCTCAAATACTTCTGTTTTCAAAAAAAGACGAAAACTATACAAACGGTTAAATAAATCATATCTGAAACCAGAAGAAGCTGACCCAATACAACATGACGATCAAGACGAAGAGAAAGAGAAAGAACTCGGAGATCCAGGCTTACAAGAATTATTGGAAAAAAATAAGAAACTTGATGCATTAGGTGATCACCTTGACAAATTGTCTGTTAAAACTTTATCTACAGGTCAACAAATACAACAAATTTTACAAGCACAAAAAGCGACAAAGAAGAATAAGGCACTTGTTCAAAAACTTCTTGCACAAGAAGCACAACTGAATGTTCAATCACAATTACTGTCTCCACGTTAAATATTCTGTGTCAATATTATAAAAATGTACTACTTAGCAGAAACCAATTCTAAATCACTTAAATTAGTAGATTCCTTTGACAAGATCGGCTATCTTTCATCTGTTATATATAGATATTGCTTGATCAATGATCTCGAAATTATCGATGACGAATCATGTATTGATACACCAGGCCATTACCTTGTTCAAATATCAAAATTGAAATACAAAGTTGTGAAAGCAACCCTCAACGAAGGGTATATTTATAATCGATTAGATGTTGACACAAATTACTATTTAGAGGTTGTCTATTTTGAGAAATGTGAACGCGGAATTCATTGGCTTGTTCAGGGTTCATTCTAGAATATTAATAATTCGTAAATAAATTAATAATATTGTTTTAGTTAAGTAAATTTTCCAATCCAACTCAATGAACCCTCTTCAAGTTCAGAATCAGAATCAGGTTCATGTGTTAATTGTTGCTTATTGAATTGCTTATAAAGTTTCGACAACAACAAAGGAATCATTTTATCAGGGAGATCCAAAGCATGGATACGTTCAAGTTCTGTTGCGATCGAGAAAACAATATTTATTGTATCATCACATGAATCATTTTCTGTGTAGTCATCGACCATCATATCACGTAATTGAGACTTGAATGTATTTGATACATATTTCAAATTGTCAATCATTTGTGTGAGATCTTCAATTTGATCTACATCCGATGTAATCTTGAGATTATAAGTTGATGTTGTGTTAGTGATTTTGTATTTTCCTGTTTTTCGAATCGTTGGCAGTACTTCAGATGTAACCCATCTTCTAAATTTCTTTGCACTTTTGTGCTTTGATGAAAGCATTAATGAGTATAGCCCACTTTCGTTAATGAAAATAGACTTTTTTTCGTGATATTCAGTTACTTCCATTTTGGAAGCAACCCCAATTTCACATAATTTACACCGATCTTCGGAATCAACAAATTTATTTATTACTTTTGCAGTATTTGTTTTGGTATAACCAATAGCTGAAGCAACCGTTTTGGCTCTGAACCATATTTGTTCTGTTGAATCAGTAATATAGATTAGCTCGCAATTAAGAGTTTCGTTTTTGAGGATTTGATAGTTCATTATGTTCTGGTAATAATGTATTGTATTGACATTTGTTTAAGTGAAAATATTAATAATTCGTAAGTACTTTTTAACTTTGAAAAATTCACAAAACGAATAATACAAAAGCGGCAAATAACTTGAGGTACAAATAAAAACTCATTTATATTCTCTGTCACGAAAATCTTTTTGACTCTAACTCAAAATATCTAATCATACTTAATTTATAATTCTCTCTATAATTCAATTCCTGTATAACTTTTAAAATCTACTCTGATTAGTGTAAATCTTTCAGACTCTAAAATATCTATTATTATCTAGATTAATAATAAATATCAATGTCTGACATAGTAACAGAATTACGTAAGCCTAAAATAGCTGGTATCGCAATCTTTGACCTATCAATAACTGCATTCTTTGCTATCTTATTCGCTGAAAAGTACAACGTTTCAAAACTTAAATCGATAGTAGGATTTATAGCACTTGGAGAAGCTATACATTTAGCAGCGGGGATACATACCCCCGTTACAAAAGAAATCAAAAAAAGTATAAATGATGAAGTAATCATTTAAGGATATATTATATATGATATGTTATATGTCAGATACAGAAATCGAAATTGAAATAATGCAAACTATAATTGAAGATGAACCTAATGAGATAATGCTTACCCTTGATCTTGTGCCTTTATCGGTGAATATGATGTATCGATCTTATCGTGGTGGTATACGCCTCTCTAAACGAGGTCGTAAGTTCAAACAGGAATGTCTAGAAGAATTAGACAGAGTTTTGATTGAGAAAGATACAAATATCGAGAAAGTCCAACAGCTTTCTGGTGATCTGTATGTTGATATCACATTGTATTTTGATAACAAACGCAAACGCGATATCGATAATTATGCAAAGAGTCTTTTAGATTCACTGAAAGGTATACTTTTTGAAGATGATGATCAAATTATTGATTTGAGACTGAGAAAGATCACCGGATATCATCGGAATCGTTCTGAGATTGTAATTCGAAATTTTGAGGCCTAGATATGTTTTGTCTCTTTTTTCGAAGAACTGAATTATGCCAATCCACCGCAACTTTCATCGCGACGAAATAAATTAAATTGTAGAACATGTTATAATAATTCAATATAAATTATCATTTGTATTGAATTTAAATTAAAAATGTATCTATTTTCGAACACAAAAGTCCAAACGCACTTTTAGACTTTTCAAACTCAAGTTTATCGATTTCAAATTCTTTCTTGATTTTTCTTAAAAACATTCTACGTTTGATTCGAGTTTTATTTTCGTGATAATACTTTTTCATCTTAGCAAGTTGTTTGAGCCGATTCTTTTTATACCAGACACTCATACTCTCTGAATGTGTTCGACCTAACAAACGTATTCTGTTGACAGTCGGCATTGATCGAATTGCGATGCCTTCACGACAATTTAGTTCTTTTTTGTTAAGACATGGATAATTCTCAATTAATTCTATGTAATGATCGTCTAATTCTATCAACTTGAAAGATGTGTAATAAGAGGCTTTTTGACCGTATTTCCAAGCTTGATACTGATCTCTATGTGCTTCTAGTCTTTCAGATAATGTTTTTGTTGTGGCTCCAACGTAAATCAGATCTGGATTACTACGGCTTTTGATCGCATATATTTTGGAATTTTGATAATTCATGATATGTTATTATATTCACATTTGTTTAAGTCAACAATTTTCGAAACGTAAGATATATATCATATGAGTCAATCATCATCTAATTCAGATTCAAGTCCAAAGCAAACACCTAAATCGCCGCCTATGAGGGTCTCAGTAAAGATAAGACATCCGATCGCTGGCAAAGCAGAAATGTATACATCACATACCGATCTTAATCAATTGCTAGAAGAATTAAACGAATTTGTCAAAGAGTCACAAGAAGCGATAGAAGCTGGTGAAAGGTTGTCAATAACCTGCTGTAATGGAATATCGTCAAGCTGCCTTAAATTTCGTACCAAAGCCAAAATAGATACGAAAGTCAAAACCGATCTTGAAACAAAAGATGTAAATGTTAGACTAAGCTAAAGCGTGTTTTCTTTCAGACTAAGCTAAAGCGTGTTTCTTTTAGACTCTAACTAAATAATACTAATCATACTTAAATTATAATTCTCTCTATAATTTAATTCCTGAACAACTTTTAAAATCTCCTATGATTAGGTAAAATAATTAGAGTAAATAATTAGAGTGTAATTATATTCTATTCTAATATATATCAATGAATTACTTAATTAAATCAGCAGACAGGATGTCTGGCATTACATCAAACTTCACGATGTATAGCAAGCAGATTCTAGAAGGATCATATCTCGTAAAAAATATAGTTATCGCAAATAGTTTATATAATGTGAATGAATCAAACAATAAATTTATTCTGAACGAGGGAACAGTAGATATACCAGTCGAAATACCGATTGGAAATTACAGTGTGACAACACTACAGCCTGCATTGAGCAACGTATTAACAGCGGCTGGAACAAGGGTATATACTGCGTCAATTAACAGCCTAACATCAAAACTTACAATATCAAATGACACATCTGGTACATTTTACATTGCTGGCTCTAGTCTGTTGGGTATCGATTCACAGGTTCTAGCACATCCAGTCGTAGGAACAAGCATCGTAAATCTGGGCTATCCACAGAGTCTTGGGATACAAATTCAACAGTCAAACACGAATGGATTTGAGAATCTGGTAACAGATACATGCGGGACAATCTACGTACCTATGAATATCAGTTTCGGAGCTTATGAGACTATACCGAGCATTGATCTGCCTCAGTACGTCAAATTTCAACGAAGAGATAGACATCTTGATATCAGAGTTTTTGATACAAGCACTAATGAAACTGTTGATTTGAATGGAATTGACTTTGAAATACTTCTATCGAAATGTGTAAGACCATGAAATTTTATTTGACATGTGTATAACAAATATAACGAATGAGTTCGAACAATTTTTTGGGATTTCCTGCAGGCACTGTAATTTCTGGTGGCAGCACTGGCGGCGATATTTCAGCACATACTGAAGATCTGACTATCCATTTTACACAGGCAGATATCGATCATAACGCGATCCAAAATAATGGAAATTACAATCATTTGCAACTAGACGCTCACGTAGATGATGCAACAATTCACTATGCGCAAACATCAATTGATCATAACAATCTGGTGAACAAAGGCACCCTGTCACATGCGACGATTGACAGCTATTTAGATCAACCGGTTCAGACGACATCGGATCCAACGTTCAATAGTGTACAGGCGTCTTTGCTTTCAGCTCCGGAGGTGACCACCAATATAATATCATCCATCGGCGGGGTCAGTTTCGCGACTCCGACAGTAACACTGGGCGGTGGTACAAGCATAGCCTACGATGGAAAACCAAATCAAGGGATCGTTTCGGGGATTCCCGGGCAATACATTATCCAAGCAGAGCAAAAAATGGTACTACGGGCGGACAATGGTGATCTAGAATTGGATTCAGAAGGGGGTGGAAACGTTATTCTATCGTCGGACAGTGGTGATGTTAACGTTCAAGCGATAGGGTCTTCTGGTACCATTAATCTAACTTCCGACGCTGATTTAACTCTCGAAAGTAACTTTGGCAGTGTGAATATAAACGCACCAGAAGCCGACGTGACACTGTCAACAGTAGATGGAGACATCTACCTTAGAAATCAGACGGGAAGCGTGATAGTAGACAGCAGATTAACAATTAACACGCAAGGTAACAATTATGCATTTCCAGCTGTTCGCGGAACTCTAGGGCAGGTGATGACAAGCGATGCAATTGGTGTTGTTACTTGGCAAGATCCAGTAGTCTACAATCAAACTCTCAATACAACAGACAGTGTCCGGTTTGGACAAGTCAACATAGGCACAATAGGGGGTGGATTCACCCTACCATCAAACCGTGGAACCCTGGGACAATACCTGCGACAAAATGCTGCGGGAATTGTTTCTTGGACTGACTTACCATCGTCCGCTCATGGTGTTATGTCTATGGTTGGGAATACCTTACCTACATCATTCTCGGCGGCTGGGAATTACACGCAGATAGTAGGGACACGTACAGGTTCACAATTGAAAGACTTTGTTTTTGCACCGAATGTATTACAATATACAGGGGATTCGTCGGAATTCTTAATCAATGTCTCTCAAACATGGATTCATTCCTTGGGTACACCCGATGAATTTAGATTAGCAGTTTTTAAGAATGGTGTAATAGTGGCGACCAGTGAACAAAGATGCAATTTAGACAGTGACGCGGATTACCCCCGATCGTCAAGTACCAATGCCATCGTAAGTCTATCAAACGGTGACCAGATCGATGTCAGGATTGCAAACTTTGATGACACGACAACAGTGACAGTGATTGACCATACTTTCTCAATCGTCAAGGTTGGTCTAGTTACGGGTGGCACTGGGTCAAATACTTTTAATCAAGACTTGAATACGATAGATTCTCCAACATTTGCCGGTCTGAGTGTTCCCACATTAACCGCCCCTGTCGACGATATTGACGTTGTAGCCAGAGAGCTCACGATTCAAAACCCGGTTGCAGGTAGTACTCTATTGGAAATTCGAAGCAATGGATCAGGCGATAGTGTGTTGGCATTCAATGAAGGTGTTGCGGGTGTATGGGAGATATACAAAACTATCGCAAATGATCTCGCCATCAATAACACCAATAGTGGGGATGATCTAATTGTTTTTAGCAACACGTCAAATTCTATTAACATCATCAAGGATTTGTTTATTGGAGATACGCAACGATATAAAATGCCAGCGACTCGTGGTACGGTGGGACAGGTGCTCTATGAGGTTGATGGCAATGGGTCCCTCGGATGGAAAGACATTGTCCACCCGATGCCATTTAGACTCATCCACGCACAAGATGATCCCAATACAGTCCAGAATGCATTTTCAGAATTAAGTATTTTGGTGTTCTCGACTCCTGGGATTGGGTCCCGTACTCTCCCGGCAAACTCCCCAATTGGGACCACAGTTCAGTATCAAGCCCAGGGAACCTTTAATTACGGGTCTGGTACTGTTCGCATTCGTTTCAAAGCGGGTGGTACTACAATGAGCAATACACTCATCAGTCCTCCAGGTGCTATCCTGAGCTATGGGTGGACACTTTCCGCAATGGCAAACATTCAAACAGGAAATAATTACTTTTTAACAGGGGTATTCTCTTACGTTATCAATCCCGCCACGGGGGAAACCAAGACGGAGGTAATAACTAGTTTTAGTAATCCCAATTTGACCGTTGACAACCTCCTCGATATAACCATTCAGTTCTCCGCAGCGACACCTACAAACCGTCTTACGACACTCAATTCCTCGATAGAACTCAAGATTCCAGACAGCGCCATTGGCGGTGTGACGCTCCAGCAACAAATACAAGAGATTCGCGATACATTATCAATTTTGACAGCATAAAATTTTCTAGATGTAGATTATAATCATGAGTAAAACATCAAGACTCAATCTATACAGTTCCGATAACCTTGAGGAGAAGGGAGCCTTTGTCGAGGCAACAGATGCCAAACTGGTCATCTCCTCTCCTAATGTTTTTGAACTGAGTGCCCCACAGTTCGCACTCCAAGGACAAACTACAGCCAGTCATAACATCAGTAATCTCGGCCTGTACCTCAAAACTTTGAGCGATACACAATCCGGTGATAGTGCAGCCCAATCGGCTTTGATTGCATCTAATACCACAAACCTCAGTGCTGAGATAGTCAATCGTCAGGCCGATACAGCAAGTTTGACAACGTTGATCGGGACAGAGACAGCCAACCGAAGTTCAGCGGATACCGTATTGCAAGCGAATATTGATGCAGAAGCAGGAGCCAGAGCCAGTGCAGATACCACATTACAAGCCAATATCGATGCGGAAGTCTCTGCCAGAGCTATCGTGGTAGCTAATGAAGAGACAGCCAGAGTCAATGCAGATTCAGCTTTGCAGTCTCAGATCGATGCTCTGGGTGTAGTTGATGCTACGACACTGGCGAACATTAACAATATGCTTGTCGCATATCAAGCAGCCGACAACTCGATTAGTGCTTTGATCACTGCAATGGATGCCCGTGTGACAGCACTTGAAGCACAGGTTGCTACTTTGACCGCTTAATGGAAATTATACTAAATCAAAAGATTAAATATAATTTAAATCAAAAAAATGTTTAGAGATCCTTTACGCTCAAATCACTGCCGTTTTGAGAAATAGTTCTAAAGTACAATGAATAGATGCTCACTTCATAGCTGCCACCGACCCAAGTCGAAGGTGTAGTAACGCTCAATCGTCCTTTGCTTCCATCAAACTTGTTAACACCATTAATTTGCCCGTGAAAAGCCATTTGAAGGTCACCAAAACTGAGGACATATTTGTTTACTTTGCTGAAATAGGTCGTATTCGATTGACTTGAAACTACAATATCTTTGAGATATTCAGCCTGGATAGGGCGACCAGCTCCATACAAAGACTCGCCCGAGACACCGAGCATATCAATAGTCCCATCACCAAGAGACTGAAAAGCTTGACTGGTATTATCATTGTTGCTGTAACCTGTGGGTCTGATTGCTAAAACTAAACAAGCGCTATGATGATCAAATTGATCAAGGTCAAATTCATAGTTGTTGTTAGGATTCATTGTCTGTCCTATGATTGTGTAAAGCTGACTATCAAGATAGTGATGGACTGGTACATGCTTATTCAAAAACATTCGGTGAGCATTATCGGATACGCTATCGGGTTTTTCTTCAGTGAAAACACCAGCAAGCTCAACTAACTGAGGATTTGCACCAACTGAAACGAGAGAATGAAGAATACCGCTATCATTGGGATGAAGACGAATCTCAAGATCGCTATCAATAGTAGAAAAGTCCAGGTTCATATCTTCAAATACAGCAGCAGGCATAGGCAGATAGTAATATTTAGTACTGCCAGCAACTTGAGCGACGCCAGATGTGAGATATGTATCAGCATCATACCCGCAAAGTTGTGCCCAATTATCACTTTGTTCTTGACTCACTGATGTCAGCATCATCATCAGAATGTCATTGTAATATCGTGCAACCTCTTCACCATTGCGTCGAATGTGAATTTCAATTCGATCAAACCAATACGGAGTTGGTACAACTGTACCATCAAAATCGTCCATTCTGATCTGGAATCGAAGTACGACCGAAGTCATAGTTCTAAGAGTATCTTTTTCAAGAAAGTATTTGATTTGTGCACCATTATTGAAACTGTTTGCATTAGGTGTAGGTCGAGCTACATCAGTTACAACTCGATGCATGTGATGATGCCGAGCAGCCTGATGAGCTTTAATGGCCACAGGTTTGCCAGATCTATGACGCTGACCTGTCGTAATAAGATTTTTTTTAGAGATAGTTGGTGTTACCAAAGACATATTAGATATATTAGTTAATCAGAAAATAATTATCGTTTGAGTGCAACAATCCCACCTAGTGCCAGTAGTCCAAATAGCATCATCGGGCTATTGCCTAAGTTACTGATCCCAGCACCAATTCCTTCAACTCCTTTAACGCCTGCATCGGACAGTCTCTCAATTCGATCTATTCCATGAGACACAAAGTTCACTACTCGCTTACCGACTGGTTTGACTGCCTTTTCATAGACAGGTTTGATAACTGATTTATAGATCGGTTTTAGTATTGAATGATGTATGGACACTGCAGCCTTTTTTATGCCGCCGCCAATCGTTTCTACGCCTTTTTTAAGGCCATTTCCAATTTTTTTTACAAAGTCTAGAAAACCCATATTTAATGTATATAAATAGCTCTAGAAAATAAGAATGACTCACTAGAAAATAAGATTACGCATGGATTACATCGATGATTTGGACTATGAATGATCTTACCTTTTTAATCTGAATATCACTAATTTGATAATTTGCGTGTTTATTACCTAAGTTCATCATTCTCAATCGTTCTATTTCAAGCTTGATATAGCCTTCTAAAGCTGATTCACCTAGTTTATAGGCTGGTACAAGATACTTTACTATCAAACCTACGATGTCATCAATCGTATATTTCTTTCTGTAAATGTCAATTTTCACATCGTCGTCAAAATAAGGTATTCCCTGCAGAGTGCAGAAATTGATAAGTTTTTCAATAATTTCGCTGATTTTGTCACGTTTTGTTACTGGCATATGATATATCTGTGATTTAGAAAATAAGTTAAGAATTTTTAGTTTTCTGTGAATATTCCTGATCTAAGATTGATTTGATTTCTCGTTCTACTTTACTGAAATGACATTCAACTAATAGTTCGAGCATTAGTAAAAGAAATAATATGAGGATGAAGATTTGGAAGAACATTTATAATCTTGAACATAAAATAATCTTTTGACTCTAACACAAAATAAATAATCATACTTGAATTATAATATACTCTATAATTGAATTACTTACAAACTCTTGAATTTCCACATGATTAGAATAATATACTAGACTCTAAATCTAATATAATATATATTTTAACATAGCATTGAGCTTATTTTATTCTTAGGTTGTTTGGTTGTGATCTTTACGTAATCAATATTATTATTATCTGGAATAAGTATCTGAGTATATATACTCATTGGAGGTAGTTTTAACCTGCTAGATAATTCAGGGATATAAGTATGTTCATCGAAGTATAGTTTGGTGTAATGTTTGACATGCAGATCTAAGGTAACTTTCAAACCACAATCTGTTTTACTTATACTTGATTTCTTAGTTATCTGTTTGATATCATTCTCTTTAGTGTGACCCTTGATTCTGAATTTTGGGTAGATCTTGATATGTTTCTCAACTAAATCTAGTATCTGATGTTCGGTATCGGGTGATCCCTGCGATTTGATGTAGAAAGTATACGTTTCTTTGAGATGCTGAAGTCTTCGTGACATTATTTTACATTTAACTTAGAAAATTCTCACTAGAAAACTCTTTAGCAAACACTTTAGCAAACACTTTAGCAAACTCTTTAGAGAGTTGGTTGATCGAGAAAGTTTGATGCGAGGTAACTGGATGTAATTTCAGTAAGGGCGCCAACCATGAAAAATTTGCGTGATTCGTCCATATTCAAATTAGAATTGATAATCTTTGCACCCAAGACGAAAGCACCTCCGGATGCGGCGACTGAGAGTACCATAGACTCAAGGTGTGCGTATTTGACATTCCCAGGAATATGAGGGAGAATGTAGTTATGAGCGAGTTCAGAAACGAAACTAGAACCTGCTCCAAGACCTGCGCCAAGAGCCCAGAGGGGATAACGCTGACCCTGATAAAGGAACTCTGTGCCTCCTGACACATAAGGTAGTGCTACGGCCGAGATACCGGCGCTGATTGCTGGTTTTCCAATTAGTGATTTAAGTGCTGACATATTATATAATGTATGCAGAAAAAACAAAGGCTTTAGAGGCTTTTAGCGCACATTGAACAAAGTTACACTAATCTGTATTTTCCTGTTTCAATTCTGCATCTAAATCCAAACTATCTAGGTTTTCTGTCAAGCTATTGCGAAATGTATTTGTTTGATGTACCATCATAGCAGTTTGAATCACAATCATCATGATCTCAAGTCCTGGATCGATATTTACACTTGGTAAACTGTATTTAAGTTTCAGTCTTTCCAGTGTGTCAAGAAAGTTATCATTGTCGAAAAGCTCTTCTGCAAGTCCACCAATTTTAAACTTGGTTCTACTATCGATGATGTTTTCGGCAAATGACAAACCATTCTTAAGAAGAACATCAATGAAGTCGGAAGTATGTCGATTAGCAATCAGCATGTCAAGAGATTCAAGTTTGAGTTTCAATGCATCGAGTGACATTTTGTTTAGTGCAGCATCTCCAAACTTGACACCTTCGGCTTTCCAAAGCTTTTTAAACCTTGCCGATTTGCCGTAACTTTTGATGCTGAATATGACTGCTGCACGTTCTTTTGTATCGTCTTTCGGTTCGGGTGCTGTCGATTGGACTATGTTATCAAGAACTTGTTTCTCAGCCTTTTGAATAGACTTTGATTTCTTTTTCTTTTTTGTTTTCTTAGGGGGTTCTGTCATTTCTTGCTCATTTATACCTTCAAATGGATCGTCCATCATTTTTATACACTATTGTTAGAAAATTTACAATCCGTTAATTGCATCGAATGAAGCTTTCAAGTCATCAGCGATCCCCTGTATAGCTTCTTGTTGTTGTTCTTCATTGCCACCCACGATCATGCCCGGACGTGATTTCTTTCGTCCAGTTGCCAGATGATCAACGAATGGTTTCAGTGTCTGGTTGAATTCCTCTTCATCAGCCTTCTGTTTGAGTAGTTTTGCAATTTCTTTAGCAGCGTTGAAATCACGGCCAAATTTATTCTGAATTCGCATAGATGCTTGTGATTTATCGTTTAGCACTGCAAGAGCAGACATCATGTATCTGGACTCTTCCCTTGCCACATTATTAAAGAGTTTACCGATGTTTTCAGGAATCTTTCCCTCATTGTCTTTGTAGAAATCACGCATAGTCATGAGACTGAGCAGATTGCCCTCGTTCGTGACTGGTGCAGTAGTTTCATCGACAAAGAAGGATTGCCCTGTTCGTTGTGCTTGAAGTGAGTTAGGTTCGGTTACTAGTGTTCCGATCATATTTCTGAGGTCGTTCGACATTTTAATTGATATATTATCTGTCGAGAAAAAATAATATTTTTATGTGTCACTGATATATCAATAATGTCAATGCTTCAATATCTGAGACATAGATCAAGACTACAAGCTAGTAATGGATTACCCAAATCGCAAGCACTGCCAAACAGCTTTAGCGCAATAATGCAGAAGAGGTTTCAACCACCGATGCAAAATAAAACATTTGGTAGTGTACAACAGGTTCAAAAACAAGCTGCACAGAAGCAGATCGCTCATGCACAAAAGACACCCGAGACACCACCTACAGCACTGCCAAACACTCCAGGATTGCCTCAGAAAGGTGGACTGCCTAAAACACCAGGATTGCCAGATATGAAGATACTGCCTCAGAAGGGTGGTCTGCCTGGTGCTGACACTAAGTCAGCCAAGAAGAAACGTAAATACCTCAAAAAGTTTGAAAGAAAAGCGAAGAAAGGTGCAGTTGTAGATGAACAGACTGTCTTTAATGAACTATCTCAAGAAGATCAAGCGCAATTCGAGGATACGATGAATAGAATTCAAGAAAAATTGTCAGAAGCCAAGACAGACGATGAATTACAACAACTAATAAGCGATGATATTGAAATTGATATTATGTCTCTGAACACAGAGAAAGCCCAAGGATTAGGCAGGAAATTAAGGGATAGACTTGTCAGTGAGGTGCGTGAGAAACATCACAAAGGCGTAGCGAATCAAGCTTCCAACATTTCTCTCAGTGAGCTAGAACAGTCAAATCTCGATGGCTTTAAATGGTCGGTCGGGAACAAACTGGGAGAACTCGACCCAAACAGTGACAGTCTCGAAGATTATGAAGCACTCTATTCGGAGTTAACAGAAGAACTGAATGAGTTACCAGCAAGAGTTCAACGTGAGGCTAAAATGCACCTGAAGCAACAATCCAGAGCGTGGAAGAAGGGACAAAAAGCTCTGCGACGACAACGGGAGGCTCTAAAGACACAGAAAGCAGGTGGAGGCAAGAAACAAACGAAACAAGCAGAAAATAAAGTAGAAACACTAGATGACTTCGAGAATTGGTTGGCAGAGAGCGTGGCTGATACAGACTTGTTTAATCCCGAAGAAAGAAAGAACTTGGAAGCGAGAGCCAAAGATAAAATTAATGAATTACCTGATCAGGACGAAAGGAAAACAGCACGAGAACGTCTGAAAGTCGTAGTGGAGGCAAGAAAAGAGTTACAGGGAATAAGTGATGAAAGCGAAGATGAAGGCGAGGATGAAGGCGATGACTCGGATGTGAGTGAGGAGGGTCCAACAGCAACTATTGCGGAACTCGAAGAAATACTAAACAATAAGACCAACAAAGAGCTGAACGAAAAAATCGTAAATATGAATGCTGGCAGAAAGTCAACACACAAGTTATACATTAAGAAAGGAGGATCAAAGGCAGAAAGAGTAGAAAAGATTATGGATCACCTCAAATATTTACGCTGGATAGATGGTACTGATGATGGTTTGACCGCTGAAGAGATTCAGAAGTTCGAGAAGTTGCATCGAGAGGTAACTGCAAAACCTATCAAACAAGGATTTGCGATGCTCAAAAATAAATATCCAGACCTCAAAGAAAATACAAAAGCGGGATACATATCCTTAATGGACAGTCTCACATCAGAAGGCACTGAGGGAGAGAAAGTCAAAGCCATAAGAGCCCTGGCAAGAGACATCAATTCAATTTATGATCTGCAAAAACATCAGCAGATTGGGATGTTTACGAATGTCGAAAAGGAAGGTAATAAAACAAAAACATCTATCAGGATCGCCAAACTCAGGGCTGCTATTCTGACAGCTTTAATAGATGTCGTTGACGTCGGGACTAAAAGCAAAGCAAACGTTAGGTCGAACGTTCCTGCAACAGTTCCCAAGCCTCCAAAAAACCCAATACGACAGTTATCGGATTTTGCTCAGCCCTCTCTGAGTCGAAGATCTAGTGTTAGTGAACCTGCTGGAAAAAGCTTGACAGGCACAACAACGCCAGGCGGGACAACACATCTTTAAAATTTAAATTGCATCTTGGGATAATCTTCAGGTGCTTGTATTGTGATGTAGTTATTTTCAAGCTCGTCAACACGTTCAGAATACAACATTGCAGTATATTTCTGTTCTGTTGCTGCCATGAAATACGATTTGAAGTCGTTGAATTTCGGAAACAAACCACCATAAGATTCATACAGGTTCTCAAGTGTTCGTCGCGTTCTACTTTTGAACATGACTGCATAGTTGGTCTGTTCTCGAGCAATAGGACTTACAGCATTTTTGCCTGATAGATACTGATTACAAACTATAAGGTTTGTGTTCGTATGTCTGAAGGTCGCCAAAAAGTTGTTAAACCAATTTGTCTGATTGTTCAGAACTCCTTGTAAATCGTCAAAAACAATGAAATTATGTGGTAGTGATTCCTTGCCCTTTTCCTTGGCAATCTTTCTAAGATTGTTCATATATCTTCTGAGTATGTTTTCGTTGTATCCTTCTATCACTCGATTATCTGGCAAAAAATCATAATCACCATTAAACTTTGTTCTTGTGAATACGAGGCCGTATTTCCAACGTCCAGTTGACAGTCTGTCTGTGAGTAGATAACGTACAAAATAGGACTTGCCCTTGCCCGACTTGGCGACACAAACCCACATCTGAGCCAGTCCGTCAGGTGGGTCGAATAATTCATCAATCAATCTTTTGTTTTTTTCCATTTTAATTTATTTAATATACATTACTAAATAAATTATTTGAAAGGAATTACCACAGATAATAAAAACTGAAATAAGATGCTGAATAATAACCCTTTTTCAGAAAGCCTTTGTGTCGTGATTTGAATGATTTACGTCTGTTTTGATCGCCGTGATCTCTATGTGAATACAAACCTAAACCTGTTCTATCTTTGTATTGCTCCATGTTTGCATCTCCGAAATTTATACGACGAGTTCTGCCTGTTGCAACATCTTTCAATATCGCAGCATACTTTTTACCTTTTGATTTTGACTTTTCAAACTTGACGAATTTATACTTACGCATTTCCAGATACATGATTATATAAATTTACATGACAAAAAATAGTATACTCTAATTTTTGACTCTAACACAAACACGCAAAGCTTAGTCTAACACAAAAATAGGTAGTCATAACTTAAAATGTATTTCTCTCTATAATCTAATTCCTTACAAACTCTTAAATGTAGTTGGATTAGGTAAAATAATTAGAGTAAATAATTAGAGTGTGTATCTCATTCTAGGTGATATAACTCGATGTGGAGGTATATTCATTAATACATGTTCTCGAGGCATTCCGTGTCCATATCGTTTCATGTACATATATGAGGCAAAACCGATAATTGCACCTGATCCAATGGCGTTTGCACCAGTTGCGATTTGTGTCGTTGATAATAGCGTTGCTGTAGCTGCGCCGATAACTAAGCCGTGCGCTTTATGTTCGTGTAATTCAGATTCGTTGTTCATTGATATAACGTATCAACACAAAATAAATGTATTTTTTTTGTTACAACCTTTGTTTGCCTTGGTAAGAGGACGTGTTTGTATCCTTTGATCTTATGACGTTTCAGAATCATGTAAATCAGTATTGAATAACTGAACATGTTTTTGCGATTATGCTGATCTTGATGTTTTTTAAAGAATGATTCCATTCGTACGAAATCTTCTGCCAGGTACAGGATTTCGCGTCTAGATAGTTTGATCAAACGAACATTTTTGATGTCATAATATATGTTATATATGTACTTATAAAGCTTTTCACAATTATCAATACCTTTCATCACTTTTCGAAGTTCATTAATAGTTTCAAACTCATGTTTCTTGATCTGTTTCAAACACTTTTTATAAAATGAATGCTGAAGACAAATCTTATACCCTGCGATCAGGTTTAGACGTTCAACGAAATAAGCTCTCCGAATGTAGATCGAACGTTTTGATACTCGACATGTCGATATTCTTGACATACTAAGAACATAATCAGGTTCAGAAACGAGTCCACAAGATGGACAGACTTTATGCTGTGTATCGACGATCAAATAGACTTTGCAATCATCACAAAAATCATGTTTTGGTTGTTCTTTCTTTTCAGAATCATCGTTTCTTTTCAGAATCAGATATTGTTCATACAGTGTCAAAGCTTCATCGATATTCATTAATCTAGTATTGATATTATAATAATAGATTATTTATTGTTTAAGTTAAATTAAAATGCGCAATATTTGTTGTAAGACCAATTATCAAGATCTTTGGAACGCTGCATCAGTTGTTCATATTCTGTTTGGAACACTTGATATCGTTTCTTATGTATCTTAGTCTTTCTATGACCTCTGATTGTTCCTTTCGAATAAATTTGATTGCATATGTTGCATTTCATTGGATTACATTCTTTGCATGTTGATTTTCGTCTGTTATGGACACAAAGAGAAGCACCACCACATTCTTTGCATGTTGATTTTTGTCTGTTATGCTCACAAATCGAAGCACCTCCACAATCTTTGCACTTTGATTTTTGTCTGTTATGCTCGCAGATAGAAGTTCCTCCACATTCTTTGCATCGTGATTTTTGTCTGTTGTGTGGACAGTCATCGACACAGCCATTACTGTTCAACACCGCATTCAATTGCTTCCTGTAATACTCCTCACGTGATCTAAGTTCGTCCTTATCGTTACATGGATATTTTTCAAGTAGTACAATGCGTACATTTTGCCAGCCGATACTGTTTATGTATTGATAGACTCGACTGTTCGACCTTTTGGAGGTGCCCTTATGGCTGGCCTTTCTCTGTGACAGTCTTAGACATGTTGATCCAACATAGACCTTGTCTGATAGATCAGTACACAATTTATAGATTTTTCCGTTTTGATAATTTGGCATATAGTTTTGTATAATTATTTATAGTTCTATTTGTTTAAGTCATTTATTTTGTTTTTTTTACGTAATTTTTAATGTTTTCGTCATACGATATCCCATATTTATCTAGAGTGCTCTGTCTAGGATTTGACACGAATCCATTCTTCAGGAGCCAAAGATATTTTGTACCAGATATTCTGTCTTTGTTCTTCTGTCGCCACTCTTTGATTTTCGCTTTATTCTCTGGTTTACTTCTGTACTCTTTCTGCGTGACTCTCGGATCCTTAGGTTTGGGTCGTTTCGCAATCGGTCTCGGCGGCGGGAGTGGGTCAAAAGACGTCGACTTAGATCCTATCGTCTCTTCGCAGTTGACGTTCAGTTTGAAGTAAGCTTTTTGAGCAACTGAAACAGTATGTCTCATTCTATGCGCTAGCACTTCAAGGTCGTTCCAAGACAGTCCTAGTCGATAAAAGTGATTTACGAATGATTTTCTGACTATTGTTTGTCTAGGAAATTTCGGATGGAAATGTTTCTTAAACACTGCATCATAGCTAGTTCCTCCCATTGCTGTTTTTGGCTTCCTCGGTGCGACCAGCAGATATTCTCTTGGTAATACTCTGAGAGATTCAATAATAATCTCATTCAACAATTTGCCTTTTCCCTTCAATCCAGGTAGTTCTTCATCTAATCTAAAGACATCTCGAGTGACTTCGACTCCTTTCTTCTCTGCTTTTCGACGTCTATTGTTCTCAATCTTGTCATAATTAACTACAATAGACCATTTGCCCGCATGCTGTTCCCAAATGTAATTCGTATTATTTTTCGGTGGGTTTTTTGATTTTTGACGCCAAACAACCATATCTAACAGTGTTTTTCTCAATGGTGGCATTAATGTATTCAATGACAAAACTAGCATGTCCATATGTTTAACAAGGTTGTTCTTATCTGACAACCATAATGCATACACTTCTTTCTGTCTTCGTTCAATCTCTGTGTAACATACAAAATTCTTTTCTTCGTCTTCTGTGAGTTGATTATTCTGTCTTTTCGTCTCTTCATCAATTGCGATTTTCAGACCTTCAAGCCACCATGGACGTGTCAATTCACGATATCTATTCTTGTCAATAGCTAGTAGTGCATGAGCTAAACTCATGTAATGAATTCTGACAGTATTCGGAGAGTACTTTTTAGAAGCTGACTGTTGTTCAATGTATGCTTCGATTTTTGGCCAGTGATCCTCAAGCCATAAAATATTCTGTTTGTTCGTTAAACCTAACTCTGATCTGAACTTGTTGTACCATGTACTAACTTGTCTGCGATCGAATTCTTTCAGACCGGCCATTGTTTTATAACCTGTGTCGAGTCCATCAAAGTCTCTGTCTATTGTCACAATGTAATCTTTCTGACCTGGTTTCTTATGTTTATAATCTGGTACATCGTCAGCGTCTCTCTCATCAACTTGTGCATGTTTTGCGATCTTGATAACTTTCTTTTTTGTTCTTGTAGATCTTCTCGGCATTATGGTAATAATAATAAATTAGAAAATAACACTAAATACGTCCTATACCCTTAGTCCAAATCTCGCTACAGGTGACCCTAATTTACGACCATTGCAAGTTATGATTTTCATCATTTTAACAGTATACCCATCATCGGTAGATATCAGTTTCATAATGTCAACATTCTTACCATTGATTGCAAAGTTTGTTAATCTTGCAGTAATATTTGCATTATCGTCAATCGATGCAGATTCTATGTGTTGCAAATTAAAGTTAAGATCATTATCATCATCGGGATATGATAATGAATAAAACTTATTCATTTGATTGATAACATGAACATTTAATAAGCTCATTGCTCTGGTTTCAGTATCTGGTTTATTCACAGTCTTTTTAGGTTTCTTTTCAGGATTCTTCACATTCTGAGGTTCATTCTTGAGTAGTTCGATACAACGATTATGTCGATTTCGTTCAATCTCGATTAGTTTTGTGAATTTCTCAACTAAATCGATATGTTTTTGATTCTTGCGATTGATATTGACTGCGTGTTCGGCTCTTGCCAACTTGAATTTGAGTTTCTTGTGAGAGGTTTTGGCTTTACCAATCTGCCCATATAGGTAAGCTTTACGTGATTCAAGTTTAGTGTGATCAAAGTGTTTTTTGATATGTCTGTTGAGATTAGATTTATGTTTGGATTCGAACTCACAACAATAGATACACTTATGAATTGTTTGTTTCTTTTTGATTTTTTTGACTTTTTGATTAGTAGTTGTTTGAGTACTTGATTTGTGGAGTTTATAAGCTTCTCTGGCCTCTGCATGTGTCTTATTCGGGTTATCTATACGATATTGTTTGATGAAGACATTATATGCATTGGGCTTTCTGACCTGTTTAGCTTTCTTGATCTTGTCTTGCGAAGTCTTCTTCTTCTTAGCTTGCGATGACTTCTTGTAGTCTTGAACAGCTTGAACTGGTAGTCTTTCAGGAACTGACATACAAATGGTGTCAGAGTCAGGTTTATCTATGGAAATAGATGTAATATCATCCAATTCGAGTATTGTAGCGATTTGCTGGAGTTTTGTGAACGTAATATGACCGCTTTTTAGAGCAGAAATAATATTAGATTCAAGATTCAATTTAGTAGTTTTGATTTGCATTATTTTTGGAATAATATATTATATTGAGAGTTCTTTAAGTGTTTTTAGAGTCTAATCATTTTACCCTAATCATAGTAGATTTTGAAAGTTAATAAGAAATTGATTGTAGTAATAGTTTACAGATTGAGTTTGATTAGCTGTTTTTCGTTAGAGTCTAAAAGAAACACGCTTTAGCTTAGTCTGAAAGAATAACTACTTAAAGGTTAGATCATTATAAATACTGAAAATGATAAAACTGGTCGTTCGTCGATCTGTGTCTCAAGGAAACTTGAAAATAAATAGTAAATAAATATGTTTTTTACAGATAATGATGTATCTGTAAAAACAACGAAGAAATGAGATCATGAGTGAACTATCATTACCGATAAGACTAGGTTTGACGACTAATGATAACATTAGCCAAGCATTCGAACAGTGTCGTGGATAAGGCATTGAAACAACGTTAATGAGGCTATTGGAACTTTGCCAGCGCTCTAGTTGTATCGTACCGTCACGATGTTGAATGTTTGCCAAACCCTCCAAAAATGAGGATTAAGTCGAGGATGAATAGTTTCATGACCATAATATATAATATTGACTTGTCTTTAACTTATTTAATTGTCATTTTATCATATCATATTATCTACGTGCGCACAATCATCGAAAACAACAGAGATTGAGGTCAGCACCTGCTCTTGGACGCTTCTGGAATTTTGAAGTAGGACCTCATGAGGAGTCACGCACATAATATTATATGCGTTAAATCTTTAAGTCATTTTAGTGCGGAAAATAAAAACGGCTCAACTCCTCCAAATCGACCTCTGGATGTGGTGTTGTCTTTAGGTCAAAAAATGATGAAGGAGGACAGAGCCTCTTATCCAAGAGTAACTTTTTACAAGAAGCGTGATAACATCGCCAGCGAACATCGCGCATTGAGCGAAATGTTGAAGGAGGACAGAACCATGAGTAAGGAAGAGGCGTTCAAAATGAGGACTGCCTACATCGATGTGGAGAAGAAAATCCGGGAAGAAAAGAGAGAGAAGCAAGGGGACTTTATGTCGCAGAAGGATTTCCACCAAATGCTGTTCGAGGAGAGGATGCTCAATAACGAGAAAGAGAAACTGGCAAACGAACGCATGGTGGTGGAAGCAAAAGAGCGAAGGAGGGAATTCGAAGAACGGCTGATGGTACGTCAGATGAGTTTCGAGAATCGTTTGAAGATCCTGGAAGAGAAGAACGACCTTTTGAAGCATCAAGACCGCTATCGACCTTGCTGCACATGCTGTACGTGGTTCGTATTTCTCCTGGTCGTGGCAGTGCTGGGAGGCATGCTGATTTATCACAATCAGTTCAAGGAGCTGGAGGTCATTACGAACGGCAGTTCTGCCTTCTTCGTGGTCGTGGTGATCGCACTCATGCTGGGCTTTGGTGGTGCTACGGCATTCCCGCACATCGGAGACATTTGGAAACATAAGGTTGAAAACTGTTTTCTTCATTGCTCTCATCATGTCTTGTAGGTGCAGTGAAGATGCATGTGGCAGTACGAAAGTCCGATCAGACCAATGTGGTGTCGGCGTTGTTGCATTGAATACATTCAGATTCTGTCCTTTTTTGATCTTCTCTCTTTCTGTCTCAAACACTGTTTACATCTCTTGAAACACGGCCGCGGAATAGATTAGTGCTGTGGTCTGCACGTCGCTGGACTTCCTTTTGAGGTCAATCTCTTATCACTTACTAATCAATATCATGCGTGTTTGTTTGTCTGGGAAGTTAGTATAGCTCACATTTGCATATGCCAGCC